>Ga0114979_10001967_pt1 | contig 13872 bp, 18 predicted proteins | sample S_140625_EF_Meta_FD_87315 | JGI IMG/M metagenome (GOLD analysis project Ga0114979, IMG submission 87315) | Freshwater microbial communities from Lake Simoncouche, Canada to study carbon cycling - S_140625_EF_MetaG | ecosystem: Environmental > Aquatic > Freshwater > Lake | place: Lake... | reverse complement strand
GTAGACGTCCTGAGCACCGTAAGCAACAAGCTGCATTAAACCTCCTCCCATTTGATTATACTATCACTAAAGAAAAAAATTTTATGAAAATGCTTAAATTCGCAAGAAATAAAATATAAAATCCTTAAAAATTCACATTTTATTTATAAAACCACATCGATTGTCCTTACTACATGTCAAGAGCAACTGTTATAATTCGGCTTTCATGTTTTCGCATAAGAACTTCTTTAAATAATTGTCTAAATAAATCTCCTTTTTCCCTTCATGTTTTTTGGTAAATATGTATGCATCTCTCTCTTTTTTTATACTCCATCCTTGCTCGATAGCATTGTTGATGAACATGACTTTTCTAAATTTAATGTAATCCATCTTAATACTTTGTTCTTCTTCCATTATTGCTTAATACTGACATCCATCTAGAAAACAGAATACAAATTTGTACACATAACTGTTTTCTTAAGAAACAAACGAATAAACAAACAAACAAAACATTTTGTTTAACAATTCATTTAAATACTTTTGTAATAATTTTAATTAATGCCAACATTTAAACATAAGACTAATAAAAAAATAGAAGTCGATGACAAAACACTAGTAACATTAGATAGTAAGCATAATGAGTTTGTTTCTAAATTTGACAATTATGAAGAGGAGATTATACCTTCATTGCTGGAAGAAAAAACGTTCTTAACATCTGAAATAGCAGGGAATTCACTGCTTTCTCTCGATGAAGTGCTTGACATGAAGGATCGAATTAAAGAAATAAACATCGAAATAAGAGACCTCGAGAGAGAGAAAAAGGAATATTACTTAAACAATACGAAACATATATTCAGTTATTTCGAAAAAAAGAAGCAACAACAGGTCGAGCCAGTTAAACAGGAAGTGTCCGCTAGACAACAAATGCTTAACTCATTCTTCAAAAAGAAGGAAGATCAGCCACAAGCACAACAATCGACAAATCAGTCTTCTCAAAGTCACGTTTCTTATCTGAAAAATGTGGATGAACGATTTATAGATGTGAATGATTATGTTGTTAATCACGAATTATGTGCATGCAACGGAGGAGGAGAACTAATTCCAGTCGAGAGTGATGGAATCCTTGTGTGTAATAATTGTGGTAGGCAATATTCATACCTCATCGACAGTGACAAGCCGTCTTACAAGGAACCACCACAAGAAGTGTGTTTTTATGCGTACAAGCGTATTAATCATTTCAAGGAAATACTTTCACAGTTCCAAGGCAAAGAAACAACTCAAATACCAGATGAAGTGATTGAAAACATTAAATTGCAAATAAAGAAGGAGAGAATATCAGCGTCGAGAGAGCAATTGTCTTATAACGTCTGTAAAGATATATTGAAGAAGTTGAATTACAATAAATATTATGAGCACATCAACTTTATAAAGCACAAATTGGGGATTACACCACCTATTATGTCGCCTCAACTCGAAGACAAGTTGTGCAATTTGTTCTTGGAGATTGAGAAGTATTTCTCCAAACATTGTCCGAATGTTAGGATAAATTTTTTGAATTATTATTTTGTTTTATACAAGTTTTGCGAACTCCTTGGAGAGAACAAGTATTTGAGTGAGATACCGATGCTTAAGGATGATGATAAGAAGGTGGAACAAGACGAGATTTGGCGGAAAATATGTGATGACATTGGATGGGTGTTTTATCCGACGTGTTAAAGAGGTTGTTCGCTACGCTTTTTAGCCATGTCTGATATGACATGTAAATAAATCATTGATTCGGGAATTCCATCTTCTTGGAGTTGAGTAAGTGATCTCTCTAAACAGAGTAAGGTATTATCACCGAATGTAGTTGATTCTATCTCTGGCGTTATTCCATCTGCACCATATTTGATTTTTATTTGATTCTTTAAATGGTAAAAGAAGTCCTTTTTATCATTTTGACGGTATTCCTTTATTATTTCCTGTGTAACAGCGTCGTATTCATCCCATTTTCCATCACGACACAAGTCAACAAGTTTTTGACGCATGTCACTACCGGAAGATCTTTTATACGGAGTAGATGGTATTTGTTTTTTTGGTGTATCCCATTTTCCACCACCTCTTTTCACCATTTTTCGTGTACGTCTGTTGTGTTTCTTTGATTTCCCCGACTTTTTACGCTTAATTAATGTTTTACGCATTTATACATTAATTAAACAATTTAAAACCTCTTAAATTCTTATACTTAAATTCGCGGGAATCCCACGAGGTTGCCACCAATACCGAAGCCTGCACCGGTTCTCGCGGCAACCGCCATACTAGGCAAGTAAGCATCGAGGATGGTAAACGTGGCGGCGGCGGTTAAAGCAATGAGAAGCACCTCATCGAGGCGGAGAGAACGCTTGGGAATGGCGTATGCGGCAATGGCGACCATAAGACCCTCAACAAGGTACTTAACGGCACGGCGGAGGAGTTCACCGAAATCGAGGAAATTCTGTAACTTAGCAAACATTCTTGTTATAAATATAAAATAGAAAAAAAGTGGTTGCAATCCTTAATTAAATTCGGCTATAAACTACTTAAAGTAATTGAACCAACTATATACATCTCATAAAATGACATCCTACGAGCCGAAGAACAACCCCGATGGAACTACCAATCCCAAGTACGTTGACTTGCTTTCTGTTGACCCTCCTATGGCCGAGCAGAACTATGTGTGCATGTCGTTTGTGAGTCCAGAGAAGATCATCAAGCAAAGAAATGCATTTCTTTTTGAGCGATTCGTCAAGAATTTCGATCTCGAGAAGAGCAGTAAGAAGTTTGTCCAGTTCCTTAACTTTGTCAGTTACAAGTACAACCTCAATTTCAATAAGGTGATGGATGACTTCAATGATTTCCTTAAGAGTGAGCAGCCTAAGTTGGTTGATACGACAATCGAGGACGATTATAAGAACTTCTTGGATGCCAATGAGAAGACGCTCGATCAGGAGTTTAATCAGTTGGTCAACTTCCAGACGAGCACTCATGGAGTGAAGGTGCGTGGTGTCTTCCCATCTCAGGAGGAGGCTGGAATGCGTTGTAAGATGCTCCGTGAGATTGACCCGAATCACGACATTTATGTTGGTCCTGTTGGTGTGTGGGTGCCATGGGAGCCTGAGGCATATAGAACTGGAAAGGTGGATTACATGGAGGATGAACTTAACCAGCTCATGCATAAGAAGACGGAGAACGAGGCAGAGGCTAAGAAGCACTTTGATAAGCGTATTCTCGAGAGCAAGAAGCAGGCGATTGAGGATAACATTCGTAAGGCCAAGGAGACCGGCAACAAACTCACTCAGAACATTGACGAAAATGGTAATCTGGTCGGTGTTAATAACAATGTCGAGGCTTCTATCGGTGAAGGTGCGTCGTCTAGTGACATCCGCAATGAGTTGTTTGATGGCGACAATGTTGTTACTGGCAGTGGAAAGAACAAGAAGATTAACAAGCGTAATGGTGGAAAGTAAATTGTTAGGTTGTGTTTTTATTTAAAGTTGTATTGTTATTATTAAACAATAATACAACTATAAAATGGGTTGGTCGATTTTGGTTTATGGTGTGTCGGGTATTTGCATGCAAGATGATAGTTTACAATTGTCAAACTTGACGAGCCATTATTGTACACCAGAATGTATGGAATATTGGCATGGTATACGTGATTTTGACAATAAAACGGTGGGAGAAGCAATGGAAATCATGCAGAAAGCAATAATTGCCATGTTTTCAGACGGAATATTGCCACTTAAATGGTATGATACGCAGACTAAAGACAATACACTCCGAAGTCTTTTGTTCTGGTTGATATCTACTAGCATTGATTTGTCTAAGTTGCCTAATAAAAAATGGACATTGAAATTGGTTTGAAACTACCATTTATTCTTTTTCACGTTAATTACAGGGCCTTTCTTGGCTGAACTAGCATTATATGCCGGCTCATCCTCGTCGTCGGAGTTGAGTTCCTTTGACATCTCCCAGAATTCCTTTGAACCAAGGCGAAAATTGCTGCGTGGCATCGCTTTATACCAGAATATTTGGTCGGTCAACTTGTTCGACTTGGAATTGTTGTCAATAACAAGACATTCGAAGTTTTCAGTACATTGGTCCATGACTTGGTTAAATGCCTCGAAAGTCGGAAACATACCCGCGTAATTCTGCCAGATTCTCTCGCGATTGCTCTTATATGGTTCTCTCAATATAAACACATAGTCAATGTTTGTTCGCAAATTGGGAGGGACACCAAGTGGATACTGCATAGTAATGACGAGCATGATCTTCCAGTGACGTCCGTTCATGAAAAGCAGACGCATCATCTTGTCACGAGCCCACTTGTCATCATACAAGCAGTCATCCATAATAACAAATGCTCTGGGGTCGATAGTGGCTTTCTTCTTATACACTTCTTCATGCCTTTGCATTTCCTTGAGAACCGATTTTTGTCTCTTAAGAATATTCTCAATGATTGATGTATTGTACTCGTGGTGAATAAAGAGTTTTGGTACGATGCGACCATAAAACCCATTGCCTGCTTCTGTTCCTGATATAACACAGCCTAACGGTATGTCTTGGTGGTGGTAAAGCAAGTCATTTACGAGGAAACTCTTGCCTGTATCACGACGACCGATGAGAACTACGACAGGTCCCTTGTTTTCATTGGGATCGAACTTGATTTTACGCATATCAAACTTTTTTATTTCTAAGTTCATCCTTAATCTTGATAATTAACGCAGAGAGAAAATCACAAGAAAACAAACGGACAAAAAATTGAAATGACAACATTCGTATTAATTACAAGTATCTTTCTTTCACAAAACATTAAAATGTGTAACACCTGCTCTCTTGGTCAAGTCAAGTTCGTTGCTCCGATCTCTTCGCTTGAGGTCTATCACATGTGTAAGAGATGCCCGAGTTGCGGAAAACTGGTGATTTGGATTGAAAAGAACAAGTTTCCATCCCTCATTTCGAGTTGGAAGATTTTGACACCTTCATCTATCCCATGGGAACCAATGCCAAATATTATTGAAGATGTGTTTATTATTGTTTAGATACAAAAAATTGAATTAAAAAGTGTATTCATTATATTTTACATTTCCAAATTTAACAATGAGTTCAAGAACAGCCGACCACGTAATCATATCATGTGATCGTTCTCTCACTGATTGGCGGAATGGTATCAACAAGTATTCTCTATGTCATTGCCGAGAGAATTGGGAGCACATCAAACAAATTGCAATTGAATCAGATGAAGAAGCAGAAAGATGCAAGCAGGTCATCAACAAATGCACCGGAAATCGCGAGATACACATTATTAACTGTGGACACGTTTGGTATGGTGTGAAATAGGTTTAAAACCAGCATTATTTATGTTATTTTTGTTTAAATATATAATGTTTCAGTTGAATTATCGGAAAAACAAGAATGTAGAGTTATTTAAGGATATTCAGGAAAAAATGGGAGTTTCAAAGGTACAAAATTATATGCCACTTTATCAGCACTATTTTTCTCTCAACAACACGAACTACAATGGTATGAACTTAAATACTTTTAAATCAATAAATCACATACAGTCCAAGATCGATGAAAACACGTATAAAACGGATGTCGGTGTTGTTCACGTGAAATATGCTCCACTTTACGATACATACAAGTACATGGTTGGCAAGTTGCAGGATGTTAGCGTTAATGTATTACCTTCGTTCGATGGAACTCCAGCATCGATCAGTGAGAGAAAATTGTATGATGTCAACAATTCATCGTATACCGACGGATTCTTCTATTTTCTCTCCAGTATACTTCTTAATCAACATGGAATTGTAAATGCAATTGACTTCTATGGATCTTACTTGTGTATAAAGAAGGATTTTAAACTTAATATTGCGGATGATGCGGAATTTTTATATAGTTCTGATTTTTTTAAAAGCAATCGAGGAAATTTGTTTAATGTAAATAGTGAACAAGAGGCACAATACGCACGTGATTTTACTCGCAATTGCAAGAAACGACTTGAATTAGGTAAAACCATGGACAATGTGTCGGTTGATTCTCTCGGAATTATTGAAGAGTTGGGAGAAATGTTTGTTGACAATGTGTGCAATAGCAACAATGAATGTGAATTGGTGACGGAAGTTGAAGAAATGGAATTGCCAACCAGAGAAAGTAGTAGCGACAGTGAATGTTCGTCCCGTTACTCAAATAGTAGTGAAGAAGATGCTACAAACTGGGAGGATGTTGAAACTGACTCTGAAGAAGAGGAAGAAGGAGAGGAAGGAGAGGAAGGAGAAGAAGAAGAGGACGATGTTGTCATTGAAGCGACAATTAACGAGTTTCCAGCAAACATGATTTTTATTGAGAAGATGGAGGGAACAATGGATTCGCTATTGGAAAACATGGAGAAAGAAGAGTTGAATGCTGCATTATTTCAAGTTGTCATTACTCTTGCCGCATATAATAAAGCGTTTGATTTTACACACAACGATTTACACACAAACAATGTAATGTATACCACGACAAAATTGAAATACTTATATTATAAATTAGATGGGGTTAACTACAAAATTCCCACCCATGGACGCATATTTAAAATAATCGACTTTGGTCGTTCGATTTATAGATACAATGGTCAACTCTGTCACAATGACAGTTATGCGGTTGGAAATGATGCAGCCGGTCAGTACAATTTTGAACCATACAACGTCGACAGCAAACCACAGATGATGCCGAACCAATCATTTGATTTATGCCGTCTTGGATGCTCTATGTACGACAATTTCTTTGATTTCACGTTCGAAGAAGATGATGTCCCAGAAGAAGAGTTGCTTGTTAAATTGGTTGCTGGTTGGTGTAAGGATGATAAGGGTAAAAATGTGCTTTATAAGAAGAATGGTGAGGAGAGATATGAAGGGTTCAAGTTGTATAAGATGATTGCTCGTACAGTTCATGGATGTGTTCCGAGAGAAGAAGTGAAGAAGGCTGTGTTTTCGGAGTATGTCATGAAGACTGGCCCAAAGAAGGACGTGACAGTCATTGACATAGACACGATTCCGTGTTATGTTTAAATAATGGAATGTTCAAAAATTGAAAATATATAAATGACATAATATATACTAAATCATTTATATTCATATGTTCAAGTGTGACGTTTGTAACAAATCCTTTGCGAAAGAGGTTCAATTGAAAGCACATTTTCATCCGAGTAGTTTCTCATGTAAGCCGTTTAATGCGTCAGTTTGCAAATATTGTGTTGAACATCAATGGAATGTGTGGATTTGGGCCAAATATTGATTGTTTAGTTGAACATTTTGAAATAGTTAAAATAGTTAAAAATCAGGCTCCCCAGTAAATACTTTGATATTCTCTCCAACGCTGACTTCAGGTGAAACCACATTGTTTACGATGTATATTCCACCGAGAGAAGCCACATATGCAAAAAATGCTCCCTTAACCAACTGTTTCATGGTGACATCGTTTTTTGATATGTATTTTGTTTCAATAAACAGGAGAATTGTGTATACTATGGAAATTACGAGGGCATAAGTGTAAGTAGATGAATCAGTCATTTATAATATCTGATTCACCTTTATTTTTGGGGTTTTAACGAATTTACTCCAACATTTGGATTCCTAAATCATCGTCTTCAACTGATGCCGACAACTTCATCAGTTCATCATCGAGTGATTCAATTGCACCATCGAGTTCATTAGGATCGAGATCACTGTTAATTGTGAGTGTTTCCATTTCATCCTCCTCCTCTTCCTCCCTCTTTCTCTCCTCATTACGCATATTGCTAATAGTTTCGAGACGGTCGATTGTCTTTGGTGCGTCAATCTGCTCCTCTTGGTTGGTCGACATGTTTAACACCTTGTCCATATCATTAAATGAGAGAGCAACTGATTTTTGTGGTGCTTCTTCGTCAACTTGTGTCGTTTCTTCAACATGCTTAACAACTTGCGTCGTTTCTTCAACAACAGAATCTTTGGGTTCTTCTGGTTTCTCTTCAACAACAGACTCTTTGGGTTCGGGCTTCCTCTCTTCTTGAACGATTTCTTCCTCAACCGTTACTTCTGTTTCAGTCGTTTTATCGATATATGACCGTAATATCTTCTCAATAGGGATGCTTTCACGAATAACATTGAGAATGCACTCTTTAATGATGACTTCACATTCTCTCATGTTCTTCTGATGATTGAGTGGTGTTGCCTTGAGATCGTACAGATATACGTTCTTATATATTTTTCGCGATGTTTCTATATAAACACGGTGAATGAATACAGACAACTTGGGGACATCGAGATCAATCTTCTTCTGTTTCTGTCCAACCCTAACCGATGTAAGAACCTTGAGTTGAGTAACATGCACACAAGTAAGCAAATCTTCTAAATAAGAGCACTTGCTTTCATGGACAATTCTCTCGGTTTCCTGCTCAACGAGGCTATTATTCCACTTTGATACACGGGAGAGAAAGTTCTGAAATGTCATCAAATACTTTTCCTTCTCATCATTTTCATCGCAAAGTTTGTATGCCTCATTGAAAATGGACTGAATTCCTTGGCGAATAAAGGGAGTGATTGTATTAATTAAACGTGCTGAATATTCGTTTTGTGCCTCGGATAAATTGGCTAACTTAAAATCATCCATAATTTCTTCTAAATTGACATGACATTTTCTAAAGAGTGTTCGTGACGCATAAAAATATAAACAAACATAAAGAACATCAGATTTTTCTCATTGCGAAATTGTGTTTTAATCTTGTCGAAATACATCAATAGTTTCATACGAGTCAATTCATCATGTGATGTCGTTTTTTTCTCTAGAAATTGTTGTATATCAAGTGCTGATACACCGGCATTATATGCGTCTTCACTCTTCTTTAAATAATATAGTTCACTGGTTTCGCCGAATTTCAAGTTTCTCTCGATCCAGTTCAAGTTTTTGATTTCTGTTCCAACTGAATAAAGTTGTTTCGTAATGTATTTGTGTAAATTTACGTGACGAGTGCCGATTTTGGGATAATTAACGTGGATCTCACAGAATCTGGAGAGAATCGGTTTAAGTATTTTATCCTTGTCTTCCACCACAATAAAAAAACGAGTATTGTGGCTAAATGTCTCGATGCAGCGGCGAAGGGCTGATTGTGCGTCATTTGTCAGTTTCTCTGCGTTGAGGAGTACTATGCTCTTGAAGAGTTCACCTTGTTTGCTGTTGATGTTTGTTTTTCCGAAGAATATGAGTTCTTCGCGTATGAACTTGATGCCCTTACCGTGACTACAGTTGACTTTGAGAATGTGATCTTCGTTATTTGGATATATTTTGGAGAGAAAGTCAGTGAGAATAGTTTTTTTTCCAGAGCCAGATGGACCATAAAACAGAATATTGGGAACCTTTTTTGTTTCTATGAAGTGATCCAACTTGTCATATATTGCTTTATGTATTTGGAATTTCATAATTATTATTGATGGAGTAATAATAATGAATCAAAATGCTTTTAAATTAAAATCGGAGTGGTTTTAATTGTTATTGAAGTCCGAAACTGGATGAAAAACGTGTTTGCTTATGAATATTGCCTTGTTCTTGTAAAATGATGTCAGGACTGCATGTGTTTGATTAAACGGCAAATGGTTAATAGCACTTTCAAAATCACAATCGATTGGACGTCTAGAAACTTCCTTTAAATGATTGTCAAACATTCCGATGAAGTGCAACTGACTCGAGACAAAATTAGGTGTGGGTTTGGGTGCATACTTTGTTTGATAAGAGTGTGAAATTTTGTAAAGCAATAGATAACTTTTTATGGTATTTCCGTAATCCTTAAAAAGGCACTTGTCAATCCGTTCAAATATAGCCGGGTAGTTGTTCCAGTATTCTGTTCCTTGACTGGCAAATATACGACGATATCCAATATTGTTGTTGATTGCAAAATCTTCGTATGCTACATTGGTTTGATTTACGAATTGATTTGGAGTTAGGAAGAATACATATACGTTTTTAGGAAGCGTATTTTTCAATTCTTCATATGTCGATGTTTTGTTTGCGAAAAAGACGAAGTTGAGTTCGGGATATTTTTTAGCACAATACTTTGTAAAGTTTCCTTCATCATAACTGATGTCGAGAATCCAACTATTTTTGGGCAAAATATGTAGTTCAATATCTGTTTCAAATGTCTGAAACATTATTTCATCCCATTTCAATACAATTGCGTTGTCGTCTCTCGATGAAACACATTTTTTATTTTTTTGCTGTGTAGAATTATTGTTATTCGTTGTAATTGCTTGAGCAGCGGCAGTATAATAATTATGAATTTCACTTCGTTTCACTGATGAACAGCAATAATAAATAAAATAGAAAAAGTGATATTTAATCCAATTAAAGAAGTTTCGGATAAATTCGAATTTCATATTGGAGAATTCGAATTCACTCAATGCCTCAGAAGAAGTAAATAGTGTCATTGTTGGATTAATGATTTTTAGTAATGTGTTATGTTTAAATAGGTTTATATATGCAGTTTGCAGTTTAAAAATTAAGCAATACTTTGAGAATAAGGGTTGCTTCTAAGTGCTGAGAGAGTATCTGGTGTATTTCTCTCCATGTTTATTGTCGTCCGTGCCTCTGATCGGTTGGTCGTCTGTCCATAAATGTCTGCTCCAAGTGGGACCTTGTGGAATTGCTGTGGAACAAACATCCGGGGCGTATTTCGGTCACTATCCAACTTGTCAATCTGAATATTCATATACGGATCGAATATCTTGTGATTTCCGACACTCGTACGGCTCTTTGCAATTGCTTCTTTGTTTGTATTGAGATATGCGTTATATGCAGCATCATAGACTGGGGCAGCATATGCGACACCACTTCCGGCAGCACCCGAGTAGTTGGTTTGCGAAGTGTCAGCACGATTAGTGTTCGTGGGCTGGTGTTCATTTGCCAAATAACCGTAACCCTGTAAATGTGTATTGCCGATATTTGCGGGATATGGGTTGTCTATTGTTGTCTCTTTGGTAGTCGTCCTGGGGCGATCTGCGGGATTGATGACATAACTGTTGGGTACAGTGGTCGCTGCGTTTCCGGTTGGACGGTGATTTCCGAGGAAGTTTTCTTTACGAGATGGGCGGAGCATGTCTTGAAGTGGCAGAACTATAGCATTCATAATGCGACCGACGGCACCTACGTTGGGGGAACGCTCGGTGGTGAGAGAACGAGCATTTGGTAAGAGGTCATAACTTTGAACGGCATAGTCGCCGTTTGTCGCTCCTGCTTTTCCTGGGGCATATGCGTTGCTAATGTGGTCTGCTGGGGCTGCGAGTTCAGGACGCGTCGATGCATGGTAAGCACCTGGAACATACGACGAATTGCGACCGTCTCCACCCATTGCTCCGTAATACTCGGTTGTTGTGTCGATGCGGTTCGTGTTGCCGAGCATCTGAACTCCACGTGCCATAGGCTTCTTTTCAAGACCGGTTGTCGTGAAATAACGGTCGGGTGAGTTGATGAAGAATGTATCAGGGCGATTCTTCTCGACGGCACCTTCAATACCGCGATTTGTGGTGTAATGCTTGACACCAGTAATCATGCCATCGTATGTCAACTTAGGGTTATTGGTTGCACGCAATTGATCGACCGTCTTTGGAGCCCACTGGTCACGAGCCGCCATACCAGCATTGAATCCCCCTGAACCAGCTGCTGTATAACCGTCATTCATGCCAGGTCCGACACGAATCTCCTGCCATGGTTTAACATTGTTCATATTGCGACCAGGAATGACACGAGATTGCACGAAATCGCTGTGGTTTGGAGTGCCGTTTGTCCAAGTCATATTGGCTGATGGTGTAAAAAGGGGTGCACGGGCTTCCTTCTGAAAACTCTGAGAACCAGTTCCTTGTTTAGCATCCAAAATGCTTTCATTGCTATTAAGGTCAAATGTACGTTGCTTCACAGTTGATCCAAAAAAAGGCTGCATGTTGCTGTGCGTAAAATTGTCTAAAGGAACTTGTTCACCAGTGAGAGAGTAAAAAGCATTTGGATCAGCGGAGGCCTGTTGCTGATAGACTTCCTGTTGAAAATAGCGATCAGTCGCGGCATTTGAATTCTCATAGTTGTTCAAGTCGTCAAAGTCGTTTGCGGCACGAATTGTCGGAAAATTCTCGGTGTTTGGTGCTTGTGTGTTTGTATTAACGATTTTATTTTTAAATCCTTCAATCACGCCTGAATCATTTGGCTTTGGCAATTGTTTTGTCACTTTATCCTTGTTCGAAATAATATACATACCTCCTAATGCTAAAATGGGTATTGCCAGTTCCATAGTTATTATATATATGGACAATAAATTAAATCACTTTTTTCATTAACAATTTAATTTATCTAACAATTTTATAGCAATGTCACAACTAACAAGAAAAGAAATCGATACGATGAACTATAATTTAAAAGTTCTATCAGTAGGAAGCATAGTATTTGTATTAGTATTCGGCATTCTTTTTCATATATATGCTGTTAAACACGAACACCAAGGCTTGTCAATTTTGCTTGTAACAATAATGCCGATTATTGCAATAATTTACAATATATATTACAATACTCAAGTATATAAGGATTCGAATAATCGTAAACGTGAGTTGAGAGAAATAGACACAGAAATGAAGGCTGAATCCAAGTTTTATGAGATAATTGCATTTTTATTATTTGGGTTAGGCTTAATTTATGCGGAATTTAAGAAGTTTAAGTATTTGAGTATGGTTCTACCATATTTGTTGTTTGCTTTGTTGTTTGGAACAATATTTACGTCATACATGAAGCAGTTTATATTTGATTATAATAACTTGGGGAGATTATTGAACATTGATGTGTTGATTTTTTGTGCGTCGTCACTTGCAGTCGGACTACTTTCTGCTGGATTGGTTGTACCGATTGTTTATCACTCTTCTAAGCGTGGGATCGCTGGTTAATTCCAAGGTACTGGAATCTTTGGTACAAAGTTGTCCTTCTCCAGCATTCGAGTATTGGTGTTGTTCTGGAAAGTCATGCATGTATTTTCTTGTGGGTCCAGGAGTGGATATTCCCAACGTGTTTGTTCCAAGTCACGATACGCCCAAGCGGGATGAGTCGCACGTGTTTCATCGGTAATTGGTGCGGATGCTGTTGAATAAGTGTTTGCAGTCGAATTCTTATTGCGATACGTCTTATATTCCATGCGATCGTGCTTGTGAAGAGGGCGAGTAAGACCCATCAAGTCGCTGTCTACATCGATAGCATTTGTATACAAGTTGGCTCCCCAGCGTTGGAGACGAATCTGTGGGTCAGCAACGAAAGGCACGTCGTCCCCATTGCCAGGTGTGTTTATCATGTATTTGCCGGGTCCAGTGCTTTCTTGGAGGAGTTTGCTAGTACGAGCATAATCATAATTGAAGCGAGTGTTGGCCATTTGATATACTATGGAGAGACTTATTTTTATTGATTTTGCTATAAAAATAAGTATAAATTTATATTTTATTTAAAACAATTTATTGTTTATCGTCTAAATATTTCAGGCCGCTGGTTTCTCTCTACAATAAGAGGTTCAGGCATGAGAACAGGGTCTTTCTCAAAGTAAGAAACCTCGCTGACTTTCTTAATCCGGGGAGTGAATCCGCGTCTAGGGTCTTCAAGGTTATTGAAATAGGTTCCCTTAAGAAAACTATCAATATCTGCCTGATTGTTTGAGAGAAGGTAGGCAGGTATGCGACCCATGTTGATTCCTGCGTTTGGCAAGATGCTTGCGTTTGTTTTGTAGTCATAAGCAAGCCATTCGCGGGCGGTCGCCTTGTTTCTCTCCTGAATCTTATAATCACCGGGTGCATTTCTTAAACGTGTGGAAGCCATCTGTAATATGATATAATGCGGGATTATATT
>Ga0114979_10001966_pt1 | contig 13879 bp, 9 predicted proteins | sample S_140625_EF_Meta_FD_87315 | JGI IMG/M metagenome (GOLD analysis project Ga0114979, IMG submission 87315) | Freshwater microbial communities from Lake Simoncouche, Canada to study carbon cycling - S_140625_EF_MetaG | ecosystem: Environmental > Aquatic > Freshwater > Lake | place: Lake... | reverse complement strand
TCCCAATGCACTGCACCGTGCGTCATGTATTCGTTGCTTACGTGTTCCATGATGTCAATCTCACCACATCGGGGCCAGCTGACTTCGTCAATATTGGCACCTAGTGTCCAGAATGCAGGCCACAGCCCCTGTCCCAAAGGCAACTTCATACGGGCCTCGACTTTTCCATATTCAAAATCGAAAAGCCCTTTTGTGATGATCCGCGCACTGGTATATTCCGTGGCGCCGGTGCCTTCATGGCGAGCTGTAATAACGAGCTGGCCATTTTCTACGGCCAAATTCTCCGAGGCATTGGTGTAGTACTGCCATTCATTGTTGCCCCAGCCGCCATTGCCGAATTCAGGAGCCCATTTGGTCTCATCCAAAGCACTTCCGGAAAACTCATCCGACCAGATAAGCTGCCAAGTTGTTTGCGCTTGTGCATAACGCATTTGAGCTCCCATGAAGAGGGCCAACGTTAACAGGAATCCGAATGTGGTGTTACTTCTCATAGTTCAAATATTAAAGCGGCGCGATTGAATGAATCGCGCCGCTTGTAGTGGTTTTATTATCGAAATCAGTGTTGAATCATCAATTTGGAGACAGCAGTGCGTGCACCATCGGTGAGCACTACCTCATAAAATCCTTCACTCAACTGTTCTGTTGAAATATCCAAACGCGTCTTACCCAGAGTTTGTCCGGAAAGTACTACGCGACCGGTAGCATCAACAATGCGGTATTCCGCATTCCATGACTCTTGTAGGGCGAGTTGCACCATTGTGTTAGCCGGATTAGGATAAACGGCAACCAATGAGTTTGTCAATTCATTTACGGAAGTTGGACAAGCCTCGCATGATTCCCAGCAAACCATGGCAACGTTTACCTCTTCAGAAACGACAAGCTCACGCACCACACCGAACTTAAATCCAACAGTACATGTGCCTTCAGCGAGATTCTCAATCACCGTTCCACCATCGGTAGTAAATTGGTAGTAGTGCACACCGGGAACTGCATCCAATGTAATCGTGTATTGATTATTTCCAAGGGCTGTCATCGGTGCACAGCCAACGCAATAATCGTTAAACGTACCGGTCACCTCCACAGATGTTGCAGTAAGATCGCCAAGGTCAACGTTGAGGGTAACTTGCACAGGTTCCGGTGCAGAGCAAGGATCGCATGATGCCCAACAAACAGGAGCCAAAACTGTATCACCTTGTATAGTCAGCACACGGTTCACAAAAGTACCATCGGTAACGGTGCATGGATCGCCCGCAATCAACTGCTCCGAACCCAACCAGTTATCGTGGCTGAATTTGAACTCATAAGAACCTTCTTGCAACGTAGTGGTGGCGGTCCAAATGCCATCCCCGTCAACATCGGTCATCGGGAAACAGCTACCACACCAGTTATTGAATGTACCGTTGACTTCAGGTGTAGTAAATCCAACGACACCGTTCATATCCACTTGGAAGGTTACGTCATAGTTTACCGGTGATGAAGCGCAGTCAGTGCAACTTTCCCAACAAACAACAGGAAGAACAACATCACTTGCTACATCAAGTGAACGATTCGTGAATTCGAAGGTGCTAATGGTGCATGGCAAACCAGCAGACAAAAATTCCTGACCGGTCCATGCATCGTAAGCAAACTTGTACTCATGAACTCCTTCCGGAATCATAGCTGTACCTGTCCAAATGTTATCACCGTCGACATCACTCAATTGGAAACAACCTCCGCACCAGCCATTGAATGTACCGTTTACTTCCGGTGTGGTGAAGTCTGTCACGTTCTGCATATCTACCTGGAACGTCACTGCATATTCAATCACTTGAACAGCTTCTCCGCCGAAGGCCACATCATCAAAATAGTAAATTTTCTCGCCTGCCGTTGCGCCATCCACTCCGAAATTGAAGAAGATTGTAGCCTTGTCGTAAGTGAAATCGAGATTGATAGCCGCTGTACCCGTAGAATGATTCGCAAAATCAAACACCAGTGTATCCCAGTCGTTGGCAACTGTTGTCACAACATTCGTTTCAACACTGCGGGTTGGGTTGGTGTGATCTTCCACTTTCAAGCGCACTTGAATACCTGCGTCTGGCGACCATACGCGCAGCGACATGGTAGTCTCATCAGTAGCGAATGGAACCGGGCTGCTAAATCCTAGTTGAGCAGGGGCAGTAATCGTGACGCCTGCAGAAGCTCCGGCTGTTGCACTCTTCACAACCTGAGCGACCATATTGGCCGCATTGGTCGGATCAACAACGATCATAGAAGCCTCTGTTCCATCGAAGCCAAGCAACCCGAATTCAACACCCGCGTCGTCGAAAGTAACAGGCAAGCTCATTTGGTTTAATACAACAACATTACATGCCTCACAGCTTTCCCAGCAAACAACGGGAAGAGTAGTCTCTCCGGTTAATACCAGCAGACGATTAGTGAATTCACCAGTAGTCATGGTACACGATTCACCACCTGCGAAAGCCTCATAGGTAGCACCACCGTTGTAAGTAAACTTATATTCATAGGTGCCCTCTTCCAGCACCGTTGAACCGGTCCAAATGCCGTCGGCATCACTGTCATTTAGTAAAAAGCACGCACCGCACCAGCCGTTGAATGTACCATTAACTTCTACAGAAGTAACATCCATAACGTTTTGCATATCGACTTGGAACGTTACCGGGTAAGTGGCAGGCTGACCACCGCATGACAAGCAACTACCATAACAAACAGCAGGTAGTACCTGATCCTGAGAAACAGTGACTAATCTATTCGTGTATTCTCCGGTTGTTATTGTGCACGATGAACCAGGAGTCAGCGACTCTTGACCTCCCCATGCATCGTGACTGAATTTATACTCGTAGGTACCCGGCTGAAGCGAAACGGTCACCGACCAAACCCCATCACCGTTGGTATCCTGCATGGGCGTGCAGTTTCCACACCATCCGTTGAAAATACCATTGACCTCCGGTGTCGTGAAGCCTGTTTGACCGTTCATATCCACTTGAAAGGTGATGTCATAATAGACGGGTGCAGCCGCGCAATCTACACAAGCACCCCAGCAGACAACAGGAAGAACAACATCACCGGTAACAACCAACGTTCTATTGGTAAAATTACCTGATGTAATGGTGCACGAAGAACCAGGTATCAAAACCTCCTGTGACCCCCAATTATCAGCAGAGAATTTATACTCATAATTGCCCGCCGCAAGGTCTGTTGTGGCCTCCCAAATATTATCGCCATCGACATCCGTCATCTGGAAACAGTTGCCGCACCAGCCTGTGAACACGCCATTCACCTCGGGTGTCGTGAATCCCGACTGTTGACTCATATCAACACGAAACGTAACGTTGAACGCGCTTGCTGAGTAATTCAACAAAACAAGCAAAGCGAACAGAAAAACTTGAGTAATTCTCGATGTCATAATGGAAATTGTTTGCGGCTAATATATACTAATTGTTATTTGTACAAAATGCTTGCAGATGTACACTTTTCTCATATTTTTGAATTGATAATATGAATATTGTCATGTTAAATAGTGTCCCGCTTATTCTTGCAAACCACTAGACCCATGGAAAAAGTAGTTAAGGCAATTCCTAAAGCCACTCAATCGGAGGACATGTACTCCATCCCTATTGATGCATTCTTCAAGACTGCCTTTTCAGTCGACTGTGTGATTTTTGGCTATCATCAAGGTGAACTCAAAATACTGTTGATCCAGCGTGGAGCTGAACCGTTTGAGAATTCATGGGCACTTCCCGGAGATCTTGTCTATCCGCATGAGGATTTGGATAAGGCTGCCCACCGTGTCCTCCATGATTTGACATCCGTCGATGATATCGGCATGAAGCAAGTGCACACCTTTGGCGCGGTGAATCGTCACCCGTTGGGTCGTGTAATCACCGTAGGGTATATGGCGCTTGTCGAACTTTCCGACATTCATCCCATGGCGGCGCACTGGGCCAAGCAGACCAAATGGCACAGCGTGAATAAAGTACCAAAATTGGCCTTCGACCACAGTGAGATTTTGAATGCTTCCATTGAGCGACTCAAAACGTTACTGTTAGAAGAACCCATTTGGGCACGCGTCATTCCGGAGAAATTTACCATAACGGAATTCCAAGACGTATTTGAAACAATTCTTGGTCGAAAGTTCGACAAAGGCAACTTCCGCAAAAAATTACAGAACGTCAAGTTCCTCAAGAAGCTGACCGAAACTCAGCAAAACGTTCGACATCGTCCTTCGCAGCTCTACAGTTTCGACGCCAAGCTGTTTGCGAAATATCACGATAGAGGTTTTGTTTTTGATTTCTAGGATTAGAGGATTGTAGGATTGTAGGATTATAGGGAGGTCAAACTGTTTCTGTTTCTGACTAAAATTTAAGATTGAGGCTCGTCACACGTGCGCATCTGCCGAGCGTAACAGAAGGCCGTTGCCTGGCGAAGCCGAGGGCCGTTGCCAAAGCGAAGTCGAAGGACGGTGCCTGAGCGAAGCCGAAGGACGGTGCCTGAGCGAAGCCGAAGGACGGTGCCTGAGCGAAGTCGAAGGACGGTGCCTGAGCGAAGCCGAAGGCCCAACAAAAAACCCCGCTTTCGCGGGGTCTCTTGTTTACACTCAAATCAATCTTCATTTCACAATTTGCACTACTTGACGAAGAAGTTCATTTTCGGTTGAAATCTCTACGATATATGTTCCGGTTGGCAATGGCTGAACATCCAATGTCAGCATTGAACTGCGGTTAGATGCCTGCTGCAACACCAAACGACCGGTCATTTCTTTGATACTAACAACCGCGTTTACTGCTGAACTCAAAGCCACATTCAAACGGTCATTGGCCGGGTTTGGAAATACGCGCAAGGCTATACCTGCATTTTCTTCTACACCAACGATACAAGCCTCACAGCTGCCCCAACAAACGTTTGTTAGCACGGCGGTATCAGTTACCTCCAGCGCACGGTTAGTGAAACCGGACTCTGTCAACGTGCATGGGCTGCCCGGAATCAACTCCTCTTGCCCTGTCCATGTATCGTAAGAAAACTTGTAGGTGTATGAACCCGGGTTCAATGGAATAGTGATGCTATAAATTTGATCTCCGTCAACATCCGTCAATGGCGCACAGTTACCGCACCAGTTGTTGAATGAACCATTTAACTCCGGAACTTCATAGCTGAATCCAACCTGCGACATATCGACCGCGAAGGTGACATTGTAAGGTCCTGAGCTTTGACCGCATGCGGCACAACTTGACCAACACACGGTGTCCAGCGTCATGTTGGCATCCAACACCAATATTCGATTGGTAAACTGATCAGTTGTCATGGTGCAAGAACTTCCTGCCACCAGTGTTTCCTGACCCGTCCAGTTGTCGTAGCTATACTTATACTCGTATGTACCCTCTTGAAGTGTTACGGCGACTGACCAAATATTGTCGCCATCAACATCCTCTAATTGTGTGCAGTTACCGCACCAACCGTTGAAGCTACCATTCACCTCAGGAATTGTGAAGCCCGATTGGCCTGTCATGTCAAGCTGAAAGACCACCGTGTAAACGTTTGGACTTGAAGCACAGTCAACACAACTTCCCCAACAAACAACAGGAAGAACGATGTCCGCATCCACAACCGACAAAGCACGGTTGGTAAATCCGGAGTTGGTTACCGTGCAAGTCGAACCCGCCAACAGAGACTCTTGTGATCCCCAATTATCGGCCGAGAATTTGAACTCATAAGAACCTGCAGCCAAATCAGTCGTTGCTTCCCAAATATTGTCACCATCGGTATCTGTCATTTGAAAGCAGTTACCGCACCAGGCATTAAAAGTGCCATTGACTTCAGGCGTCGTGAAGTCTGTTTGTTGAGACATGTCGACACGGAACGTTACGTTAAATGCAGAAGCAACTGTAACCGTCGCCAATAGGAAACTAATAGAAAGTAATTTTTTAAACATTCGATGGATTTTAGGTAACGAATATAGAGATATTGTTAGTTTTACAAAAAGTTTTTTGTTTAGGAGAAATTTACCGTTATTTACCGCGATGCAGGTTGTTTTTTCCTGCACACCTGAACACATTCAACCCACATTCACAGTGAGTCTATCGACCATCTTCGGCACCGCCATCAAAGCATCGCTGCTTTTGGCCATGACACTCTTCACGTCCAATCTATCGGCTCAAGCCATACACGTTGAAGTGAAACTCAACGGCAAAGGTGAATATCGTCTATACCGCGATGGGCAAGAGTATTTTGTGAAAGGTGGCGGCGGTAGCGAACAGTGGGACGAACTCGCACGCATCGGCGGAAATTCCGTCCGTACATGGAGCACCGATAACGCCAAAGCGATGTTGGACAAAGCACACGCACTTGGCCTAACGGTAATGATGGGTCTCTGGATGCAGCACGAGCGCCATGGCTTCGATTACGACGACAAACCCAAGGTACAAGCCCAGCTCGATTATTTCCGAAAGATTGTGATGGAAATCAAAGACCACCCTGCTCTGTTGCTCTGGGGCATTGGCAACGAGGTCGACTTATTCTACACCAATACGAATGTTTGGAAGGCCGTGAACGATGTCGCTAAAATGATTCACGAGGTTGACCCGCACCATCCAACGTCAACGGTTACCGCCGGTCTCGACCCGGCTGAGGTTAAACTCATTATGCAGGATGCTCCCGAAATCGATATTTACTGCATAAACACCTACGGCGATATCGCGGGTGTCAAAAAGAATCTCGCGAATTATGGCTGGAAAGGACCATACATGATCACCGAATGGGGACCAAACGGTCATTGGGAAGTAACCAAAACCCGCTGGGGTGCGCCCATCGAACAGACCAGCGCGGAGAAGGCCGTTTCCTACAAGGAACGTTATGAGAACGAAATCCTGGCGGCATCCAAAAACTGCATGGGCTCCTATGTATTCCTCTGGGGATTCAAGCAAGAAACAACCTCCACCTGGTATGGTCTATTTACCCGTGATGGTCTGCGCGCCGAGCCTATCGATGATCTGGAACGTTTTTGGAGTGGAAAGGAACCTTCGAACAAAGCACCGCACTTGTCTTCATTAATCATCGATGGCAAACAAGCTGTGGAATCCATTATGCTAACCGCAGAGAAAAAGTACTCCGCCAATGCGATTGTAACAGATCCTGAAAACGACAAACTCCAGGCACGTTGGCAAATCGTTCCGGAGAGCACAGACATTAAAGCCGGCGGAGATGCAGAAACAGCTCCGATTCCGATCAACGGCCTATTCAAAGACAAATCCGTTCAAAGCGGTTCCTTCCGCGCACCAAAAGCAGAAGGCGCCTATCGCCTTTTTTATGAGGTAACCGATGGCAATGGACATTGTGCCTATGCTAATATCCCATTTTATGTGGTACCTGCCGGTTCCGGCGAAGAACCTGCCCGCATGGTGAAATTCAAACAACTGGAAATGCAATGATGAAAAGAGTTCTATTCACGCTGGGTCTGGCGGTTCTATCGCTGCATGTATTGGTTGCTCAATCAGAGACAGATAAGCAATTCGATATTTTGCTGCTGCGCGATACAACAGTGAACACCTACCCTTCCCTTGGCCTCACGCCGAAGGAATTCCAAAAGCCCAAAGGCAGTCTTCAAATCAACGGCTTCTACCGCTTTTTCGCAACGTATACACGTCAGATGATGCCCTACACGCTTACTTCAGCGCCGGGTGACACGGTTTTACCACGCTCACTATTTATTGGCGATGATGCACAGCTCCCTAACCTGCTGCTCAATGTGAGCGGTCAGCTTCCGGGTGGATCATCTTGGGGCTTCGATGTGCGCATGTTTCAATTCCTCAACGGAAGCATAGGCCCATCCTATGGCAGACAAGTACCCGACAGCTTGCGTCCCGACATTCAATACCCACTGGGTTCAGTGCCCTTGGGAGGCAATTTGGGAGCTATGCTGGGCATGAATCTGTATGGTAATTTCAAAACGAAGTACGGTTCCTGGAACACAACTGTTGGTGGTATTCAGTGGCTTGCGATCTCCGATCTCACCTTTGCTTCCTGGAAGGGATACAATCGTTTCATGCTGTTTGAACGTAACCCATGGGACCCCATGGGCAACAGTGTCGCTAATCGTTACAAGCAATACTACGATCAGGGCTCCATCGATCAGGATGCACGCTGGGGTAATCGAGCATTTCAAGGAGTCGTGGTGAATGGTTCCCAACTACCCGGTAATCTTTCTTGCACGCTCATGGCGGGCAAAACGGAACAAAATGGCGGGTTTACCCAAACCCCCAACTATGCCTTCGGTGGTCGCGTCAAGAAGAATTTCGCAGGCAACGCATTTGTTAGTCTCAACAGCATCAGCACACGCAATTTTACCGACAGTCTCGCAACCGAGCAATTCGGTTTAAACGTTATTACCACGGAATTTCAGTATGAACAATTCGGCATATTACTGAAAGGTGAAGTCGGAATGGGCGACTATTTCTCTCCCAATCATAATGAAGGTTGGGGTGAGGTATTGCAGCTCAAGGCAAGCAACGTTATCAAAGGAGATAAACCGGTGATTGAATTGCATTACTTCCGCATCAGTCCCAAAGTAGTTAACAACAATGGCGTTTACTGGAACACTTCTGTACGCGAGTATACCGTCAATGACATCCCGGCGGGAAGCATCGGTAGCTCTTCCCTCCTATTGCCCTTCGGAAGTTCTGTCACGCGTGTAGGACAAATGACCAACAATCGACAGGGACTCAACCTCAATGTTCAGGCAAAAGTTCAACGCCTCAAAATCAGTGCGGGTATCGGCGCATCAGCAGAAATAAATCCTGCGGCGGCGGTAATCACGGTAGGACATCCTATCAATCAATTCACACGCTCGCGTTTCTGGCGTTGGAATTTCCCGGCCAATGTGGGCCCTTATGGTCGTTACTCCGATGTGTATCGCGACGTCTACGAAACCGTAAAGCTTTCAGACGACTCTTTGGGCGTTGTGGTTAACAAGAAATTCTTCAATGCAGCGGAGGTGCAACTGAAATACGAGCACGATATCGCCGGCCACGAAAGCTATTTCTTCGCCTTGCTGCAAGCCAACACCTGTTCGCGCGATTTGTCCGCGATTCCTGTGACCAATGAAGAGGCCTATGTCCGTCAGTACGCCAGCGAATTGGAATGGTACTTCCGTGTAACTCCGAAGTTTGTGTTCAATGCTTACGCAGGTATCGAGCGTACCATAGGAAATTACCTCACGGAAATCAGCGAAGAAACGTTCCGACCCCTTAACCAATTTGGCAAAGGATTCGGTGTAGGTGGCGATATCGACCTCGGGAAAAACACTCGCCTCTATTTCCGTCATCGCTGGTACACCTTTGAAGATACCAGCTTCCCACTCGATGCATTTCAGGGCAGAGAACTTGTTGTAGAACTTAAAGCTTTCTTTTAAATGAAGATGAAAATCAACCATATACCCCTTGTCGTTTTAAGCTTGTGTGGTGTCCTTCAAACGCACGCACAGCAAGACACGCGTAAGATCACCTTCGTCGGTGCTGCGCGCGCTCAGTTCTACAGCGACAATTACAACTCTTACTACGAAGAAGACACCGTTACAACGGCCAAGCTGAACAGCGGGAATACACTCGTTGACTTAGGCGTCAACATTCGTCCCAATCCCCAAATGGAAATTCAGGGTATGGTGCGTGTGCGCAATGACTACGGAGGATTTTGGGGTGCAGGCGTTAGTTTCGATGTGCGACAATTGTACGTTAAGGGTGTTGCCGGTGGCATTGTGCGCTATCAGTTGGGCGACATCAACTACAAGCTAACACCCTACACTCTTTGGAACAGCAATCAGGAAATGATTTCGGGGGTTCCGTTTTTGTTCCAACAACAGACCAACGTTGTCAACTACGATCATTTCTATTCCAACGATAACAGTTGGCGCCAGCAGGGTGCTTCTGCAGAAGTGGGTTTTGAATTCGGCAAATTCATCAAAGAAATCGGAATTAAAACCGTTGCAACGCGCGTTAAAACGTCGGACTTCAGTCAAACCAACGACCGCATTTTCAGCGGCATCAACATCAGCGTTATTCAAAGTGAACACTTGCGTGCGGGATTCAATTACGTCAATGTGTTCGACATCTACGGAACTTCACGCAGCGCTACAACGTTTCACCATCCTGTGATGACCGCTACATTCGGCTATCGCCGCAAAACCGGCGGTTGGCTCCACTCTATGGATGCAGAAGCAGGTCGTTCCAAGTGGTATTACACCGAAGAGGATGCAGACAGCGTTCCTGCGTGGCAGGGAAAATTTGCCGACGCCAAGTACAAGCTTCAACATGATGGCATGGGAATTAGCGGCGGTGTGCAACTCAAGTATGTGTCATCCGACTTCAGAAGCATGGGGGCACAAACCAAGCGTGTCAACTTCAATGGACCACTTAACGCTTTCCAGCGTGTAGGTAATGATCAGGCATTGCGTCCGGTATCCATGATTGACCTTATGCGTGAATCGGGTCTTTACACCTTGCAATTGCAAACAAACTTGATGGCGTTCAACCCACAATATGATAACATTACACCCTACGGTGAGGCTACACCCAACCGCCAAGCGATGATACTTTCTGCGGGTTATGACAAGAAGAACATGCCGGTAAGCGGTCAGCTCCTGTATTACCGCGGCCAGGAAGTGCGCGGAGAGGGAACGACAACCCTGCGTAACTTCGAACGCCAGGAGGCCAATGTGACCTTCAACGCAAAGAACTACCTCGCCGGAAAAGACCGTGATGCACTTGTAAGCGTGCGCATGCGCAACGACCGCACCACTCGCCAAGGCAGTGAAACAGTACCTGCTGTTGACCTATCTTCCAAAACACTCACCGCCGGAATTGATTTCGAATGGAAGAAGCAATGGCACTTGCTGGCGGCGTTCCAGATGCTTACCTACGAAGGTTTTGAATTCAAAGGTGTTCGCGATGAAAATCAGGAGATTTTCAACTTTACAGAGCTAAACTTGAAGGGCAGCGAACAGTTGGCCTCCATTGGTGCCAAGTATGCCTTTAGTGAAAAATCATTCTTGAGTGTACAATACTATCAGTTCTTAAACAATACGAACCAACTCGACCAAGCACTTTACACCAACAAGCAATGGATGTTGCTTTATCAAATCAATTTCTGATCATGAAAAAACTACAATACCTTTTCGCGATTGCTCTAGTGGCAGGTCTACAAGCCTGCAAGCCTGAGGAAACGTTCGATGGACCGAACCTGGAAGACATTTACGGTCCGTTCTTCATTGAAGAAACATTGACCATCAGTGATGACTCCCTAGATTTAGCTAGCGGTGAAACAACTCAGTTCAATGCGACATTCTCTAAAAACCTGAATTGGAAACTCGAGGTGCATGGAATGTCATCGGGTGCGCGCCATGTCCATGAAGAATTCTCCTCAAAGGTTGATTTCAGCTGGAATGGTTCAACCACTATTCTGCCGATGTTTCGTCAGGAAACCTGTGAGGTTATGCTCACCTTCGACAATCAGCTCGACACGCTTCGCGACACCATGGAAGTGCTTTCCATTCGCCCCTTGCAGGGCTTTGTCTTGAGTGATTTCGAGTCGGGATTGAATCCGGGCTGGGCACCATTCATTCAAAATGGCGCAAACATGAGCTTCACTGTGCGCAGCGATGGTCAAGCCGCTCAGGGTAATAACTACTACGATATGGGTGGAGCCGTAACCTGGGATTGGTTGATTGGCCTGATTGATATGCCGGCAAGTGCATACAATGTTGAACACTTCCCCTTGAGCAACAATGCCAATAATGTATTCTTTAACGCGATGATTTACAAACCGTCAGCCTATGACAACGGGCTCACGCTGATTCAATTCCGCGAAGACGATAACGGAGATGGAACCTATTCCAACGGTGTCGAAGATTTGTGGGCGTTTGAAATCTCAGGCGGAACCGATGGTTGGTCGACTATCAGTCGCAAGTATGAAGACATCGTAACCTTGGTAAACGGCGCTGAAACGACTCCTATCGGAAACGGTCTGCACGAGCCCGACAAACTCGTTCAGGTTTCCATTCTATTCCTCGCTAATCCGGCCTCTGGCTATTCGCAGGCCTATCTCGACTATGTAACCTTCACCGAAGGAGGACCATTACAGCCATGATGAACAGAATCTGTTGCGGCCTTGCTGCTATACTGCTGATGCAATCATGTTCCAACGTGAAGCCCCTAGCGCTTTACGACAAGGAAGATTGGCCGGCCGATGGTCCACTGAAAGGACTAGGTGCCACCTCGGTGTACAATGAGGTTATCAGCTCGGAAATATGGTACACCCAAAACACATCCTGCATTAAGGTCAGCGGTGAAACAGGTACGGCGTCCAATGGTGCCAACAATATGCGCATTCAGTGGGACAAACCCGGTGGTGGCTGCGACTGGGTAGGTATGGGAATCGGTTGGGCCGGTTGGTCGGGCAAAGACTTCTCTCAAATCGGAAATTCTGCAGCCATCGCCTTCGACATACGATCACTTACAGGCCCGATGAAAGGCCTGCCATGGGCTATTGGCTTTGAAGACTTCAACGGTGCTCAGGCCTGGACGGGATTCTCCCCGTCCATGATTGACGGTAAGGTCATCACCGACCAGTGGACAACAGTGCGCGTGCCCTTAGAAAACTTCCCATTCGAGGCGCGTGATGTGGATGTTTCCGCGATTAAACAAGTCATCATGCAGTTTGAATCTTCCGGTACCATATCGATGGACAACATTCGTATTGAGCCATTCAAATCACGAGGAAGGATGCAGGCCACATTGCAGACCATCGACAACTTCAGTTTTGATGGAGTTATCAATCTACAAGATTCAGCGCTGACACTTTTCGAAGTTGAAGGCGGAAAACTGTTTGTCGGCAGTAACTCGGAATACCTCATGATTGGCGGTGTCGTTCATGAAGACTCACCACTCGTAAATACCCGCGAAGGCAAGGACATCTGGAATGGTGACGCAGTGGAAATTGCATTCAGCACACGCAGTGGACTCAACCCCAAGCGCTCCATTTTTTACGCAGACGACCGTCATCTCGGCATTCGGATGAGTTCCAATCCGCAGGTATGGGATTGGACGCGCTCGCAAACCGTCAACGCTGAAATCAAAACGACGCGCGTCAGTGATATCATCTATTCATTTGAATGCAAAATCCCATGGAAGGAACTGGGAACTGAGCCATGGATGGAAGGTGGTGATTATGCACTGGAGATCGCCCTAGACATTGCCGACAAAGAAAGCGTTCGTCAGACGCAATCACGCTGGAACTCCGCAGATAAAGAAGGGTTCCATACCTCTCCATCGCTTTGGGGACGTATCATTTTCAAAAACACGACACGATAAACAAGTCACATTGAACGTATGAAGCTGTCTATTTCGATTCTTATACTTCTGCTCACCCTGAGCTGCAGCGCTCAAAAGCCATCCAAAAAAACGACCCCGGCACTTCCGGTGACCGTCGATATTGAAGCGCTTATCGCTCAAATGACCATCGAGGAAAAGGTCGGTCAAATGACCCAGATTAACCTCGACGTAGTTTGTGAAGGCGGAATTTATAAGCTGGTTGAACCGCATCACATCGAAGCCGCAAAGTTGCAGGAAGCCATCACCAAATGGCATGTGGGTTCGGTGCTAAATTGCGGTGGACACGCCTACCCGCTGACGCAATGGCACACCATAATTGGGGAAATTCAACGTATAGCGACTACGCAAGGCCGACTAAAAATCCCGATTCTATATGGTATCGATGCGATTCATGGCGCGAACTACATGATGGGTTCTACCCTTTTCCCCCAACAACTTGGACAAGCAGCGACATTCAATCCGGAATTGGTTAAAAAGGCAGCAGCAATAACAGCCTATGAAACGCG
>Ga0114979_10001964_pt1 | contig 13888 bp, 11 predicted proteins | sample S_140625_EF_Meta_FD_87315 | JGI IMG/M metagenome (GOLD analysis project Ga0114979, IMG submission 87315) | Freshwater microbial communities from Lake Simoncouche, Canada to study carbon cycling - S_140625_EF_MetaG | ecosystem: Environmental > Aquatic > Freshwater > Lake | place: Lake... | reverse complement strand
TTTTCCCCAACAGACTTAGCTCTCAAATTTAAGAAGATTAATTCAATATCAAAATTTGGCATTGTATCCATCTTTAGTTTATTGAATGTACAAACATCAACCAATTCTGTTATAATCCTATGTATCTCCTCGCCATCGGATTCCAAAGCCGTTAGAAGTATTTTATATTCTTTAACTAAGAATGGTCTATATTTAATTTTTTCTCCGGTCGAAGGTAAAATCAATTCATATGTTGGGGTTTCTAATTTAGGTAATGCCATAATTTCTCCAATTATATTGTCAGGTTAAAATCATTATTTAGGTTGCGTGTTTTGAAAGTTGCGTACGTTTCGTTGAACTTCTAAGCCAATATCAGCCAATCTTTCTTTAGATACTCCAGGTATAAAAGATTCCGAATTAACTTGTTCTGATACCGACGCATATTTTATATTGTCTGTTATTCTATGTTTGGGCTTCCATCTTCTATAAACAAAAGTGACGCTTAGTTTATGAAAACTATTTGTTGAGCTTTGATTCAATTCCAGTAACGTATAGTTTCTGGGAAAAGCATCTTCTAACTCTACAGAATATGTTACTTCATCTTTTTCGTTAAGTTGTCTAATTTCAATAGGTACAACATAATCGGTTTGATAATGCACAAAGTATTGTTTCGGATCAACGACGATTCCCAACCAAGAGTCAAATAATGCTTTGATATCCATTTGCTGATCTAATAAGAAGGTCATGGTTATACCCTCACCGCCGTAATCTGCACTTACTGGTCTCTGGTAAACGGGACCATATATTCTTTGCGTTTTAACACTAATATTTTGAGGCGGTAAACTTGTAGATTCACAGAACATATTTACAATTTGAATATCTTTAAATATTCCTTGTAAACCTGCAGGTATAGGAAACAGTATTTCAAACCTGTTTTGCTTTGCAAGACCTCTAGTTCTTACTTCTGCTTGAAATCGTTTTAAGGAAAAATTAGAATTGGCCATTTAATACCACTTGAATTTGTTTTTTGTTTCTTGCCATACAACTTCTTTCTTTGCCTTCTTGAAGTTTTCAACTGGTAACATTGCTGCTGTTACCCAATCGCGATAATCTATTTTTAAAAATCTTGTTCTTAAATGATCGTTTAGGTAATGCTTAACACAAGCAGTTGCGGCTAGATATTTTGTTGAACTGTTTAATATTTGCCACGAAATTTGTATTCGCGTTTTTTCATCCATATTCTTATCTGTTGCCAATCTACTTAGCGCACCCAATAAATTAAATCTAGCTAGATAAGGCAAATAGTGTAAATTAATACCTAAAAATCCATCAGGTAGTTGTTTAAAAGGAAGCACCAAAGGCATAGTATCATAGTATGGTAGTGTATCTTTATGCTTTGGATCATACATAAACAAGTACATTTCACCAGGTTTTATTCTATTAGTTAACGTTTCGTTACGTATTAACTGCAACCCTGAAACGCCAGAACCTAAATTTCTAACCTGATTTCTATACCAAGTGTATGATTTCTGGGCATCGCCAGCTTTCATATTAACTGTTTTAAAAATGTTATCAGCCATTAATTATTCCTAGGTCTTTTTCTGTTAATATCATAAAAGTCATGTTTCTATCTTTACAAAATTCAAAAGCAGCTTTCCATTTTGCGTCATTTACGCTATATTGAAAGACTTCATCTATAAATCTTTTAGTCTTTTTCTTCGGTATTGCCGGGGGTTTTGTGAACCTCTCAGGTTTAATCTCGATTAGATACTTCTGCAAAGCACCATTTTTGTTTCTAACTTTAACATAGAAATCTACAAAATATCTATGGGCTTTTCTGTCAATCGGGGATATGTAGGGTACAATAACAGTCTCAGAACCCCATTCTTCTACAGATTGGTTCTTATCGCACCATTTCATAAATCGCAATTCCCATAGAGATCTATAAACAATATTGCTTATATCGCCCTTATATTTGCCGGGATTATCGACTCTAAATTTGCCCTTGTAGGTTTTGGTATACGTCATCTATATAAATAATTATGTTCTAACAATATTTATCACCACAGACATGTCTAAACTTAACCCGGCTTCCGATTATCGAGCAGAAGCTGATAAAGCAGCATTGGCTCCGTATCAGAATCAAGATCAAATACGAGGGTACAACATTGGTACCTTTGAATACCCCGAGGGTTTGCGAGTAAAACCCGATTTGCAACATTATATTGCATTTTATATTAATGTACGGGAAAAAGGCACTGAGGGGAAAAAAGCAAAAGATTCTAATCATCTTGTAAGTGCAGAAGAGCAAAAAAGAATTGACATATTAAATGAAAATACTTCCAGAATAACCCAAGTTGCAGCACAAGCAGGAGTAACGACAGTAAAAGACAATGCGGCAGGTATTGCTTTTGCCGGTACATTTTTAGCTAGTTTGGGTATGAGATCTAAAATACGGGATTCTCTTTTGAGAGCAACAGGTGCAGCTGCGACTGCAAAAATTGTTAATAAAGCTCTGGATAAAATGCAGTATGAACCATTCTCATCCGGCTCAACATTGAGGTTAAAAGAAGTAATTACGCTACACGTTGAGGACAGACCATCTGTAAAATATGGTGTAAACTATGGTGAAATGGATATGGGTGCATTGACGGGGATGTTAATTGAAGGATCTGCTGCGGCAACAAGAGGTGCTCTTGGCAATATGTCAAAAGAAATACAAGCAAGATTTTTAAGCGAATTGGTTAAACTACCACAATTAGGTAACCGTGCCGGCGGAACTTTAAATGATTTAAGAGAATTATCTACAAGAACAAAAACAAATCCTTTTAGAGAAGTTCTTTTTGAATCTGTAGATTACAGAACTTTTAACTTTAGATATAAATTCTTCCCAAAGAATAAAAGCGAAAGTCAAAAAGTATTTAAAATAATTGAAACGCTTAAAATACACATGCATCCCGAATTAACTAGCGGTAAATTATTTTACATCTATCCATCGGAATTTGATATTCAATATTATTTTAAAGACAAAGAAAATAATTATATTAATAAATTTGCCAAATGTGCATTAACAGATATGACAGTTGATTATGGTGGAGATCAATTTGCAACATTCGAAGATGGCTCTCCCGTTGAAGTGGGTGTTAATTTGACATTTAGGGAACTAGAACAAATGACTTCTGAGGGATTGAAAAAGAATGGCTACTAATTTTTTCGAAAGCTTCCCAAAGATATCATATACACTAGATGATTACGACAGCGAACAGGTTGTAGTAGACATTTTTAAAAGAGTTATAATATCCAAAGAATATCAAGAAAACTCTTCATTTTATGAAACCTATGAAGTTCTTCACGGTGAAACTCCCGAAGATATATCATATAGATTTTATGGCACACAAAATTTGCATTGGTTAATATTAATGGTTAACAATGTAATTGATCCTAGATTTGAGTGGCCGATTTCTGAAGAGAATTTATTTAAAGTTGTTTCCGACAAATACGGTGACGATAAAAATGTTTTTACTATTAACAGAGCGGTAAACGCAAAAGGATATCAGGTAGAAACATTTTTTATTCTTGGTGAAGAATCTACACATAAAGACCCCATTAGAATATTATTTGAAGACAACGACCCCGATTCAATTAATACACCTATTGCATATCAAACTTCAAATACGATAGTTCAATTTGAAAGTAATTTTGAAATTGAACAAAATAAAAATGAAAGTTATAGAAATATTAAAATACTAAAACCGGAAATTGTGCAAGAAGTTTTAACTAACTATAAGAAATTAATACAAACATAATGCTTGAAGAAGTTTTACAAACACCCGGTGAAGTAGTAATACAAAATCTTGCTCTGGTATCTATTACACAAGGCAAATACGTTAACCTTACAGATTACTTAGTTGAATTGAACCTTTACGAAAGTATATTTGAACCGGGCTTAACTGGCACTTTAACTTTGTCTGATAGTAGAAATCTTGCAGAAGAATTTGCTTTGTTGGGTGAAGAATATTTAATTGTAACAGTAAAAACTCCTAGTCTAGACGACAACGATGCAATATCTAAAGCATTTAAAATATATGGATTAGAAGACAAAAAATATTATAATGATGGTAGTACTTTAGTATATCAATTAAATTTTGCATCCATAGAAACATTTAATGATATACTCAATCCAATCTTTAGGGGGTTTGAAGGCACACCTGAAGAATTAGTTGCGAGAATATATCTAGATTATATGCAAGCTGATAGGAATGTCTCGTTAAATGCTTCAGAAGTTGGCAAAGTAAAAACACCATTGGTAATATTTGGTGAGTCATCGAATTCTATTAAATTTGTAAGTCCAGGATGGACGCCGGTTGAGTGTATCAATTGGATTGCGAGTAAAACTTTTCCTAAGAATAATGGACCAGCAAATTACTTATTTTGGGAAACAACCAAAGCATTTTATTTTGGTAACATAGGCGCCTTATTTAAAAATCCTGAAGAGTTAAGTATAGGTAAATACAGTTACTCGCAGTCTTATGTTAATTCACTTACAACCGATGAGCGACATAAATCTATGTACGCAATTAAAAATTTAAGTGTTAGTAAATCATTTGATCAGTTAGACAATACTATGTCTGGTTATTTGTCCAATAGAATAATAGATGTGGATTTATATAATAAAAAATTTACAAATGTTGATTACGACCACGGCACAGAATTCTCAAAATATAATCATATGGATGGTACAAAATCTACTCCAATATTTGATCCAGAAATTGTAAGAAACGCATTATCATACGTAGATATAAATTTTAGTCATTCAAAATTATACAATGATAATCCAGAAAATTTTGATGTGAAATATAAAAATATCTTTGGTAATAGACGATCAAATTTGATAGAACTAGATAATTTAAAAATGGAACTGGTAATACCTGGAAGAACAGATATAGAAGCAGGTAATATTATACAAGTTAGTATACCAAAGAAAAAGGGCGGAGCCTTAACTGAAGAAGATAAAATTCAATATGAAGATGATCCTTTATATTCAGGCTACTATTTGATTACAAATTTATCACACAAAATTAATCTTAAAACACATTACATTACAATGGATGTTACTAGAAATTCTTTTCTAAGTAAAGAGGTGCAGAAATGAAAGAAATGGTTTGGTGGTCAGGTGTTGTTGAGAGCAGAGACGATCCCGAAAAACTTGGTCGTTGCAGAGTTAGAATATTTGGATATCACACTGATGATATAACGATATTGCCCACAAAAGATTTGCCATGGGCTATACCAATACAACCAATAACTTCTGCGGCAGCATCAGGAGTGGGAACAACTCCAATAGGAATAGTAACTGGCTCATGGGTTGTGGGTTGGTTTTTAGATGGTGAAGATGCTCAACAACCCGTAATGATGGGAACGATTGCAGGCAAACCATCGTCAAATGCAGAAACAAAAGCAAAACAGGTTCAAGCAAAAACTGCAACAAATACATTAAAAGACAGTAGAAATAATATAGCATATGACCTACTAGGCAATGCTATTAATAATGATGCAGTACAATTAGATGCCACAAAAACTTTATTACCTTTAAAATCTCAAGATTTAACAAAATTAACTAAAGCACTGGGTGATACTTTATCCGAGGGCGTTTACACTAAAGTAGGTGATAGCGGAGAATTGGGAAAATATCAGTTATCTCTATCCACGCTAATTAATCTTGGATATTTACGAAGACCGACCGGGGGAGTTATCACTAGTGATATAGCAGATACCGATTCAAATTGGACAAACAAAGGCGGTATAAAATCTAAAAGCGCTTTTTTAGCTAGTACAAGTGTTCAAGAAACAGCAATGTTTGATTATACCAAAAATAACTATGATACTTTAGTTAGATTGGGTAAAGTAAAAGAAACAGATAATTACCAAGTGGTTGGTGGGCTATTAGCATCTGCTCACGTAATGGGTGCAAAAAATTCTGACAAGTTAGATAAAAAAACCTTTGCTGGTGCAAAGGCAAGAGACTTTTTTGTTGTCGGCAATTCTATATTGGGCGGAGACTCTACAGAGTTTCTTAGAACGTATGAGGAATCAGGTAATTACTTGCCAGATACATCTACACTAAATAATGAAGAACTAGCCAAGGTAAAAGGATTTGAAGATCCAAATAAAAAATATCCTAAATTTGAATATGCTGGGTTATCCGATGTTAATAAACTTGCAGTAGGTGATAGGTCGCATTTATCTTTTCAAGTAAAAGAAAATAATAAGATAGAAAAAATACAGTTAGCAAGAACATCTCAAACTTGGGATGAACCAGAACCAGCATTTGCGGGCAATTATCCTTACAATCAAGTAATAGAAACAGAAGCTGGTCATGTTATAGAAATAGATAGCACACCGAATGCTGAAAGAATACAGGTATTCCACAAAAAAGGAACCTACATTGAAATAGATGTTAATGGTTCAATGGTTAGAAAAACGGTTGGTGAAAATTATGAGATAATGGATCGTAATAATTTTGTCTATGTCAAAGGCGCTCACTGTTTAACGGTGGAAGGTAAAACAAGTATATTAGTTAAAGACAATGCTGTTATAGAAGTTGAGGGCGATTTATCAGTAACAGGTCGCGGAAATACTTTAGTGCAATCTGCAGGCTTTATTGCCGTAGTTGCAGACACTGCAGCTGTAACTACAAAAAACGGTTTGGATATTGCATCCGAAGGCGCGGTAAACATACAAGGCAAAAGCATAAGTATGCGATCTAGCAGCGGCGCGATTAATATTAAATCTAGTGCCGATTTAAATCTTCAGTCTAGTTCTACTGGCGCGTTAAGTTTAAAGGGTGGGTTGACAGTATTAATCGATGCAGCCATAGTTAAAACAAAAATGGGTGCAAATATTATAAGGGCGATTGCTTTAAGTGTATTGACTCCACCTACAAAGAAAACACCTAATACTACACAAATACCAGTATTACAAAGAAAAGCTTTAAATGATGACTCATTCAATTTGGATTCAGGTGAACCCGAAGCAGAGGCATATAATAAACAAAGAGAAGCGGCAGGGGAAATATCAAACAATATACAATTAACTCCGAAAGCATCAGACCTAGCCACCACTAGAAGTCTTAGAGTTACGCCTAGTGCAAAGATATTGGAAGGGGATTGTGAAATATGCAATAAGTTTAATAACAGTTTTCCTAGATCATTTAAACTATCAAAATCGTTCACACTTGATAAATTGTTAGTTGGAAAATTTGGTCCTGCCTTGCAGGCGCAACGAGGCCTGCAAGAACAAGATATTGTATGTAATTTAATACAGTTGGCGGAAAATGTTTTAGAACCAATTAATGCAAAATATCCAGGTATGGTTATTAGTAGCGGTTTTAGAATTGGCACAAATGGTAGCGATCATGGAATAGGTGCCGCCGCAGATTTAGTTTGGCCAAATAAAAAAATTAGTGATATCAAAGATATTGCCGCTTGGATTACAGCAAATGTTCCTCACAGACAAGTTCTTTTAGAATATGAAACATATGAGGGCACGGATAAAATTAGAGTAGCATGGATACACGTTGCTTTCTTATCTGACAAAGGTTCATTAGTGCAGTCAAGAGGAGCGCCTGTTCAAACATTTGTGAACCATCAATCTAAATACAGTAAATTGGTAAATCTAGGATAATAAATATCAATTATGGCAACACAAAAATCGATAAAAACTTTTGTAGATTTAGATCTTTCGTTTAAAGTTAACCCCTTTACTAAAGACCTATATTTAAAAACAGATGAAGAAGCAGTTAAAACAGCTTTAAAACATCTAATACAAACACGAAATTTTGAAAGACCGTTTCACCCTGAGATAGGTACACAAGTACATTCATTGTTATTTGAAAATTTTTCTCCTGCAGTAAAACTTGCAATGGAAAGAACTATACAACAATCAATAACAAAATTTGAAACAAGAGTTAGATTAATAGAAGTGAATGTTTCGGAATCAGTTGAAGAGAATGATTTACTTGTGAATATAGTATTTGCTTTAAAGAATACAGACAATCCAATAACAATTACAACTTTACTAAGTAGAGTACGATAAATGGCAAATTACAGATTAGCAGAATTAGACTTTGACGATATTAAAGTCAACCTCAAACAATTCTTAACAAACTATAGAGATAAAGATAATAATCTTATTTTTAAAGATTATGATTTTGAAGCATCTAGTTTATCTATACTGATAGATTTGTTATCATACAATACACACTATAATGCTTACTTGGCAAATATGGTTGCGAATGAAATGTTTTTAGATTCTGTAGTAAAAAGAGAATCTGCAGTATCAATTGCAAAGCATTTGGGTTATCGACCATTGTCTTATAGAAGTGCCAAAGCAAAAGTTTCATTCACAATTAATAATCCGGTAGATACACCACCAACATTAACACTGCCTAAGTTTTCACCGTTTACTACAACAATTAATAATACTCAATATACGTTTTCAAACTTAGATTCAATATCAATTAAACCAACAAATGGCATTTATACATTTACGGATATTGATATCGTAGAGGGTGAACCATTAAGTTATGTTTATAGAGTTGATGTTTCTGGACCTGAAGAAAAATATACAATACCAAATAAAAATATAGATACAACTACAATTAGAGTAACGGTACAGAATTCTTACACTGATCTAACAACACAAAGTTATACTCTAACAGACAATTTAGAAGCATTGAATTCAGAATCTAAAGTGTTTTTCTTAGAAGAAAATCCCTCTGGTTACTATGAAATATTCTTCGGTGATAATGTTTTAGGAAAAAAATTAACTTCTGGCAATTTGGTAAAAATTGAATATCTAATTAGCAATGGTTCTATTTGTAATGTATCTGGAGAAATAGAACAGAGATTTTCGTTAGGAGCTCTTGTAGGCGGTGTTATTTTGGGATCTACTATAATAGCAGCAACGAATTCTTCAGGCGGCGATGAACCAGACACATTGGAAGATATTAAATTTAAAGCTCCTCGTTTCTTATCCTCATTTAATAGAGCAGTAACGGCAAAAGATTATAAAGCAATTATTGAATCAAATTATCCATTGGTAGAATCTGTATCAGTTTGGGGCGGCGAAGAAAACAATCCTCCGAAATATGGTAAAGTTATTATTTCGTTAAAACCATATTTTGGTTATACCATTAATACAGAACTTAAAAATAAAATATTACAAGACATTCTACAAGATAAAAAAATGATGTCTATTATACCAGAATTCGTTGATCCAAATTACTTACATATTACGTTGGATACAAAAGTAAAATTTGATCCTGCAAATTCAAGATATACAACACCCGAAATACAAATCTTAGCTAAAGCAAAAATTGAAGAATATTTTTCTGTAGAACTACAAAAATTTGATAAAGATTTTGTATATTCTAAATTATCCAAAACAATAGATTCAATTAACTCATCTATTGTTGGTAACGTAACAAATTTTAGAATACATAAAAGAATAACGCCCGTAGTTAATATATCAAATAGTTATACTGGCTCAACAATTATAAAATTTGCAAATAAATTACTATCAGGAAGCATACAGTCTACGGGTTTTTATTACAAAATAAATGACGAGATAAAAGCAGTATACTTTAAAGACGTGCTAACAACGACTGGTACTAGCAACTTAAATTTATACGACCTATATACAGATGAGTTGTTGGTATCATCTCTAGGAACCGTTGATTATGTTAATGGCACAATAACTATTGCAGTTTTAACTCCTGCTGGCTATATTGAAAATACTAATGATATAAGATTTTACGCAAAAATTGAAGAATTGGATATTAACGCTACGAAAGATTTAATACTTATTATAGATGACGGCACATTAGATACAACATCTAAGCGTTTAGCTGGTTTAACAGTAACAGTAACAGCACAATAAAATGGCAGAAAATATTTTTACGCCTGATACTTTATTGGGTCCTTTAAAATTATACGGGACATCTAGACCGGAAAGTTTTGCTGGCTATCTAGAAGGATGGTTCTATCCTCTATACACTACACGTAAAGAAGCAATACAAGCGGATATAGATAGAACAGGCAAAGGCATTTATCAAACACTAACATTTTATGGTAGAACCGGCGAGTTCTATATTCCCGATAGTTTTAAAAATTTAGCACAATTAAAGGATCCGTTAATTTATACATTGCATGAAGGCAATGGTGCAGAAAATCCTTTTAAAAGAATACAAAATAGATTGTCAATTTTAGTTGAGGATCAATTACCAGATTTTATACAATCTGATTATGGAATGTTTGTTACATTCATAAAAGCATATTATGAATTTTTGGAACAAAACAATCAAGCACAGGAAATACTACAAGACATTTCCAAGTATGCAGATATTGATGAAACAACAGAAAATTTAGTTACTAGATTTATTCAGAATTATGCAAGCGATTTGACTGTTTCTAACAGCGCAAATAATAGATTGTTAATAAAGAAAATCCGAGAAATCTATAGCAAAAAAGGAACTGAACCTGCATATAGAATATTATTCAATGTTTTGTATAGAGAATCTATTGACTTTTTCTATCCGTATGACATTGTTTTAAAATCATCAGATGGTAAATTGGTCACACCTAGAGCCTTAAGAGTTAAACAAATTACCGGTAGACAAAATATTTTTGATTTTGAAAATACTGAAATAGTTGGATTGACTTCTAAAGCAAAAGCAATTGTAAACAAAGTAATAAAAATTGATTTAAATGGATTTGATGTTTATGAATTAATTTTAGATACAACTAGTATTACTGGAGAATTTTTAGCAGACGAACAAATATCTGCAACAAAAACAATATTGCTAACAGGCGAAGGATTTACAACAACCAAATTAACAGCAAGATTGTATTCAGTAGTTACTAAAATAGATATAGTAGATGGTGGTTTAGGTTATAAAAAGAACAATGCAATAACTATTACTGACGGAACAGGTATTCTTGGAAGAGCCAAAATTAATAGTGTAAATAGATTTGGCTCAATTACAAATATAGAAATTATTGAGCCCGGATTAAATTACAGTTTAAATACAATAATTGATCCCGGATTACCAACTGAATCTTTAACAGGGACATATATTGTTAAAAATGGACAAGTTACTTTAACATTCCCGCTACAACACGGTTTAGTCAGAGGAAAAAATATAAATGCATATTATACTGGAAATGTGTTTAGTCCTATTGACAACACATCCCATAATGCTGTAATTACATCTATTCCAAATGTAAGATCAATTAGATACAAATATCCTGGATTTTAAATGACAACGTATAGACTATCATGAACGAATTAAAAGAATACATTGTAACATTGCATAAACACGAAGACCTCGATAACTTCTATCAGGATATGGAAACGCCCGGTGGTAATCTTTATATACCTGATCGTGCGATCGATGTTGCCAATCGTAGACCGATCAGTAGAAATACGCATTACTTATTAACTGACGAAGAAGCTTCTCAAATTAGTCAGGATTCGAGAGTTTTGGCAATAAGTCTCCCATTACATACATTCACTGATTTAGTTACCGGCCCCTCTTGGTCACAGACGGCCAAGTTTGACGCAGGTTTTTCGCCGGACACTAACAGTAAAAATTGGGGACTTTTGTTTAGCACCTCTGAATCAATTAATAGTTCTTTACAAAATTTTAATGCAGTTACAACCACTATTTCTAGGAAATTATCAGGAAAAAATGTAGATGTAGTTTCACCCGAATCACGTATTAAGAAAAATCATGCTGAATTTGCTGTCAACAGTGACGGAACAGGTGGCTACAGAACCGTAGAAGCAGATTGGTATGGCTACGGTCTAGGGCCAGCGCCGGGCATCGCCCCGCCGCCAGATGGAAAATACGTCTACGATTATTCTTATATCGGAGATCATGCCACTCATGTGACAGGAACAATGGCGGGCAATACACAGGGATGGGCACGTGATGCTAAGATATACTTTAACGTCCCAGGTTATTCAGCTGAGCCTTTTCAAGGTAGTTGGGATTATATAAGAGCTTGGCATAATTGGAAAAAAATTAATCAAATAAATGCAAATCTAGGTAGACACAATCCTACTGTTGTTGGATTAAGCACAAATATAAGAGCTCTTAGAAATATCAGTGATATTACTAGCATTACATATCGAGGTACTACATACGCAGGGTCGTGGACTATTATTGAGGGGTCGGGATACCAAGCAAGCAATTGGAGCAATGGATCTGTTACATTAGCAGCATTAGGATTTCAAGATAAACAAATAAGAAACCAAGAAGGTGGATGGAAAGTATTTGTGCAATATGGTACCAGTGTTTATGCGGCGGAAAATGCAGACATCGCGGATGCAATAGCTGATGGTGTAATAATTGTACAAAGTGCTGGTAATTACGGCATGAAAGTTGATGTACCGAGCGGATTAGATTATAATAATTCTGTTACAATATCTGGAACAACTTATCATCAAAATAGAAATGAATGGACTGCCGATGTTATAGCTGCGGGGAACTTAACTCCTGATTTGTATAATGCTAACTTTGCTAGCGGAGATACTGGCCCAGCTGTGACATTGTTTGCGCCCGGTGTACGTATTGTTTCTTCAGTACCCGATTCGTATGTTGCCGCAGATTCATTCTTAGATCCCAGGGGTCTAAATGGAGATCGGTTAGCGGGGACAACGTGGTCTGGTACAAGCATGGCGTGTCCACAAATTGCTGGGGTTATAGCATGTCTATTAGAATTAAAACCAAATTTCAATCAATCGGATGTAAAAAATTACCTATTAAATGTGGCTAAACCTTTCAAGGTTGATGAGGGATTGGGCGAAACTACCAAAACATTGTTTCTTACCGAACCCACATTTTCTATATCTGCAAATAAAAATAGTGTTGCTTCTGGTGATACTATAACTTATACTATAACTACTACTAATGTCCCAGACGGTTCAGTTATATATCTAACAGAATCGGGAACTAGTACAGGCACTGATTTTGTTGATGGGCTCACACAAGCCGTTATAACAATTAATAACAACACCGCTAGTTTTACTAGAACAGTAAGTGGGGGAGATTGAAAAACATGAGCACTAGTATATTACAATTAAGAACAGGTGGATTTAATGGCAGCATACAACAAACCGCAACTAGCGTAGGAGTATCTATAACTTCGGCTACGGTATATAACGAATCTATAAGTGGTCCTAGCTCAGTAAATGTTGGTGCAAGTTTTACATTAAGTATTTCGGGAGGTGTACCTAATACAAATTGGAGTTACGATTCAGGAGTCAGTTCAAGCAGTGGTATACTAGACGGATTCGGTGCCGCTACAATTACAGTACCTAGTAATGCCCAATCGTCTGCTGGAACATATACTTATAATTTTTTATTCGTAGGCTCAGGCAATTCTAAAAGTAAAACAATAAATGCTACAGTTACAACATACAACGAATCTGTAAGTGGCCTTAGTTCGATTACTGTTAACACTAGTTTTACATTAAGTATTTCGGGAGGTGTACCTAATACAAATTGGAGTTACAATTCGGGATTTAGTTCAGGAAGTGGTACATTAGATGCATCAGGTGCTGCAACGATTACAGTACCTAGTAATGCTCAACCGTCTGCTGGAACATACACTTATGAATTTTTCTTCGTAGGATCAAATAATTTTAGAAGCAAAACAGTAAATGCTACAGCGGCGACAATATATAACGAAGTCATAACCGGTACTAGCTTAGTAAATATTGGCACTAGTTTCACATTAAGTATTTCAGGCGGTGCACCTAATACAAATTGGAGTTACAATTCGGGATTTAGTTCAGGAAGTGGTACATTAGATGCATCAGGTGCTGCCTCACTCACTATACCTAG
>Ga0114979_10001961_pt1 | contig 13907 bp, 23 predicted proteins | sample S_140625_EF_Meta_FD_87315 | JGI IMG/M metagenome (GOLD analysis project Ga0114979, IMG submission 87315) | Freshwater microbial communities from Lake Simoncouche, Canada to study carbon cycling - S_140625_EF_MetaG | ecosystem: Environmental > Aquatic > Freshwater > Lake | place: Lake... | reverse complement strand
TGCTTCCCAGTGGTCGCGGGGGATGTCTGTTTGGAAGGCGTGGCCGAGTTTGAGTTGCACGATGTCGGTGGGTGGTGTTTCTTCGCCTTTTGTGGGGGGTTCGGGGATGTCTCCGTGGATGATGGCGTCGAGGGCGTCGATGTCTGCCGGGCCGAATCCTGTGCCTTCTAGGTCGGGGAGCGCTTCGATGAGTTCGAGGAGGATTGTTTCGTTGTAGGTGGCGAGGTCTGAGGTGCGGTTGTCTGCGAGGAGGATTTTGCGGGCTTGTTGTGCGTTGACGGTTACTTGGACTGTTTCGATGTCTTTCCAGCCAAGTTTTTTTGCTGCTTGAGCAACGTGGTGCCCGGCGAGTATCACGTTGTCTTGGTTAATAACGATGGGCGAGTATTGCCCGTGGTGTTCTAATGATTGGGCGATGAGGTCAACGTTTCCTAGGCGTGCGTTTTCGGGGTGTGCTTTGAGTTCGCGTAGGGGGGTGAGGCTCATGGGTTGACCTTACGCTTTTTCCATTTCCAGATCCATGCCCCGCGCTTTTTGGAGTATTTCCAGCGTCCGTAGAATTCTTTCATGTGTTTTCCCTGATTGTGATGAGTGTGATCATGAGTCCTACCCATGTGGTGATCACTGTACCGATGATGATCCAACTGATGATTGATGCACGGTGGAGGCGTTCTTCAAGGAGGGTGCGTTTATTCTTCATCTGAGTCTTCTTTGCATTGTGGGCATAGGAGTGCCCATCCTTTGTAGACGGTTGCTTCGGGTGCTTTGCACCGTTGGCAGTAGACGACTATTTCTTGATCCATACCGTGACCGTGATTCCGGGTGTTCCGTATTCTTTTCTTGCTGTGAGGTGGGTCACTTGTGAGTCGTCTGTCCAGATGTGTGCGGTGGTGCAGGCGTCGAATACTGAGCGGACGAGTTTGTCGAGGTCTGGGCGTACCGCTGGGACGAGGAACTTGGGTTTGAGGGGCCGTTTCATGCGGAAAACTATTTCTACTTCTACGGCCCCGTCGGCGTATGGTTCCCAATGTGAGGCGATGCGGGCTGCCCGTGCGGTGTACGCAATTTTTTCGCGCCAGTCTTTGAGGGGTTTTCCTGCTTGTTCGACCATGGCTACTCTTCCAGTTTTGGTGACGAAACCACGTTTGGATCCTTGTGGTTTTGGGTCGCCGTCTACTGTGAAGGTGAGCATTTATTCGCCTGTGTTTGCTTCTGCTTGGGCTTTTGCTGCTGCTTTAGCGGTTGCGATGGATGGGCGAAGAATTTTGTATACGGATTGCTCGGTTACTTCCATTGCTGCAGCAATTTCCCGGTAGGTGATTCGTTTATTGCGTACACCGAGGATGAGGTTGCGGCGGATGGTAGAGATTTCTTCAATGGCGCGTTGGTGGCCGCGAATGAGTTCGGTGAGGGATTTGATTTCCTCTAGGTCTATCATTTCTGCGGGTTGGATCGTGCTCATTGTGTTCCTCTCGAAGGGGTTTGGGCTATCTTACTCATACCGGGGGTCAACTCGTTAGTCCGGGGGTTGTGTGGATGAATGGGAATTCTATAGGCGTTTTTGTGTCTTCGGTGAGTAGCCACCAGTGACCGAGATTGTCGGCGTAGGGGACGTGGGCTGGGATGTAGCCGCGATGTACGAGTAGACCGAGGTCGTATGCGCGTGCCCTGTTGGATTCCACTTCTCCGTGGCAGCCGGTTACTCCTGATCCGCATAGGGCAAGGAGGTTTGCTGCTTCGTTAATGAATGATCCTTTGGATCCGCCCATTTGGCGTGGTTGCCTGTGGTGGATACTCATGGCGTGCAGCGAGCCGTGACAGTATTCGCATTGGTAGTTTGCTCTGGCAAGTACAGCATCCCGTACGGATTGGGTTACCTTCATCGTCCGATCTTTTCCATGGCCTCGTTGATGAGGGTCTTGAAGTTTTCTGGCATGGGTACGGCAATTTCTGCTTGTTCGCGTAGTGATTCGGCTTCGATGATCATGCGCTGCGCTTCGTTAACGGTTTTACGATGCTGGCGCCATAGCCGGTTGAGGGATGCTGGCATGAGGGAATCGGTTGATTCCCGGTAGTGAGTGAGTGCTAGGCCGCGTGCGAGTTCTACGGGCATGTCTGTGTCGAGAGTGAGTGCCCATGCCTTTGCGCGGTTTTCTGCATCCTCTTTGGATCGTGCGGTGAGTCTCGCGTCGATGCTGACGATGACTGCAAGGACTGTTGCTGCTTCAGAAGGGGTCATCTGATGGTCCAATCTCGATCATGGCGTTGAAGTCGTATAGGTCGTTTGCTGCTTGCGCGTACGTCGTGTAGGCGGGCTGTTTGTTGCCTCGTGCTGGCAGTGGTTCGTCGCTCCATCGTCCGGCGTTGATCCACGTTGTGGGGTGTGCCGTGAATTCTGCTTCGCGGTTTGGATCTGCAGCATAGCGGCGTGCGCCATCAATAATGATTTTCCAGTCAGTTCCTGTCGCTGCTTTACGGAATGCTTTTCTTGCTGCGTCTTTTCCTACCTTGCGGGGATAAATATTCCAGAAACATTCGAACGCCGTCGTCGACTCGTCGATGATGGAGAGTTCTTTATTGTGTTCTGATAAATAGTGTTCTGAAGGATGGTGTTCTAATGCCCCACGGGTTTCCCGGCGGCCGGGATTTCCGGTGGCCGGGTTTCCCGTTGGCCGGGGAATCCGCACTTCTGCAGTGTGTCTCCACACAACAATGGTCCGAATTTCCCCATCGGTGTCGCGTTCATTGAACACTTCACGGTACCCATATTCAGTAAGTTCGTTGAGTGCCGTCTGTATCGCTTCGCGCCCGTCTTTCTCTGATTGTGACTGCAACCATTTAAGTGTCGCTGTCCATTCACCTGAGTGTGAGAGCACCATTGCCAGAAGGCCACGGGCCTTGAACGACAGGCGGCTGTCGCGTAGGGCTTCGTTGGCGATCTGTGCAAATGGTGTTTCGGGGACGCGCTGAATGCTCACTGTCCTGCCTCGATGCGGGCCTTTGCTGCACGGAATCCCGCGATGAGGGTTTCTCGGTCGCTTTTGCCTAGGTCAGCGGACTTGATCTCAGAAGTGATCAGATCGAGCCCTGAGAGGCTTTCAGCCTGTTCGAAGGAACTCATCCAGATAGGCACGTTTATGGCGTCAGTGTGCTCCTGTCCCACGATTTCGCCTACTGTGGCCTCCGCTGACCCATCCTTGTACAGGCTGAGACCGAATTGGTCACCGAGATTCACGCAAGCACGTTTGAAAGCCTGCGACTCAGCGGTCTTGATAGCCTGATCGTGGGCGTCAGCGCGGCTTGGGTAGTTTGTGGCATCCCCGGCGGCCCATTCGGCGTAGACATGGCGGTCAACTCGAATCTCACAGCGAGCCCGGTAGGCCACTGAGTAACGTGGCTTAGAACCTGACTCGTCGACTGACTCATAAATGAGTTCCATGTCCGAAACCTCAGAACTCCAGTTAGCGGGCCCAAAGATTTGAATCATGCGCTTACGCACGTCCCACGCTTCGACGTGGCTAAAGCCCTTGCCGTCACGGCCAATGCGAGATGGGTCGATGGGCTTAATTAGTTCGTTAATTTGCTCGCTAGTCAGATTACTTTTCACTTGTCTACCTCCACGGTGAAGTTAATGGCAGCGGGATCGACTCGCACACCGGGAACGATTTCTCCATCCGGGGTCATGGCGATTGGGCCAAGCGTTGTTGTGTGTTCAATCTCTGTCTGCTTTTTGATTTCAGCGAGAACCGGCTTTTCGAAAGTCTGTACCCACTCAGGGCGATGAACCTTAGCCCATGGAAGAAACTCTGTCTCGTCAATCGTGTACTTGGGTTGTGTCTGACGGGACTTGACCTTGCCATATGGCGTTTCAATGGTCTTTCGGTCAGATACCACACGCTCGTTGCGTGCGTACTGCACGAGGATGGCTTCAAAGTAACCGATGTCGCTGTCAAATTTTGAGTTGACGTGGTCTAGCCATGCGTCGATGCGTTGTAATTCTGCTTCGGCGATGGTTTTGTTTTCTTCAATTTTCTTTTGGTAGCCGAGCAGTTTACGCATTGCCCATGCGGCCTGTGCGTCGTCAACAATCTTGAAGTGTTCGCGCTCTTCTTGAATTGTTTCTGTTTCGAATTCGTCAATGCTAATTTCTGCAGTCATTTTTTCCTCTCCTTGCTTTGGGGTTAACAAGAGCATACACCCCCCGTTATGTTCATGTCTAGCGGGGTGGGTGGAGAAGTGTGACACAATTTCCTCACTTCGTTGTAGGCCCACCTCTCCCCTCTCCCACGGGCCTCCGGAGTAGGCGGTGTCCCATTTGGGGTCTTATGGGGCACCGCCACCTAAATACATTGAGGCCCACCAATCCGAAGATCAGTGGGCCCCAAGGCTTCCCGGAGAAAATATAGCAGTTAGGCTGCTTTGATAATGCCACTTGGAGTAATTCCAAGACGCTTCATATCGGCCTTTACCTTTGTAGCGTTAACGCCCTCTTTGAACGTCAGGTGCATAGGGTCATAGACGCGCTTGTAATCGCCACCCCATTCAATGAGGTTGTATTTTTTGAGTAAAGCACGCATGGCCAAAGCCTTTTTAGGGTGAGTGGCCCAGAACACATTGCTCTTGGATTGCGAGCCCGTAGTCGTAGCATTCAAATCAATCGCCACACCGGCACAATGATCGGAAGGGGAACTTGAAGCACGGCCGTCACGCAAAGGTGACCAGCCCCAATCGTCATAAGTACCAACGTCAATAGGGGAAATCAACGTGTGGAATTCTGAAGCGAATGCTATTAGGTAACCGCCAATATCAGCGCGGACCTTCAACCGGCGGACGGTTCCCGGGACTAAAAGATTCTTCAACTTTGGATCGTTACCCTTTTCAATAACTTCCCAGCCATGGATGGTTTTCATTCGCTATCTCCGCTTACAAGACTCGGTGTTCCCGGGGTGCCGAACTTGATCGACACGATTGAAGTCAAGTACGACAGCAAAGCGCCACCCACCATAAAGCCAAAAATGTTGACCAAATCGAGTCCAAGAACGTTAATCTGATCGGCTCCGAGGGCAAGAATGCCTGCTTGCGCTGCGGTCTTGAGGGCACGCTCTGTGGCGTCCCTCCAGAATTGTTTACTAAACATGGGTCTCACTTTCGATAGAAGCAAACAATCGTTCCCACGTTGCGACATTAACATCGCCGGTAATGCGGAGATTGTTTGCTGATTGGAATTGTCGTACTGCCTTGGTTAATACGATGCCATATCGGCCATCTGCGGGACCGTCATAAAACCCTAACGTGAGTAGGGCTTTCTGAACAATTTCGACCTGATGGCCTCGATCTCCCGACGATATTCCACCGCCCTTAAGTTTCAATGCCAATTCTGAGCGCCGGTTCACGGGCTGATCCTCGGGCTTTGCCTTAACAGTGCGGGGCTTTGTTTCTGGGGTTTCATCAATCACACCCGGATTCTACCCATACCGGGGGGTGTTTACGACTTCTTATTTACTACTTCCTGTATTTCTATTTGACGGGCCTCAATGACACCGACACGTTCTTCAAGAACGCCGATCTGTTCCGACGCCTCAATTACTTTGTCTTTCACCGAATTTCCGCCATTGCGCTGCAGTTCACCGTCCACGCGATTAAGGCGTTCCATGACCCCGGGGACTCGATCTCTACCCGGTGAAGCCTCTTCGCCATCCCAATCTCTTTGAAATTTGCGAAGCCAATCTTTGAACTCACGAAACTCACGCATTGCCGGCTTGACGACAGCCCGGTGAATCATTCCCAGAGCAGTAATGACGGCTATAAACCCGATAGAAAAAGCAACAATGTCTTCCCACGAAAACCCGTCTTGCAAACCAACTTCAGCCAACACAACGGATGAGAAAATCATTCCCCTAGTTTGCCAGAAGAACCCACCTACTCGGGAGTAACAGCCTCCGGTTTTATTGGAGCAATACGTTTTGCTCCACGCGCAATGTAATTGCTCACGGGAACAATGGGATCATGGGCTCCAACAATAATATCAAGATAGGGGACAACCCGAGGATTTCGTTTCTCAATAGCCGCAATTTTTGGGAACCACATGATCTGCATTATTTCTTCAACAGGCAACCACGATTTACTTTCATTCTCAATAGCGTGAGCAAGTTCGATCATATCCTTAAAGATATAATTCTCGTACACCATGAGTCCGTTAACCGTTAAATATGGCCAAAGGTGATTCACCATTTCCCCGGTCGAATCAATAATTAAATCAAACCATTTTCCTTTGAACGTCTGACTTACCCATGTCCGATCTTTTGCATCTCCAACTACAACATTCAAACCCAAATCGATGCAAGCGGGATTCATATCAACGCCATGCAATGTCGAACCCTCAGGTAAAACTTTCTCCCACACCTGCATTGATCCGCCATTGCCAACACCAAGAATGAGCACCCGCAACGGTTTCCGTTGCAAAAAACGATCAACAGCGTGCAGCATCACCTCCGAATGAACCGACACGTTTCCTTGATGCGTTATCCATTCAGCGCGGTAACCCATTGCTCACCTCTCACCGTGATGTTGTATTTTTCTTCTACGACTTTGCGTGCATATTCAGCCTCTACACGGCGCACCTCAGGATCAAGCAATTGAGTAGCATGGAATGCCCACTCTTCAGGACTAGACGCTAACCGCCCCACCCCATCCTTAGCGAGCAATTCGTATTCTTTTGTAGGCGTAGCAATAAAGGGGATGCCTGAAGCGGCATACTCAAGTCCCTTTAAGTTTGATTTTGCTTCATTAAAATCAGTACGCACCAAGGGCACAAGGCCAACATTGATGTGCTGCAACAGTGACGGGTACTTCGTAATAGGTTGCATCATCACGGTATTAACTCGCTTCATGCCGGCCCTTACAGCGAAGTGTCGTGAGTCTCCCGGGATGTGGCCCGAATGGTGGACGGGGACATTGTTTACGCGAGCGAATTCAGGCAACCAATCCGCAAGCATTTCAATGTCACCCGAACGCCACATGGTGGCGCCAACCCACCCAAACGTTGGCACATCGGGCTGTGTGACCATAGTGAATCGGTCCACGTCGATAGCGTTACGAATCAACCGCACATCTCGACAGCGTTGCTCATAAAAGTTAGCAAGAAATTCTGTAGAAACCGTGACCGTATCCGCCGCCCGGATCCCCATCTCAAAAAACATGCGATTAGTTTCAGGGTTAATGTTCGGGTCAGTATTGCGGGCAGCAATGTTTTCCGGGTGGATCCCAAAATGAAAATCGTCTACGTCCACAATGACGCGCTGACCCTTGGATTGCATGACACGAATCATGTCCGGGGTGCTTGAGTGCATCAACAATTTCAAAACCGTGACATCCCACCCAAAATAGGCGCCATCACCGTGAGCAATACCAAAACCCATGTCCGCCGTTGCCCTAGGCATACCGACGCCGGTTTCCCACCCAAACTTTTGAACCTCCCGCGAAGGAAGCACAAGCCGATACCACGCGCACCCATTAGGCTCAGGCGGGTTGACGGCAGGATTGAAGTCAGTACTGATAAACGCCACACTCGACATACGCGGGGTCCAATCTTGCTTTACGGGGCTTAACTGCGATACTACAGTCCATGACCCCCGTTAGTACACCCACCGTCACGCTTTTTACAATTGCAGAGTCAGCCGCCTACGCGCATTTTATCCCACGATGGTGGAATGCCGTCCTCCTCATAAATCCTCGCCCAAGTCAAATCGTGATAACCCACCATTATGAGGATCACGCGCAAGTCATAACAACTGTACCCACCGGGTATGACATACCCGTAAAGTTCGTGCCATTGAGTAGCGGGTTCGGGGTCGAATACTTCAACGCCGCCGTCAAGGCAGCGGACTCTGAATGGGTCGCCTACTGCGGTATTGATGATCAAATGATGCCCGATGCCTTTGCTGACCTCAACCGTGCTGAAGAACTCGGCGCCAACCTCATGGTCGGTAACCTACTCATGTCAAACGGGCACCGGTGGATGGGCGCATGGAACACCATCGCGCTTCAACAATTCAATACCCTGCCCGCTCACTCCCCATATAAGCGATCATTATGGGAAAAGGCCGGCGGCTATCCCGATGTGAGATGGTCCGATTGGGGATTTTGGTTACACGCCACGCCCCACGCCGTCCCGTATCACAGCCAATTTATTACCGCAATTTTTGACATCGGTGAGACACACGAAACCATGTCCGGCATTAATCTCGACACCACCATTCGGCAACAGGCAGACAACGAAATAGCCGAACTCATTAAGAGCCTGCCGTGATCGGCGTCACAGGAGCCACCGGGCACCTCGGAACAGTGCTCATGGAAATGCTCGACAACCCCTACCCCATTGGCCGCGAACTCCCCGAACATGCAGTCAATGCAGTCATTCACTGCGCCGCACCAAATTACCGCGACCCCGTAGCCGTCGGAGCCTTCACTGACTTCAACCTCGACCTCGCCAATTACCTTCGGGCCCACCGGATCTCAAAAATCATAGTCGTCGGATCATGGTGGCAAGACGCTGAAGGTAACTGTAAAGACCTGCTTTACACCCACTTAAAGAACCAACAACAGCAAATATTTCGCACGGCAACCCACGTCATCCCCTATTCAATCTACGGAGACGAGGCAAGACCGGGACGCGGATTCGTGCCTCAACTCGTACAGGCACTCAACGGGGTCAGGGAACTCACCGGGCTATCGGAGCAGCCACGAGACTTCATTCACGTCAATGACGTAGCAAGGGCCCTAATAGCGGCTCTAGCGGCCCCCAGAGGCGTTTACGCGGCGGCAACATGGCAACCAATCAGCCCCAAAGAACTTGCCGCCCAATACGAACTCACTGCAAACGATTACCCGGAATACCCGACCGCTATTCCATGTTATCCACACGAACCCGTGCCGAGTTGGCGACCGCTCATCGACCTACACGAACACATCGACTCGCTCATCACTGCGAAGGATTAGGACGATCCGCCCAATGCAACTCCACAAAATCATTCTTATACTCATGAGCAGGCCATAAACCAAACCGCTTGCCGTTCTTCCACAACAAATACGGCAAAGATACCTGATCCTGAATACTCCACCGGGCCTGCTCCGCATACCACTGCTCACCAAAATCTTTAACCTCATCAGTAAACCGGTAGCCCACCGTTCCACACGCAAACAAACCCCAATCACGAGGCATCCCATCATCAAGATAATGCTGCAACTGACCCCGCATATCCCAATCCTTATATTTCTCCCAATCCCAACACACAGGCGCCTCTTGCGTAATGCAATACCTGTTCTCAGGATGGGGCCACACAATAAAATCACTCATCGCAAGCAGTTGCCGCGCCCACCGAGAAAAATCAGCAGATTTCACACTAAACGAGGCATCAAGCCACACCGCTGCATCACAATCCGTATACAACCAAGGCATCATTTTAGGCCGCTTAGCAGCAAGCCGGGGATGTAAATTGGACGGCTCAAACACAATGTCCCAGCCCTCACCAACAGGACTCTCCCCATCTGTGACACAGATCACTTCATCAAATCCGTGATCGGCAGGCAAATCTTTTACAGGGTCATAGCCGTTATAGACGGCAGTAATCAGGGCTACGCGCATAACCACAACCTATCAAACACCCGTTTAACATGGAATAGGTGGCGGGGAATCTTTGCCTGAAAGTGTTATTTTTAATTTTCCAGCATCAAATTCGAAGCCAACAACAAATCGTTATACACAACATATTCCTCAGATTGACGTGACTTAAAAGCCGCAACAACCTCATCACTCACAACATAAGGAGAATCCTGTTGTCCTTTATTGTAATGAACTACATCTAACGACAAATTAAACATTGCATTAAAAGCAACGATTGATTCTTCAAAGCGGTCAATGTTGCCAATGAAATCAAAATCTTGCGCTGTTAAAGGATTAACAAAATATGGATAGAACTGACCAACAGGGCATTGGAGAAGAAATTCTTCAAGTGTTGCGCCTGATTGGATAAGTGCTACGTTTTCTGTATTAGCGTGGAACATTTGCATAGGGCTGCCAATGAAACCGTTATCTATGCGCCATTTCATAAAAATGTAGAATGAGCAATACAGTTGAAACGGTTCACGAATAAAAGTAATCAATGAATGATCATGATTGTGATCTAAAGTAGCAACCGCTGGAACATGCCTTGTCTGATGCCGAGAAGTGCATACTTTTGGCATGGCTAACTGTTCAAAGATAGAACTTGTGCCAGTTTTAGGAATGGCAATGTATGCCATGAATGGGGGTTCATCGCTACTTGTTTCCCAATCGTATGCGCGAATTACGGGAACGGTACTTGGGGTTCCTTCTTGCCAGTTAAGTAAGTCTTGATTCCATTCATAATTAATCACGGCGCTACCTCATAACGGACGACTACAATACCTTGTGTTGCTCCACCTGAACCATATGTACCTGTACCACCACCGGGGCCATCTGTGCCCATTCCATTACCGCCAGAGCAGTATGTGTAAGCAGTTCCGCGTATTGCGCTACTTGTTCCGGCACCACCGCCACCACCGCTACGGTATCCGCCATTGCCACCGCCAGAAGTAGAACCACCTCCACCGCCACCAGCACCGTTTGAGTCGTAGTCCCAACCCATAGAACCTTGTCCACCATTAGTTCCGGGACTGCTGCCGGACCCACCGGGAATCCAGTCTCCTCGTGCTGATGGTTGCATACCGCCGCCGCCGCCAGAAGAGCCGTTAGACCCTCCGCCTCCGCCACTGCCTTCGCCGCCACCGCCGCCTCCAGCACCGGAAGTAATTCCGTTAAATACTGATGATCCCGCGACAGCGCCGACCGTTAGCGAATACGTCTGGACTGTGAGCGTTCCTGCATAAGTTTGTTTGAAAGCGCCAGCGCCACCGCCACCACCATTTCCCCCACCATTACTACCGCCGCCGCCAACAACAAGCCAATCAAAAGGGTTAATAGCGGCAGTAACCACTAAAGAGTTTGCACCGGTAGTTGTAAATGAATGGACACGATACGTTCTACCTGTGGTAGTACCGGCCTGACCTGTAGAAACAAATGTGGTGATAGTTCCACCAGTAGCGTTGTTGTATGACGCTCTGCTGATTCCACCATCCGGCCCAAAAATCTTTCCCGTGCTTCCCCACCTAGGCATCAGAAATTCAACAGGCTAGTACCGAGCACAGTCCACGCGCTTGAACGACGTATAAGGCTAAAGGAGAATACGTCAATCTTTCCCGAAGTAGAAGTCGGAGTAGGAGCAGTACCACCGGCCCACTTAATCGTCTGAGCCGAACCAGAAACCTGAACTGCGCTAGGGATATACCCCGTCGCCCCCTGCAAAGCAAACAACGTAACCGTCGTAGAACGGCCATCAGTAGTAGAAGGATTCGTCACATTCAACGTATAGTTTGAAGACGCTGAAGCAGACAAATACCCAACGTTGCCATTAGTCAGATTAAACGTGACCACACTCGCACTCACCGTGTAATCAGTAACAGGCTCGCTCATAATGTCAGCCTTTAACGCATTAGACGCAACAATATTTGCGGTACTTAACGCTCGCGTTGTAGCCATTTTTTAATCCTAACTATTTAGGTACGACAGGCGTAACTACGGGTGACACAAACTCATCCAGTGCTTCATCGAACGTGTCGCCAATCCCTGCATACTTACCACGAAAATTATTATTATACGACGTTAGCCGCCACTCCCCCTCCAAGCCGGCGAGAGAGTTAATGAAAGCCTGAGCATTAGCCTCAATTTCAGGACTAAACCCATCGCCACCAATGTCATCATTTCCGATAACAATAACTTGCGTCACTAGACCATTCTCAATTTTTGCTGCATGTGCCATTTGGGTTTCCTTTCTCCCATGAATATTTCAAATATCGAGCGTGTAATCAGGCATGTAGGTATTGCGTGAAGAAGTTAAAGTTACACCAGTTTTGGTTGCAATAACATTCCACTTAAATATGGGTTAAGAAGAAAACTCATGATTATCCGATCTTGTAAGCAATGACAATAATTCCACTGCCACCCGCGCCGCCAACACCTGTATCTCGTGCGCCTCCGCCTCCGCCACCTAATCCGTTAGTTCCTGCTATTCCCGGGGCAGGCGCATACGCACCCGTTCCTCGTCCGCCTCCACCAGATCCTCCTGCACCACCATTTCCGTCTACGTTGCCGTCTCCTGCGCCGCCGCCTCCACCCGCATAAACCAGCGCACTTCCTGAGATGCTAGAAGATAAACCATCACCGCCCTTACCTCCGACGTTCCCAGAGTTACGCGCACCTGCTTGACCTGCGCCACCTCCACCGCCACCGCACCATTGGGCATTTACGTCCGATCCACGCGCACCGCCAAGCCCCTGTCCCGATGTGCCAGCACCCCCGTCACCCGTACCACCAGCAATCCCACTAGCGCCCGCGCCGCCGCCGCCTGATCCGCCTGAGCCACCGGGTGCTTGACCTCCTGCATCAACATAGCCACCGCCATATCCACCACCCAGAGCGGTCAAGCCAAACGCTGTCGAGTTATCCCCATTCGTGCCATGCCCTGATCCACCACCCGCACCTGCGCCTCCGTTACCAACCGTTGTTGCATAAGACTGAGACGTTACATTAAGCGTTCCCGTTAGCAACCCACCGCCTCCGCCACCACCAGCATGTCGTGATCCAGCACCACCGCCACCCGCTACCAGAAGATATGAAACATTTCCCGGTGACGATACGACAAATGCACTCGCACCAACGGTTGTAAATGTATGCACTTTCCATGTCTCACCAGTGCCGTTGTAATTAGAAACTGTTGTGATAGTGCCGCCTGTCGCAACTACAGGACCACCAATAATGTATGGGTTAAGAAGAAAACTCATAGCAAATACCTTACAAGCACTACTCCAGTGCCACCATTGCCACCACGGGCTGATGTATCTGATGATCTTGCTCCACCGCCACCGCCGCCAAGACCATTTGTTCCAGCAGTTGCGCTGTTATTGCTACCTGTTCCGCCGCCACCAGTTCCTCCTGAACCTCCACCACCTGAACCACCGCCGCCGCCACCACCAGCGTAAGTATCATTTGTACCTAAGAAATTAAAAATGTAACCGTTGCCGCCATTGCCACCAGTATCATCACCAGCAGCATTGTTACCTACTGCGCCTGCACCACCGCCGCCACCACCACCATTGCCACCGCCCCCGTTACCACCATTGTTTTTATATGCAGTTAATGGACTACTGCTAGTTTGGTTTGCAGATCCTGCCCCAGTATTATTTCCACCACCGCCACCACCGCCAGAGCCTCCACCTGTAGGGACTCCTGCTGTGTACGAGCCACCGCCTCCACCGCCAAGAGCAGTAAACGTGTCAAAAATTGTGTTGCCCCCATTAGTGCCAACAGACCCAGTGCCTGGATCTGTTTGTGATGATGTCCCTCCGCTACCAATAGTTGCAGAGTATGACTGCACTGCGAGGTTAACTGTCCCGTAAAGGACCCCACCTCCAGCGCCACCGCCACCGTGGCGAGAGCCGCCTCCACCTCCACCACCTACAATAAGAAATTCTGCTGTTGCTCCAGCAGGCATGGAAGTAACAGTAAATGTTCCATTAGTTGTAAAAACATGGACTTTATAATTTCCTACAATAGAAATTGTCCCACCAGTTGCAACTATTGGGCCGCCGATAATATATGGATTAAGTAGGAAACTCACTACTGCCTCTTAAAGAACAGAATTACTTTCAACCCTTTAGCACCAGTACCAGCAACATCAATATCAAAAGTAATTTCAGCATCATCAGCAATATTTGCTGTAGCAATAGTCGTAGGAGTTGCGGCTGTAGTAGAAGTTTTTTCAGAAGCATCAATG
>Ga0114979_10001959_pt1 | contig 13910 bp, 6 predicted proteins | sample S_140625_EF_Meta_FD_87315 | JGI IMG/M metagenome (GOLD analysis project Ga0114979, IMG submission 87315) | Freshwater microbial communities from Lake Simoncouche, Canada to study carbon cycling - S_140625_EF_MetaG | ecosystem: Environmental > Aquatic > Freshwater > Lake | place: Lake... | reverse complement strand
CAGTTACATAAAGATTTTTGAATCTTGCAGTTCCATTTACTTCCAATTCATTTGTGAATGGGAATGTTGCGTTTGTTTGACCAATTCCAAGTCTATCTAAACGAAGAACATCCAAGTCCTTCTCAACACTAATCATTCCAAATCTCTTCCAGTCACTATCAGCATAAACGTGACCTACATATCCACCAGATACTGGACTAGAAATTAGAGAAATATCACCAGAACGAGCACCAGAAATTACTACAGAAGTTGGAGTAGAAATTCCAACTGTAATTAGTTTTGATTGAGAAGCAGTTCCTTTAATGTATAAATTTTTAGTTTCAATACCATTATCTGATGTATTTGTAATTTTCTGTGTGAAATTTACTGGACCATAGAATTGTGAAGTTTGATTATTATTTTCACCACCTTCAACTGTAATTCTTTCTTTTACAACAATATCATCATAATAACCACTCAATCTTTTGGTCAAATCTGTATTTGCGTCATCCCCAGTATAAGTAAATATTGGAGCATCAAAGAGCTCTTCTTCTCCAGTAATAGAAGTAAGTTTCTTTGAACCAGAATAAAATTCACCCAAATCGTTCATACCCGAATAAACGATTGTTCCGCCATCTTGCTCTTTTGCTTGAGAAACGATTACTTCGTCAGGACTTAAAATTTTAGTTTGCTTTTGTGGAAGACCAGTTGAATAGTTGCCAGGACCGTATCCAACATATTCAAATGTATGCCCAGAAGCACGAAGATATGATGGACGATGAAATTGAATTGGAATGATACGAATTTTCTTAACAAGTGTTCCGCTATCTGCTGCTGCCGAAATTGTGCCAAATTGTCCACGAATGACTGATGTGCAAGCATCATTTAAGATACGAAGAACTTCTGAATTAATTTGAATGAAGTCGCCTTTTTTAAATCCACTTGAACTTGAAAGGCTAATTGTAGTTGCCGAAGAAGATAAAGAACTTCCAAGTGTTACAGAAATACCACCGTAAATGTAAGATGCACGACCACCAAGATTGCTTTCGCCATCACCAATTGGAAGAGCATTTACTCCAATACCTTGTTTTAAGACTGTACCACCACTCACATACGGTTGAGTTGCAGTTACGACACCAACATTAAATGTAAATGTAGTAAGACCAACTACATTCTTAACTACAAATGAACTATCATAGATTGCCTTTCCTGTACCAACAATTGCGAATTTATTGCCGACAAGCAATCCGTGAGATACAGATGTAGTAACTGTTGCAATTCCAGTCCTAATATCAGTAAAGTTTAAAGTTGAAATTGTTGAACCTTCTGCCGTAATTGCGGCATAAGGCAATGTGCCGTCAGTTCTAGACGTATAAACACCAACATTATTTGCATTATAAACTGTAAATTGTTTTGGTCCAGAAATTTCTGTAATTTTAAATAGGCCATTATAACCTTCACTTGCAAATCCAACGATTTGAATTGAATCGCCAATATTATTATTGATAGAAGTTACTTGTACAGTTGCAAGTGTTGTTCCACCTGCAATACTCATTGTATTTCCTACACCATAAGCACTACCACCATCTACAATACTTACATCTATTGGAACACCAGCAGTCAATGAAACTTTAACTGTTGCATTAGTTCCTGCTCCAGTTCCACCCACCAAAGCAGCAGAATAAAGAGTTGTTGATCCATAACCAGAACCAGCAGCAGTTAATGAAAGTGCAGAAATTGCATTTAAATTGTGTTCTCTATCAGTATAGAAAGTAACAGCAGTTCCAGTTACAGCAGCATAAGTAATGCCAAAACCAATTGTATTTTCTTTTACAAATGAATCAAGAGTTTCCTTTGTGACGGAATTTCTTTTATCATCTGTTGTGACTTTTCCAAGTGGTTGAATATCTGCATAAGATGTTGATGCTTTTGGGTCTGAATTATAATTATCTCTATCCAATTGAGGATAAAGATTACGAACATCTTGATTGTAGTTTTTATGACTAATACCATATCCAACATTTTTAAGTGTTGGGGATTCACTTGAAGACATTACTGTAAGATGATAGATACCATCTTGTCCTGTTGTTGAAGAACCAGGAATAAATTTCTTTATTTCATCAATTCTATAAATGAAATAAGTATCGTAATATCTTTCTCTAGTTACAGTTGGAAGTGCTGCAACTTGCTGTGAAGTAGTTCTTTGATTTGTGATATTTGCAAAAGATCCAGGATTAGTAGCAATACCAGAAATAGTAAAAGTTTTACTACTTGGAACTGATGCAATTGCGAATGAACCATTAAATACTGAAGATGCTGAACCAGTTGGATTATTTGAACTCAATACATTTTGTATCTTAATTTCATCACCAGAACTTAAATTGTGCGGAAGTTCAGTTGCAATAGTAATTATATTTGAAGAATACGATGCACCAGTAATGATTTTTGGATTTTTGAGTTGAATGGAATTAGAAAGATCTCCAGTTAAAACTCCAGGACTATCAATTGTTGTTGTACTACTTTCCTGAATAGTATAACCAGCAATTGGTGGTCGCGCATTTGTTGCTTCTTTTGGAATTACATAACGAAGTTTATAAATTCTTTCATTTAATGAACGATTATCCAACTTTCTTTTCACAAAAGTAGAACCAGATTCTAATCCCAATCCAGTTGTACCCAATCCTACAATTGCATTGTAGATATTATTATCTTGTGTGGAATTGGAACAAGTAATATACCAATTTGAATTCGTAGAGTCAAATTGAATTGGATGTCCAAGATCTCCTGGTTGCTTGTCGGTTACTGAACTGACAATAGTAAGAATACCACCAAGATTATTAGTTCCATTAATAGTTCTTGGAGTTGCAGCAATTGCATCACTATATGTTGGTGAAAGTTTAACTTGATTTGAAGAACCAGTTGTGGAAATATAATAAACTTTATTCAATTCAATATTATTTGGAGATTCTGCAGTATCACTAAATACTCTTACTTTTTCTCCATTATAGAAGTTATGAGCACCTGTAAGTGTAAAGATATCACTACTAATGCTATTGATGCCGGAATTTCTTCCAACAGTAGATACTTTCTGCGCGGAATATACTGAACCACCAGGGGACTGCATCAAGACTGGTGCAGTATAAGTTGTTTGTGCTGTTCCAATAGTTACTGTTAGATTTAACAGTTCGTTTTGTTTTGCTCCAATACGATAACTATCAACTTGATGCGGTGGAGCAATATCTAAACTGTTATATCCATAAAGATATAGATTTGAGATTGTTGCTGCTGAAATTGTTTTTGTAATATCTAATGATAACCAAGTAACTTCATTTTCATTTGTAATAACTTCTCTTGGCGGAATAATGTGAGTAATGTATCCAGTATTGTCACGATCAAATGCTTCTTTGCGGAAACCAACAGATTCAAGAGCTATAGCACCAAAGTTACTATTAGAGTTGGTGATGGACATATCACCACCACTTTCAGCTAAAAATTGTCTAGCATAACCAATCGCAAAGATAGATACGCACTGAACAAAACCACCATTTGATACTTTTACGTGGTTATTTTCATATGATGGTTTGTAGATGGAACCAGAATATGTGTGAAGTGGGGAATTTGATGATTGACTATTATCTTTAAATGATTTGCTGGTTGAATCATAATCAATAAAAGCATTATCATCTTTTTGTAGTGACACACCAGTAAATTGAGCCACAACCATTGATTTAAAACCAGTGGATTTGCTTCCATCAGCGTGTATTCCACTCATACCATAAACTGATCTTATAGAACAATTAAAGATATAAGGAGAAGCAGAAGAAACGCTATCTGCTTCTATAACAACTTGTGCATCTTGAAGATAAGTAACAGGATCTGGAACTGGATTTGTTGGAGATCCTAATGATGTATAGGTGAATGTGGTGAGTCCTACGATACCACTTACAACAAATGAACCATTATAAATGCTGGTATCAATACCAACACCCTTCATTAAAATTGGAGTATCAACAAAAAGACCGTGAGTTGCGTTGGTGGTTACAGTAATAGATGAAGATGGGGTTACACCATCACCAGAACGAATACTTGTGATTCCAAGATTGTTTGCGTTTAGATTTCCAACAATACGATATTCATCTACACTTGGTTCAAAATCAAGACCAACTGGATAATCTATAATTGGTCTTCCGGAACTATTACCATAAACTAAAGTAAGTTTGTGGTAATACATCTGCAGATCAGTTAATCCACTATCTACGTTGCTGATCTTTACATTATTCACACCATCAGCATATGCAAATGCAGTTAGTTTGTGGTGAGAATAATTTGGGAAATTTGTAGTATTGTTATAATTTTTATAAGAGAATTTTGTTGTATCTGCGTCTAAAAATGTAAAGATACTAAAATAGCAAGTACCAGTTACATTGAAAATTGAAGATGTATTAATATAATCATCTAATGGGTCTGGAACATATAATGGACGAATTTTAGTTTTTCTTAAATCATAACCAATAATGGATACACCACGAGGAATGATTACACCACCATCTACCGAGTTTAATTTATATAAATCGTTACTTGCACTAAAAACATCTGTATTAAATGCCGAACCTAGTTCATTAATTGAAACTCCACTTGCCCAAGAAACTCCAGAACCAGATCCAGTTCTTTGTTTTAATGCTCCGGTAGTATCAATTGCAAATCCTGGACGATTATCAATATAATGAGTTCCAGGATATACAAGTACGGTTGTTCTATCAATTCTATCGTTATTTCTTCCTGACTGATATGAAAATCTTGCTGCCTCTATTAGTGCTCTTTGGATAGATTTAAATGGGCGGGCTAAACTATTGCCCTTATTTTCATAACTATCAGTTGCATCAAAATCTGATGGATTAACATAAAGAATGTTACCTTCAGCATTGCGAAGAAAATTTTCTAACCTACTTAGTGGCATGAATATAACTCTTATGATGACATTTGTGAATTATTTATCTTCTATTTGTTTCAATATTTTTGAAATTATCCATCCTTTGTGATTTTTTTGTAAACCTTGGCAAACTTTATATACTGCAGTATGATGCAAATTATTTTCTCTACAAAACTTTCTAGCATTATCAGTTATAAACAATTCTTTTTCTGGGGAAATAAAAGTGTAAATATGCTTACAAAAGGATTTAATTCTTTTTTCTTTAGACTTTTTTGATATTACTTTTCCCCTTTGCCCTAAACCAATTCTCAATCTCTGTTCTTTAGTTCTGGTTTTTCCTCTATTTTTTTCCACTCGTTTTTGTATTGTTTCTTTACTTTGTTTAATTCCAAATCTGGATTCACCCAATTTTTTTCTATGGGAAATAGTTTTTTCCTTTCCTTTTGCCGAAAAACTCATTTTTTTCTTTGTTTCTTCGGAATGAATATTACCTTTCATTAATTTGCTATGAGTTTGACTAAACTTTTTTTTATAACATTCATACAAATAAGAATTTAAGTATGTATTTTTATTTTTTTGATTATTCATGCACCAAAAAGCATAAATCATCTTTACACTTTTTGCATCATTTTTTCCGTATCTTTTATTAAATCCTTTTGCCAATAAAGCGTGAGCGATATAATGTTCTCTTGATGTGAGAGTAACAATTCTATTATTCTTTCCAAAGATACTTTTTGGGAATGTATGATGTTTTTCTGTATATCCTTTGGGTGGAGTTCTGTTCTCTGCTTTCCTGATAAGATTACAATAAATTTTTAGATAGTTCATTTCTATTCTAACTGACTGCATTACTATTTAGATTAAAAAGGAGAGTATTTCTACTCTCCAACCTGAAGATTGCAGTCAGTCGGGCGTTAATATTTAGACACTTAATAAATCATCACTCAATCGGTATAAACTAATTCTCCACGAAGTTCAGCAAGTTTTGCAGTTGCAAGTGCTTCCACACAAGCCCAATAAGTTTCTCCTGTAAGTGGAAAGTTTTCATCCACAAAATGGGAGCACATATCTTCTTGTAACTCACGAAGTTCTTGTAGGGTTTTGCGGTCAATTTGCATTATGGGCACACAGTGGTCCTCTTCATTTTAGCACATATTTTGAGTCTTGTCAAGGGGTCTGGTCCATTATAAAATCTTCATATGGGAGATGGGCACCGAACATCCAAAGTATTCTGGGAGTTTCTCCTTTCACTTTAGTTACATAATGAGTTTGCTCCGAAGCATAATAACAATGTAAATCTCCAACATTAATATCAACTAACTCATCATCCACATATAATTCTGCACCTTCTTCTGTTGCTTGAGTCATTATATTACAACGATATGTTGTCCAACCATTTTCTGCTTTTGGATCACGATGACTATAGACATCTCCACCAGGCACATTAGTTCTTAAAATGATATTTTAAGTTTTAATCTCTCCAATTAGTATTTTGATATGCATAAAATACAATACCATCATCAGCATAACCAGCATTTGGACCTTCATTCGAATCATAAGAATATAACCAGTCCCCATTTTTATTTGAACGGTAAATAGGTTGTGAATTTGATGTTTGATAAGTTCTGACATATCCCACTATACCCTCATAGTCCAGAGAAGCAGCATAACCCTCATTGTAGTCAGTAGTATAAAAGTGACCTCCGCTACCGAGCACGACACTACCAGGACTATATCGAGAAAAGAAACGATATAATGGCGTGGTTCCGGAAATAAATGAAGTACTAAAAATATAAAAATAATTTTGATTTTGTAACTGATAGTAATTAGGATCACCAAGAATTTCATTACCAGGAGCATAAGTATAAAAATGACGACCTGTCGTACCGTAATTTCCGTTGCCACAATTTGGACAATAATATCTATTAAATCCTAATAGACATGTTGTGTTTCGAAAACTTGCAAGATCTATTTGTCCAGAACTAGCGATACTTGAGGTATTTGGATGGTCCGATCCGCTCTGTTTATTTACAACATATCCGGTATTAAGTAAATTTGAAGTATCACGATAATATTCATTTATTGCAATAGGATCGCTTCCACCATATTCATTCTGAATATCCGCAAAACTAACCGTGTATCCTGGTATTGACATTTACATATTCTCCAATTTTTTTACACGATTTTGTAAATCTACAATTATTTCTTGTTGTGATTTAACTGCTTCAATTAACAGAGCAGTTAATTTAGGATAATCAACTGTTTTATAATTTTCACCACTCTTTGAATACTCATTTCCATCTTCATCTTGTGCAATATCAAATGGAGCGGGAACTACAACTTGAGGGAGAACTTTTTCTACATCTTGAGCAATTACGCCAACTTGTTCTTTCTTATCAGTATATCCGTATTGTTCTGCAATTTCATTACTATTGAATGTAACTCCTCTTAATGTAAGAACTTTTGAAAGAGCATCCGAAATTGTGGTGATATTCTCTTTCAATCTTTCATCAGAATAATATGCAGTAATGTTATTGGTTGCACGTATTTCACCTGCAGTACCAGAAGCAGCAGTGCCTACACCAAATGAATTGACTTGATAGTTATTGCCAGTAGTAAGAGCATCAGCAGTAGTAGCAGTTGCAGCGTTACCGGTACAAGAAGCAGAGGAACCGGAGGTGCTATCGGATATTCTTGCAGAATCAACACGAACACCAAAGGTGTTTGATCCATTCCAACCCATTAATGTTGGAAATGAACCAGTCCAAGCAACTTGAGAATTGGTATTATTTACTGCTCCACCATCAGGAGAAGTGCTAGCAGAAGCATCAAAGATTGTGTGTCTGTTTCCATAGTTTTTCCAAGAAAGTTGCCCAACGACAGCAGTAAGTCTTCCATTAGTAGACCAGTTGGACCCATCGCCAGTAAGATTTGTTGCAGTAGCAGAGTTACCAGAACAAGAAGAAGCGGTAGTAGCAGTGGCAGAGTTACCAGTACAAGAAGCAGAAGAACCCGTAACATTAATACCCCAAGTACCAGAAGCACCACTTCCGGTAAGTGATGGAGAATATGAAGTATAGTTTGAAGAATTTAAATAATAAACCCAACTACCAAAAGTACCATTTTGTATATTTCTTGTTGCTAATCTATTAGCATTGTCTTCCCAACCCCAGGCAACTTGTGTTCCCCAATAATTACTAATATTACTATGACGATAATTGTCAATGAACCACCACCCACCAGGACCATTTGTAGATGAATAATCATCACCTTGATGACTCATTGAACCTGCTGGAGTATTTTGGAAATCTGTATTATAATTTCCAGAACTACCCCTACGTAAAATATAATTGCTAGCGTTTAAATATGTTGCACTAGTAGCACTAGTAGCAGAATCAGCAAATCCAGCATATATTTTACTCCAAGAACCCCAAGTACCACCGTCTCTAAATCTTACTGAAGGGTATGGAAGTCCTCCAACAGAAGTTCTTGGAATTGCAAACTCCATTGCATATTGTGAATATGCATAGTCATTGCCGATACCTATTGAAAGATTATAATATTGCATCGCACTGGGAATTCCAGGACCGTTTGTAGTACCTTGAATATAGTTAAATCCAAAATTAGTACTAGAGTTAAAATCACTTCTAGTAGTGTGGTTGATCCCCATATTATTGAATAACTGGGTTGCAGTAATACCATTCAGGTAATTTGAGTTTAAATTACTAACTTGAGTTGTAGAAGTAACTGTAAGTGGAGCAGTTCCTGTTGCTACTGTGGATGCTATTGTTCTAAATGAAGAATTACCAGAAGAATCTACAGACCCAACAATATCACCGGCACCATTACCAAAGTATACTCCACTAGTTCCTTTATAATAATTAATGTAAGTTGCAAAAGCACCAGTTTTTGCGTCAATATGTAGGTTTCCATTGGTTGCAACTACAGAAGCATTTGTCGTATCTGCATTTCCGTTTCCGCCAATTCTTAAATATTGTCCCCAAGTTGAATTTGGACCATAAAGAGCAGAACCATCCCCAGCAATTGTAATTGAATTGGCAGTTATTGTTGAAGTCGCAAATGTATTTGTGACTTTGTTGAAAGTGAGATTTGCATTTCCAGCAAAAACATTACTATCATTAAATTGTATTTGTGTGTTGGAACCAGCAGCAGCAACAGAAGAAGCATTGATTCCTGTAATGCTTGTATTATAAACAGAGGTAATTCTACCTTTGATATCAACATCAAATACTGGTACTTGAGAACCGGACCCATAAGTAGCCGCAGCAACACCAGTAGATTTTAATGTGCCTATTGCAGTTACATTAGTAGTACCATCAAATGATGGACTTGTGTATTCCAAGTCACCTGTAATGGCGATAGTTCTTCCTGTGGTTAATTTATCTGCTTGAGCAACAGTAGCAGCAGTAAAATTAACCCCAACACTGGATGCTGAAATAATTCTGCCTTTAGCATCAACTTCAATCCGTGGAATTGTTGTTGTAGAACCATAAAAAGCCGCAGCAACACCAGTATCCGCTAATGTGCCTATTGCAGTTACATTAGTAGTACCATCAAATGATGGACTTGTGTATGCCAAGTCACCTGTAATGGCGATAGTTCTAGCTGTTGCTAACTTTGTAGCCGTATCAGCATTTCCATTCAAAGCACCTTTAAATGTAGTTGCAGTAATAACACCAGTAACGTTTATAGATTGGGAGATTAAACTAGTAATGTTGCCAATAGGATAAGTTAAAGAATTACCAGAAAGTGTAGTGACAATTCCAGTATTAATATAACCATTAAATGCCGATAAAGTAACTGAAGATGTAGTACTATAAGTTATAGTACCACCACTCAAATTAGTAAAGTTTGCATTTGTGTATGTTATTTCTGTACCAACAAGAGAACTTACATTTCCGTTAGTATAAGTTAAATTAGTACCACTTAAAGTAGTAACAATACCAGTATTATAATAAGCATTACTTCCACTTAAAGTAGCGATATTTCCAGTTGTAATTGTAGCAGCAGTACCAGTTAGAGAATTATAAGATAAATTAGTACCAGATAAAGTAGTTACAACACCAACATTATAATAAAGATTAGAACCATTTAAAGTAGTAATATTTCCAGATGTGCTATTGAGAGTTGGTACAGTTGCAACTCCAGCAACACTTAAAGATTGAGACGATAGACTAGTGGCAGTAGCAATACCCAAAGTACTATTGCCGGAAACTATCAAAGATTGAGTAGTAGAAATTCCAGAAACATTTGATGATGTTATGTCTGCAATACCACCTATTACACTAGTAGCAGTGGTTGTATTTCCTGTAATTGTATCAGCAACAATCGTACTAACATAAAGACTATTCCACTTATAATTAATGCTCCCAATATCATAAGTTGTAGTTGCCGATGGTGTGATACTACCACCAAAGGTAGAAGTACTGGAAACATTTAATGTTTGAGTTGTTGTAATTCCGGAAACATTTAAACTTCTAGCAGTTAATTGAGTCGTCGTTGTAATTCCAAGAGTACTAATTCCAGATGAAATGATATTTGCAAGAGATGAATTTGTACTTGTTAATGTTGTTACAATACCTGCATTATAATAAACATCAGAACCATTTAAAGTAGTAATATTTCCAGTCGTATAAGTAACTGCTGTTCCAGTTAAAGCAGTTATTGTTCCATTTGTAGAATTAAATGTGGTAATTGTGCCAACACCAGAACTAATCTGCCCTTTGAATGTAGATCCGGTAATAATACCAGTAAAATTAGCACTTGTGCCATTAATATCAAATAGACTAGAAACACCAACAACATTTAAATTTTGAGTTGTTGTTTGTCCTGTTACTGTTAAACTTACTGCAGATACTACTGTTCCTACATTTAAGTTTTTGGCAATTCCAACTCCACCAGATATAATTAATGCGCCAGATGTTGCATTTGTAGAATCTACAGAAGAACTAAAAGTGGAAATTCCAGTTACATAAAGTTTATTTAATGTGGCAATTCCAGTAATTCTAGTATCACCCGCAACATCTAAAAGATAAGTTGGTAATGTACTTCCAATACCAACACGATTATTGATTGGATCATATACAAAATTTACAGCACCATCAACCAATCCAGCAGAATTGTGATACTGAATTTGAGTGTAAGTTCCACCCGCTCCTGCTTCAATTGAACCTTGACTGGTCCATACTAATGAACCAAGTGCATTTTTGACTAGTATCTGTTGAGTTGTTCCTGGATTATTAAGATAATCGTAAATGGTTCCAGTTAATCTTAAATCTCCAACAATATGAAGTTTTGCTGTTGGATTTGTGGTTCCAATACCAACAGAACCAATCCCTGTCGTTGAAATAACTGTACCACCAGCACCAACATTTAATATTCTTGCTGCTGTTAAGATGCCGGTATTAGCATCATAAGTTAAATCAACAGAAGATGAAAACTCATTATTGCTGTTAAAAATTAATTCTTTATTATTTCCTGGAGCAAAAACAGTAATTGTTGAGATTGTACCTGGATTTCCGTAAGAATCCAAATACCCAGAAGCACTAATCGCAGCACCAACAAAATTGAGTTGAGTTATGCTACTAACTCCTCCAGGTGGAACTAGGAGTCCTTCATTATAAACACTAATGGAACCTGGAATTAAACCACCACTAACAGGAACCCAATATCTTTCTCCGGGATATCCAACAATAGATACTGATTGATATTGTGCTCCAGCAGGAAGTGCTACTCCTGGAATTACAGGATCGCCAAGATTTGGTTCTGCTTGATCCAATGAAAGATAATTATATCTATCAGAAGTTAATCCAGATTGTGGAATTCTTTGTACTCTTCCGCTTAAATACTTTGCCATTATTATACTGTACTATTTTCCAAAATACTACAAACAAATTCCATTTGAAGTGGTGCAACTAATCCCCCACTCACATAAGTATGTGCTATTCCTGCAATTACACCACTATTTGTAGTAAAGGTGAGGGATGTCCCAACGCTTCCAGTAATTCCACTCACAACAAAAGATGCTTGTGGTGATGGATAGATTGTTGTCGTGACTCCACTAGTTCCACCACAAGTAAATCCAAGACCACTCATTGTAATTTCATCACCCACAATAAAATTATGAGGACTGATTGTAGTGACTGTCGTAATGCCAGTCGTATTATCGTATTTGCAGTTAGTAACAGAAACAATACCTGATTGAGTGCCAGAAATGACAATTGAATCCGAAATTAAAGCAGTTCTTTCTAATACTAATCTACCATCAATTATTATCAAACTATCATTTGGTAGAATTGCCCCTCCTTTAATAACTCTATTGTTTCTTACATTTCCAGTTTTAATTGTTGTTCTGCGATGAGTAAATGTAAATCTTGGATAAGTTGTAATTCCAGCAACATTTGATGCCTGGGCATAAAGCAAAATTGCCGATACTCCCACTGGAGTTGTATATACTACTTGCTCTCCTGGTGCAACTGGAACCGCAAATGTAAGGAACTTATTAAGTGGTGCAACTGCCATTTCTTATCTCAACGCAAGAATTAAAGGTGTAACTTCTGCTTGTATCGCTCTACTGAAATCTCTACCACGAATTGTATTGGTAGTTTGATCTATAATAATTCCTTTTCCGATTTCAAAATCTCCTTTTTGATTGGTGCTGGTATATGGTATTTGGGCACCATTACGAGCAACAACTTGATTTTCTGCAATTGGAACACCACCCTTTTGGGGTGTTGCTGTATTTATATCTGTACCAGTACCAATATATTCAAATGAATGACTACTAGTAAGAATACGACTAATTCTATACATTCTAACTGTTGTTCCAATTACAATATTAAATGGAACAAACTCATTAAATGTAACTGTTGCAATTCCAGTATTCGTTGATGTTGCAGTATTTACTGTATAATATATTGGAGACATATTTGCAATATAATCACTTGTACTTTGAACTACTCCATTAATAGCAATTCTCATTGTTTGTGTTGGTAGGTAATTTCTTCCGCTATTTACAATATCAATTACTGTAATTGCACCAGAATCATTTACAGTTGGAGATACTTCTGCAATAATTCCTTCTGGTCCTAGTGGAGAACGACTATTGCCATTTCCAATATCAACAAGTGTTATGCTTGGTGGAGATGCTGCACTATAACCACTACCACCATTCAGCACAGTTACACTATCCAATTGTTGCATTGGACTTGTAATATAATTTCCATTTACTGGAATTTGGAACCAAAGTGCTTGACCATCATAAGGAATACGATAATTTAAAGAAGTATCTTTTACGTCATTAAAGACAATCGTATCTCCACCACCAGTAAATTCCACACCAACATTTGCTGTAAATTCTAAAGCGCCAAGACCATCAGCAACAAGACCAAAATTACCAAATGATGAGTTAGAGTTAGTTAAATCGCATTGTCCTCCACTTGAGGCATAGATTGCAATATCACAGTTGATAGTAAAAATAGAAACTAATTGTGCATATCCATTATTTGTGACTGACACACCAATTCCTGCTTCATTATATTGAGTAAAGGAATCGCAAACCATACATTTAAGATCTGCTCCAATCGTAGAAGCAGTTGCATCCTTTCCATCAATTCTCATACCAATACTTTTTGGCATAAAGTTTGTACAATTTCTTATATAAGGAGATCTCCATCTTCCTGATGGACCTTCTGTTGCTGGACCAGGAGCAATATAACCAGATACTGCTATTTTGGATGTATCGGTTGGTGGGAATGCAACTGCTCCACCACCTGGATTGGATTGTCCAGTATCACAAGAAAAATTTAAGTTTTCAATCAAACATCCTCTTCTTACGTGGAAGAAATCTTTTCCTAAATTTTGAGGAACAACCGTAACAAGTCTTAAATCTTGACCGCTAATAGCGACATCAGTTCTCAATCCAATTGGATTATTTTCATAATAAACACCAGGACGAATAATCACAGTGTCTCCTGGTTCT
>Ga0114979_10001955_pt1 | contig 13918 bp, 14 predicted proteins | sample S_140625_EF_Meta_FD_87315 | JGI IMG/M metagenome (GOLD analysis project Ga0114979, IMG submission 87315) | Freshwater microbial communities from Lake Simoncouche, Canada to study carbon cycling - S_140625_EF_MetaG | ecosystem: Environmental > Aquatic > Freshwater > Lake | place: Lake... | reverse complement strand
TACAAAAAAATGCGATAGCCGAATACTCGGAGATAATCCGAGATGTGTATACCAAGCATCTGGAATATTATCACACTCTAAACACGTGTTCGAGTTATGAACCCCCAGACGGTAAATCATAGAATACTCATCTAATTTTAAGAGTTGATTATGTACGACTTTAATAGCAGGATTATCAGCATAAAATGATTTGATATTATCTACATTATGAGAATGCATTGAAATTACATGAAACTCATCATACATTAAAGAAAGATATCTAACCGCTCCAACGTAAACAATGTTATCGCCGAGGCCTTGGTGTCCTAAAAATAATGCTTTTTTTACAGGATACCCTTTTTGTTCGCGTAATATAGACTTTGCTTTACGATTGATAATATCTTTAATACGAAATCTAGAATCATTCATATTTAATATATCAAGACAAGTTTTTGAACTTGGACTATCTGAACTACGGATATCATCTTGCATATCCCATATACGCGTATTTATATCTTTTAGCTGGTCATAATAGAACCTATTATCATTCACACAATCTTCCAGTTCATCATATAATATATCATATTCAACTTTACAGTTATGATTTCGTTCAGGATCTTTTATTTTTTCAATCTTGATGTCTAGAATAGTTAGTTTATCAATCGCCTCACCTATTGATACTGGCAGTTTGAACATGATATGCTTTATCTAAACGCATTTTATAATATGTGTCATACTCATCTACAACTAAAAAGCCTAACTTTTTATACAATGATATAGCATTAGTATTTATTTTGTCGACTGTCAGGTGAATAATGTTTATACTGACATGTTCAATCAGATAGTTTACAATAGCTGTTCCATAACCATTTGATTGATATCCATCTATAATACACACACCTAGCCAATATGTATCGGTATCATCTTTATCTATATGTCCATAAGCAATAGGTATTGAATTTATAGTACCAACTATAGTTATAAGATGATTACGTATACAATCGACTGTTCGTCTCGAAAAATACCGAAACGTCGATGGTAATTTATTTTCTAAAAATATATCAAGGATTTCTACATTATTAGGTGTCATGGATACTATCTCCATTGTTAATGTAGTTAGTTAGAGATTCGATAATATAACGCTGATCTTGTATTGTCAACGATGGAGATGATGGTAGCATAATATATTCATGATGATTCTCTAGAATATTAGGGGGTGTGAATGTTTCTAAATGTTTATGTTTTGTTATTTCGTAAAACATCGGTCGTGTATCAATCCCAATAGATATCATATGCTTAAACATATCGTCATAGTTTCCACCGGGAACTCGGACAACAAACATCCACTTACCAGTTGTTACAACTTGTATTTTTGTATATTTTAGAAGCTTGAAATATGTATCATACACTCGCTTCTTATTATCAAGAATATTTTTTATATCAAGCAACTGATCATACAAGAATGCTGCTTGAATATTCGTCATACGGTAGTTTCTTCCGAGTATATCGTAGACATATCTTTCTCCACTCATACCGTGATGACATGTTTTATAAATGAATTCGTATAGTTCTTTATCATTAGTATAAAAAGCACCACCTTCTCCAGATGTAATCGTCTTGTTTCCAAAAAAAGAGATTGCTGCACATAATGATTCAGTTCCAGTATACTTTTGATTGTATTGTTCCATAAATGCTTCACAGTTGTCTTCTACAAAAATTAGATCAGGACGAAGTTTCTTTAGTCTAGGAACATTTACCACATTTCCTATATTGTGAACTACAACAACCGCTGAGTTTGATTCCAATGAAAGTATGTAAATATCGTCTTGTCGCATGTTCAATGTGTGTGGATCAATTTCTATGACTTCAATCATGTCTTTCGAATATTCATATAACGCACAGTTCCACACTGCAACAAAAACATAGTTTGGAATATAAATTTTTGTTAGGTTCGGATATTTAAATTTAAGAGATATGTACAATAAGTGAGTAGCACTCGTCCCGTTGTTTGTTAATACTACATATTGAGTTCCTAATGTTCTCTTTAAGAGCTCATTTGTTTTTCCAATATATTCGCCCTGTGAACTAATCCAATCAGACTGAACTGCATGATATACGGATTTTGTATAAGGCGCTATAGTTGGCGTATAAATGGGGTATTTCATTATATCATGTTAATACAAGATGTCTAAACGTGTATTTCTTACATTTGCAAATACAAGTTTTATGACTTTAGATAGAATTACATTACAGGCAGAACAACTGGATGTATTTGATCAAGTTTATGCATTAACCGAGCATTCTATCCCAGAGTACATTGAAAAACATCGTGATTTTATCAATCAACACGTACCCGGATACGGATACTGGATATGGAAACCTAAAATCATTTTAGATATATTACAAACAATAGAATTTAATGATATTCTTGTATATGCCGATGCAGGAATATACATAAATAAAAATGGAAAACCTAGATTTGAATATTATTTAGATAAACTTAGAGAGAAAGACATTATAACATTTGACACAACATATAAATACTTAGGCCAACAATTTGTTAAAATGGATGCCATTATGGCATATCACCCAGAGTTTAAGAATAAACGAACATGTTGTCAATATGCCGGATTGATGATTATAAAAAAGACACAATCAACAATAAAGTTAATTACAGACTGGTTAAACTTATGTGAAAACTACCATTTCCTTGACGATAGTTCATCTATAAACTATGAGGAATCGTCGATATTTGTTGGTAGTGATATGGACAATGGGCTATTCTGTATGTGCTTAGATAGATATAGAGATATAGTATTTTCAGCTCCCCCTGGAGAAGTCATGATATATACAAAAGATGGTACACAGATTACTCACGAAATACATCCCCGTACAGTTGATTGGAGCATTTTAAATGATAAGCCATTTCAATGTCGAAGAATGACACCTAACTTAGGGTTTCCGAAAGAACAGTTACCAAAAAAACTTATTAAGTGGATTCGTTATTATTAAATACAACTTTTTGGTACATTTTGTTTTGAGGTATATCGATTGTAGATGTATATGATTTTACGTAATAATGTATGTATAAGGCATTCATTATTATAGTATCATAATACATACGATCATCTCGATTTTTAATTCGATATTGAATAACATCATTCTCCTCTGTTTGTTTAATACGTTCATACAAATCTTCAAATGAATTGTTATCAAAATCGTAGAACCAATTAGTAGCTATTGGACTTATACCATTTGAATGTAAAAAATGACCGAATAATGCATCGTTATCATATTCATGATTGTCAATATTCAATTTATATTCTTGGTCTAAAAACTCAGCATTTTTAACGAGTAACTGACACGTATCTTTACTCATGATGATACCACTTCCCGAAACATACGGGACTCTTTGATGATACAAACATCTTCCTTTGTATACGCCAGTTTTTGGAGTATTGTGTATAAGTTCGTGCTTTAATTTAGACAATACCCAAAATGAACTTGACGTTGTACTAATAATATAGTCATATGAAATTGTAGAATCTACTGTTTTAAGTTGTTTTATTACACGATCATTTCCAGTATAACTATCATCGGATTTTACTATAATTATTTTATTTTCTAAATCAATTTCATAATCTTTATCTAAATTTATATCACCTTGTCCTAGTAAACATAATATATCTTCATCACTATTCATATACTTTTTCCATACACCGATGTGTTCAACAAATACCCGATGCGTAGATTCTAAGAAGTTGCTTCTTTTATTAACATGATTTGATACATCACCTATGATTATAACAGCTAAATAATGTTTCATTTATTAATATAGATAATTAAAATCGCTTTACATTCAAATATCATCATTAATGAAAATGAAAGTAAGTGATTATATTATTGAATACTTTCAGAACAAAGGAGTGACAACTGCCTTTTCCGTATCAGGAGGTGCATGTGCTCACTTACTTGAGAGTCTTAGAACCAGTAAAATGAATATAATCTTTAACTATCACGAACAAGCATGCGCTATGGCGGCAGACGGATATGCGCGCATTTCAAAGAAACCTGCAATGGTATTAGTGACAAATGGCCCAGGATCCACTAATACACTTACTGGAATAGTAGGTGCTTGGCAAGATAGTATACCTATGATTGTAATTAGCGGACAAGTTACTAGAAATCATACAATGTACAAGGAAAGTGCAAACGTTAGACAGATCGGCGTACAGGAAGCAGATATTATATCAATGGTAACAAATTATACAAAATACTGTAAACAAATACACACTGTTGACGATATACCATTTATATTAAATAGTGCATGGAACGCTCTATCTTCTGGTAGGATGGGACCGATATGGCTTGATGTTCCATTAGACGTTCAGTCCTCAAATTTAACTACGAATATATATGATACCGTAGAATCTATAGTTATAGAATCATCATATGATATTTATCGAGTTTATACCACATTAGTGAATGCTACCCGACCATTGATAATTATTGGGAATGGCATACATCTATCTAATACAGAGGAGCTCTTTAATAGTTTCATCAAGAGAATGAAGATACCAGTAGTCTCAACATGGAACGCATCTGACATCTTATGCTATGACCATGAATTGTACGTTGGAAACTTTGGTATTCTAGGAGAAAGAGTTGCAAATATAGCAGTTCAGGAAGCAGACGTTATTCTCATATTAGGCAGTCGTCTGAGTATTCCTTGTATAGGATATAATGTAAGTGCTTTTGCACCTTCTGCTCTCAAGATGATGGTTGATATAGATGATGCGGAATTGAATAAAAATACATTATCAATTGATATACCATGCAAAGATGATTTAAATTCATTCTTTAGCAAAACAGTTGATATGTATTTACATTCTGATATCAGTAGTTGGATAAATAAACTAATAACGCTCAAAACCTCACTTTCTGTTTTTAAGGAACATCATACAAGACAGTCGAATGCAATTAATAGTTATGACTTGATAGAAGAACTAGGAAAATGTATTACATCAGACGACTGTATTGTGACTGATATGGGCACCAGTTTTACATGTACTATGCAAGCATTACGTAATAATGGAAACCGTTTGTTTACAAGTAGCGCATTATCTTCAATGGGATTCGGGTTGCCAGGAGCTATTGGTGCGTTAGTATCTAGTATACCAAATAGAGTTATTTGCATTTCCGGAGACGGTGGCTTTCAAATGAATATCCAAGAACTGCAAACAATCGTTGCTTATAATCTCCCGATTAAGATGATTATTTTAAATAATGGGGGCTATCTAGCAATCTCCCTTATGCAGGATAATCTATTTAAGCATAGATTTGGAGCAGATATTCCGTCGCCAAACTTTTGTAATATTGCATCCGCATATGGCATATCGAGTATTAGATTAGATTCCCATACCGATATCGGTAAGTTGAAAGATGCATTAAATAGAGATGGACCTATATTAATTGAAGTGAATATGATTAAAGATCAGCTGCTGATTCCAAGAGTTATGAGCTACCGCGATAAAGATACAGGAGAAATAAAATCTGGAAAACTAGAATGCATGTTTCCTCCGTTAGAAACATAATAATTTGATATAGTTACGTGATAATGGATGTTATCAATAAACCGTGGGGATTTGAATATTTATCATATCAGAACGAATCAATTGCTATATGGGTACTTCATATAAAAAAAGGATGTATGACAAGTCTACATTGTCATCCATCAAAATCAACTGGTTTAATATTAGTTAGAGGAACTATAACCTTAAATTTCATAGATAAATCAGTTGAAAATATACAAGCTCCTTTTTTTACGTCTATACAGCGTGGTAGCTTTCACCAGACATGTGCCTTAAGCGATGATGTAGTGATTCTTGAAGTAGAAAATCCTGTTGATAAAAATGATCTTGTTCGTCTAAATGATCTATATGGACGTGAAAATAAGAAATATGAATATGACAGTATAAATGTTTTTAACATAGAAAGGATTAACATAAGCGATAATCTCATTAGTTACAATATATTTGGTCGTACATTTACTATAGAATATGGTAGTTTAGATTTATTTAATTCAAAACTACCAGATGATATAATAATATTTCTACGTGGAAATGTAACTAAAAAAATAGAAAATATAAATCACACTGTTATAATACCCGGAGATATATTTGTATTGTCGGTTTTTGATAGGATATTTAAGAATATGGATGGGTTTTCAGATGATTGTATCGTTCTAACTATACGTTAGATTTTATAACCTGTTCCATCCAAGCTCCCATATGATCATAATGAGGACTTGAAACTATGTTATTATCTACCACGCACGGTTCGTTGACATAGATTGCGCCTGCATTTGTGATATCATCTCTAATACTATAGTATCCGCTTATACGCCGACCTTGTACAATTTTGGCAGAAATCATTAACTGTGCTCCGTGACACGTACTTGCAATCAGTTTATTGCGACGATTCCATTCGGTTATAAAAGACAGCACCGCATCAATTTGACGAAGCTTTTCCAAACTCTTTACTCCCCCTGGCAATACCAACAGATCGTACGAGTCTAGATACTGGTCAACATTCTTAACGAAGTCTTTAATTAGCACATGGCAAGGCATATTTAATCCGAATATACCATATACACGATTGTTATCATCTCGCTTATCAGCTACAATATCTACATTATAGTTTGCACCAAGAAGACGATAATATGGGTAAACTACTTCATGATCTTGAAATCCAGAATATGTCAAAATTAGAGCATTTGGCATTTATTCATTATCATCGATATCCGTGAAAACTATATAAATATATTATACACACAATACTATAAATGTTCGGGAGATGGGTCGATAATATTGATTCTCTTCACAAACAATATATCGAATCTGGACCAGTTAAGTATGTAGTTATAAAAGATTTCTTAACTGAAGAGTGGGCTGAAACATTACATTCTGACTTTCCTATACCCGAAGCAACTGATGCTCGATGGAAGAAACTAGATGATCCAATCGAGAGACGTTTTATCATGTGGAATTGTAAAAATATTCCAAGCATAGTGAAAACTATAGATGGAGCTCATAATCCTGAGTTCATAGGCTATATAGAACGGATTACTGGAAGCGATAATCTAATTATTGATCCTAGTTATCAGCATACGACGGGTCTAACCGCTATGACAAGAAATGGGAAATTAGGCATACATCTTGATGTCAATATAAACAGGGAGTCTGGAGTTCAACGAAGGTTTACGTTATTGGTATATCTTAATAAGGAATGGAAAGATGAATATGGAGGAGCACTTTAAATCGGCGACTCACCGAATACATGTAAAGATATCGTGGCTCCGACATGGAATACTGCTATAATAGTTGAAAATTCAAAGATATCATATCATGGAGTTCCGGTATCTTTAAAATGCCCACAGGGAGAGTTTCGGAAAAATTTAGTGATAAATTATTCATCCATACCGCTCGAGAATGCCGATATACGTTATCGTGCTACCTGGTTCCGGTCTCCCGTGGAAACAGATAACCCAAAACTAAATAAGTTATACGAGATACGAAATAATCGTCCATTAACTCAAGATGATTTTAAAGACTGGCCTACGTGGCGGGAAAATACATGATGAACACTATTTATCATATCAATAATCCCATCTTCAATATCAATAGTCTGCTTCCATCCGATTTTTTTTAGCTTCTCATTTGAACCGCATATATAATCTGATACATTTTTTCTGTTCTTAGATACATCAAAAATAATATTTGCCTTAGAACCTACATTTTTTTTTATAATATTGATTACGTGTCTAACAGAGTATTCGTTCGACGAGCAAATATTAAATATACCAGTTTGGTTACAAGTAATTATATGTATAACTGCACTAGAAAAGTCTCTAATATTGAGATAGTCGATTGTCGCGCTACAATCATCTAGAACACAATCTTCTCCAGCTAATAGTTTTTTAATCAATGATGGTATTAATCTAGTCGCTACATCACCGTTACCATAAATTATACACGGGCGTATCCACACCCACTTAATATTATTTTGTTTGCATATGAATTCAGATATTTGCTTAAAAGTATATTTAGCCATACCATACATACTATTTGGGGCTTCAGACTGTGTCTCAGTAGCCTTTGATTTAAAAATTCCATATTCTGCAAAGCTACCGAAGCCAATAAATGTAGGATTTGTATTCATTTCACAAAGAACATTTAATAGCTCAGTTCCGAAGTTAATATTTGTAAATTGTGACGTCGAATTTACATCTACGTATGCATTACCGCCGTCCCACGCGGTATGGATTACAATGTTAGGTAAAAATGCACATATTTCTGATTTATGTGATGAGAAAGATGTATATTTAACAAAAGTCACTTTATCGAGGATATCGTTTATGTTGTTTGAGCTACGTGATATAATCATAAGATCATATCCAACTTCCAAACATTCTCTTGCTATATTAGAACCGAGGAACCCATTACCACCTGTTATAAGAACTTTCATTATACCTAATGTATAATAATTATGTTTAATTACTTCTAATGATATCGATATATTCTTTAATTTTACTACATACGTAATCTACATCTTCAAGTGTCATACCGTGATGGCATCCTAGCAGAATGCCGTCCTTCATAATTTGGTCCGCATTCTTAAATTCTTCCAAATACTCACGATATGCAGGGTGGCGAGTGATATTTCCGGAGAAGATCACGCGCGTTTGAATATTTCGATGTTCTAAATAATCGACCAACTTTAGACGATTGGGTACCTGGATAGGGAATGCTAGCCAGTTTGATTTTTTACTATCATCTGGAAGTATAATTTCCTTTACATATTTCAAATTTTCCATATAGCGCTCAACATTTCTGCGACGAATTTCTAGAAATTTTGGTAGCTTTTTCATCTGTTCAATTCCGAAAGCAGCATTCACTTCCGACGATTTGAAGTTGTATCCCAGGCAACCGTATAAAAACTTGAAGTCATACAGAATTCCATCTACGTCATGATTAAAGCGCTCAGAAACGTCTTCTACGTTTGTTCCTATACGCCCCCAATCACGAAACATTGTTGCGCGCTTAAGATATTTTGGGTTATTGAACATAACCATACCACCAGACCCACAAGCAGTAATTACGTGACTAGAATAAAAACTGGTGATTGAAATATCGGATTCGGGTGTATGTACCAATGTATCCGCCGAATCTTCAAGTAGCACAATGTCTTCTCGTCCAACTACCTTAAGTTGATTACGAATTGCCTTCCAATCTGGAGTGTTTCCAATAAGATTCGGCAACATAATACCTTTTACGTCATCTGTAATCTTGTCAAATACTTGAGTTATAGATGATACGTAGGTATTCAACTCAACATCACAAAATACAGGAATATATCCAAGCTGGATAACTGGAGCAACTGTGGTTGAAAAAGTACACGCTGGTGTAATGATCTTTGATCCCTTCGGCAGATCTAGAGCCGCGAGGGCAAGCATACACGCAGATGAACCTGAATTTACAAAAAGACCAAACTTCTTTCCGAAAAATTCAGAAACGATACGTTCGAACTTATCAGTATAATGTCCGTTACCTGCCAACCAACCCTCCCTTAAACATTTATTTACTGCTTGAATCTCCTCTTCTCCATATGCTTCAAACTGATTAGGAGCATACCAGATATGCTTCATGATATTATAACGATGTAATAAATAATATTATAAACAATCAACGTAATGAAAACCTCCCATTTCTAAGTCGAATCGCATTTTGCTGTTTTTTAACATTAAATACTTCGTTGTAATATTTTAAATCCATATCGTAGGCTATGTCATTAACTATGACACGTTTCGTCCCAATATTAATTCGATAATAGTGATATTGTATTTTATCATGTGTATATTCTGTTTTTAGTAGGCCACTTTCAAATAACCTTTTAGCAAAATCAACATCCTCTTGCATTGATATATCTTTAAAAGGTAAAGCTTTATAAATAGATGTTTTTATCGGATTTAGATGATTTGGAGGTCTGTAATACGCAATCCTATCTTCAGTCCAACTACTATATTTGATGGAATGGTAAAACTGCCCGTTGTATCGACTTCCATGATAAAATCTACCATTAAGCGCCACGCAGTCATAATCAATACCACTTTTTATTGCGTCTTCTATGACAGTTAAATAGTTCGGTGTAATTTTATCATCGTCATCTACGAAACATGAGTACTTTCCTTTTGATCTTGCTATTAAACTATTTCTTTTATTACCAACAGATATATCGGTTCTGCTGTCAAATATGACCTCCACTTTTAGATTTACATTCTTTTTATGAGTTTCAATGTCTTCTAGTAGAGTTGATAATAAATAATGTCTAGACGGAACTGTGCAAATCAGTATACTTACATCATACATATACTGTATACGTGAATAATATAGTGCTCGATCGTGATTCGAATATGTATCGTTTTGTGTGTATAATGAGTCATACCTTTCTCCAACGTGAGACGGATGTTCGTGTCGAATTATGCACATATCAAAGTATATTTGTTTTCTCAAACGATAAGCTTCGTCCATAAACTCATTATCGCAAAACAATGATTTATACCCGGGATAATAAATGTACCCAAAACGCTGATAATATTTTGATCCGCATATGACAAGTGTATTTAGATCGTATCCACGATGTCCATCGTTAAAAAATAATACTCCATCGGTGTCTGGGTAAAACTGCTCCATTCTGTCTCTGATTATGTCATCGTACCCATTCTCAACTGGAATCATATCATCAGATGCAAGTAATAATATATCAAATGTAGATGGGTCGGGCATGTCCCGATTTATTGCTCCAACTTTCCCACACGGCTCCCCCACAATAACTTCCACATTCGGATGTAGCCGTCGAAATGATTCCGGATTAGCGCTAGGATCATCTGAGTCAAGTGAAACTATAATTTTAATGTTATCTATATCATTTGCAAAACTTATATATTTTGCAAGTGTCTGAATGGCTTTCTGTGGTCTCGAACGAGTTGGGTATTTTATCAGTAATCGTTTATGAGAGTACATGTTATAATTGTAAAATATTATATTATGCAATAATACATAACATGCAGAGTATTAAGAGACATCTTGCCAAACAAAATGTCATACCTATATCTTTAAATACTCTGACAGATATTGGACTTAAATTTAAGACAGATAAAGTATATTCCGATCATACATTTTTTAATAAAAACTATATGAATCACTACGAAAAATACTTTGAAGAAATAAGATACCTACCAATCAAGTTCTTAGAAATAGGTGTATTGGACGGAGCATCGCTTCGAACATGGCGAGAATATTTTCCAAACTCGGAAATACATGGGATAGATATACGCCCAGAATGCAAAGCTCAAGAGGATTTACAAAATAATATTCATGTCCATATTATTGACTGTTCAGATGAGGATTCACTTAATATCTTTAAACAGCAATATACGTCATATTTTGACGTCATTTTAGATGATGGTAGCCATATAAATGATATAACGCTATTAACATTTCAAGTATTATATCATTGTGTAAAACCAATTGGATATTATATAATAGAAGATTTAGGAACTACATATATTAATAAAGATTTAACAAAGTATACTGTACACTGGCCAGGAATTAGTCATATGAACAATACATATGAAAAAAATGATCCTATCACAATACTAGACTTGTATTCTCAAATTCATAGTTACATTGATAATCCAAAGGCGACTAATATTATTGGTGAAGCAACTCAAAAAACTCCATATAACATTGAATATCTACACCATTATACATATATAGTAGTCATGCGAAAAAATGAAATGTATAAACATTAATAATATAATGGTCTCAAATACATTTTATTCTCAACAAGGAGAGGATGTATTTATATATAACAACTTTATAAACTTAAAAAATAGTACAGGAGTATTTGTTGAACTAGGTGGATTTGACGGACAAACATATTCAAATACGAAGTTTTTTGAAGATACGCTATCATTTTCTGGAATATTAATAGAACCGACTGAATCACAGTTTAAGAAAATGGTATCTAATAGACCAAACTGTATATGCTATAACTATGCTATATCATACGACGAGTCTGAATCAACAATGATAGGGGACCATGCAACTGCTGGACTATCCTCGTATATGACGGATAGTTTTAAACAATCTCATCATACACACTCAACTACATTTAGTGTAAAAAGCATTCCCCTTTCAACCATTCTAAAGAAAGAAGATGTAAAATATATTGATTTTCTCAGTATCGACGTTGAAGGCGCCGAACTAGTTGTATTAGAAACATTCGACTTCAATCTTCCGACATATGTTATCTGTATCGAACTAGATGGACACAATAAAGAAAAAGATGAAAAATGCAGAACCCTATTGAGTAATCAGGGATTCGCGTTAGCAAGTCGTTTTTCTATAAATGAATTTTGGGTGAACAGAAGTTATTATCGAATACCTGCATTATTTGACGAAAGACTTATTAAGAAAAAATTTAATAATATATATGACTTTGGAAGATTCAACTATATCGAACCACACTGTGTTCCACTAGTTTTCACTGCATTAAGAAACTCTACTCAAACACCATACGAGGAACAATATGCATCGCCTCTAGCTCCTGAGCCCACAACTTCACAGCATACGGAATCGTCTTCTGTTCAAACTGCGTCTGGACTCCGCATGAACCGCAGTGATAGATATTCTCTTTCGGATTCATTACAGCAAGTGTTCCGCAGCTCTTACAGAATCCAGTAGTGAATGGATCACTGACGTCCATGAGTCGCTCCTTTGTGAACATCGAAATACCGTGTGAAATCATACAATCACGCTCCATCTCACCGACACGCAAACCACCATCTCGGCTACGTCCCTCACAAGGCTGACGAGTGAGACTCACAATCGGCCCACGCGCACGCGAATGCTTCTTATCGGCTACCATATGCTTGAGTCTCTGATAGAATGTAGGACCCATAAAGATTTCAGCAGCCATCATTTCACCCGTCTGGCCATTATACAGAATCTCATTGCCATACGGGTGCATACCCAAATCAATCAGGTGTTCACGCAAATCCTTCTGTGCTAGATGCGAATACGGCGTTCCATCACCCAGCGTTCCCTTCATCGAACACACCTTACCAAACATACATTCCATCAACTGGGCAATCGTCATGCGTGATGGAACTGCGTGAGGGTTCATGATCAGGTCGGGACGCATACCTGTTGCAGTATATGGCATATCCTCCTCGTTCAGCATGATACCACAAGTACCCTTCTGTCCGTGGCGAGAACTGAACTTATCACCGATTTCTGGTACACGCTCCGACACAACACGTACCTTGACGAAAGGATATCCGTCGGAGTTCTTATCCTGCCACACACCGTCCACACGACACGCCTCCGAGTTCTTGTGCGTTGTAGATGAATCGCGATACGCATAACCATTCGTATCTTGCTTCAAGTTCGTAACCTTTCCAATAACCACATCATTCTCCTGAATCATTGAGCCAACTGTAGGAAGCCCGTTTTCCTGAATCGCATGATACGATGATGTCTTGAATCCACGCGTCGTTGCCCGCTGAGGCTTCATAAACTTCTCTTCCTTACCAGATGTCACATTGCGATGCTCCTCGTCCTTGTACATCGTATAATACAGCGTTCTGAATAGTCCACGGTTCACAGCAGACTTGTTGAGAATCACGGAATCCTCCTGATTGTATCCGCCGTAAATACCAATCGCTACAATCGCATTCATTCCCGATGGCATTTCGTGTGCTTTCAGTACATTCATGGTACGCGTCTCGACAAACGGACGTGCTGGCTGGCAGAAGATGTAGCCATTCTTATCCAGACGTTTCGCATAGTTCCTAGCGAAGATACCAACTGCCTGC
>Ga0114979_10001953_pt1 | contig 13923 bp, 15 predicted proteins | sample S_140625_EF_Meta_FD_87315 | JGI IMG/M metagenome (GOLD analysis project Ga0114979, IMG submission 87315) | Freshwater microbial communities from Lake Simoncouche, Canada to study carbon cycling - S_140625_EF_MetaG | ecosystem: Environmental > Aquatic > Freshwater > Lake | place: Lake... | reverse complement strand
GTTACCCGATCCATTTCGGTTTCGCGAGCACTCGCCACGATGATGGGCACATGTGAGAAGGTTCGAATCTGGCGGCACACTTCGGTTCCGTCCATGTCCGGGAGCCCGAGGTCGAGAATCACAGTGGTGATTCCGCCACCTCGAACTTTTGCGATGGCCTCACTACCGAGAACCACGTGTGTCACCTTGTATCCGTTGTCGCGTAGCCCGTCGACGAGCGCGTCCGCAATCGCTCTATCGTCTTCTACCAGCAAAATCGTCATGCTTAGAGAGTGCCACGATTCAGAGCACTTGTGACTGTACCCCACGAAAACCTTGGACGTTTCTTAACTAAAGTACGTTGTTCGCCCCTCACCAAGACGAGAAACTGAGGACATGAACATACAAGGCCCCCTCCTCCTTCTCGGCATGACCGCAACCACTGGTGTCGGACTCGGCACTGTAGCGGTGAACTCCGGAGCGATCGATATCGACGACGTTTCGGGACTCCTCGCTGACACCAGGAACGCGGTTTCAGGCCCGTTAGCAGGAGCAGCTAACCCTTTTGGACCAGTCGCATCCCCGGGCTCGCCGCAGGCTACGGCTTCTGGATTGGTTCCAGTGCCCGACACCTCGCTCGCTCAAGTCGTGATCGACGGCGCAACGGACGGGTCGATCACGTCTCAGGACCCCGGAACAACGGAAGCGTCGTGGGGAACAAACTCGGGAACTTCTCACGGCACGAGTTCAGGCTCAACCGGAGGGTCGTCTGGATCGAATTCGGGATCAAACTCAGGTAACAACTCGGGAGCGTCGAACGGAACGAATTCGGGAACTTCACACGGCACGAGTTCGGGTTCGACCGGTGGCTCGTATGGCGAGGACGAAGACGATGATCGTGACGAGGACGAGGACGAGGACGAAGACGATGATCGTGACGAGGACGAGGACGAAGGGGACGACGACTAATGGCTCACTTTATTGCTACTAAGGCACGAATCCTCGTAACTGTTGCCACCGCGGGAGCAATGTTCGCGGGAGTCGCAGGGCTTCAGGCTCAAGCTCAGGAAGCTACGGCGCTGGCAGAAGCGGCGGAATCCGCATCGACGGTCGCTCCATCAAACGTCGCCGCCCCAACGCCGACCGCCACCGTCGCGAAGAAGAAGAAAAAGAAACCGACGACGCCAGCCGTTGTGACACCGGCTCCTGCCGCACCAGTGAAAGCGGCACCTGTCCCGCAAAAGAAGCCGAAGCCAACTAGTCACGGCAGTTCTAGTGGCTCTAAGTAAACGGCCACACTCCTCGATTGCTGCTGACGCCATTCGGGCCGCTCAAGGTGAAGCCGGGGCACACACCGTCACACGCACATTTTTCACGATGGGGACCGTAGCCAATCTTGTCCTTGTTGGCGGCACGGAGGATATGCTCGATGACCTCGTCCGGAACGCCGACTTTTTGCAGTCCCTGTGGAGTCGATTCTTGCCTGAATCGGACATTACGAGGTTAAATAATGCTGAAGGCGCTCCAGTCACCGTTAATCCGTTGACCGCGAAACTCGTGAACGAGATGTTGGCGGCCCGCGCTGTCACCGACGGCGAGTACGACCCTACAATATTGCCCAAACTGTTGGCGGAGGGCTATGCGGCATCTCGCGTGAATCCCTCAAATATCACTGTTCTACCCGCCAGTGCGCGTTGGCCCGTCGAGATGACGGGTACAACGATTCAGGACAACATCGTCACACTCCCAATTGGTGTCACTCTTGATTCTGGCGGTATCGGTAAAGGAATCGCCGCCGATCTCCTTGCCTCAATGGCGCTAGAACGAGGCGCGCTGGGGGTCCTTGCCGAAATTGGTGGTGATGTTCGAATTGGCGGAACACCGCCAGACGGCAGTCACTGGCGAATCGACATTGAAGATCCTTTTGTCGAATCACGATCAATCGCGCGGGTCAACCTGATCGACGGCGCTGTCGCGACGTCAAGTACGCTCAAGCGAACGTGGGATAACGACGGCCGCACGGCGAACCACCTCATCGACGTTCACACTGGCCAATCGATGGTGTCCAACGTTGTCACGGTCTCGGTTGTCGCGGTGTCAGCAGGAATTGCGGAAGTGATCACGAAGGCTGGATTTACGCGACGAGACTTTCTGACGTGGGTGCCGAGCCTCGGGGCGGCGGCTTTTGTCATCTATCGTGATGGTACAACGGCACAGACGGTCAACTGGAAGGACTATTCGTGAACGATCCACACATCTGGTGGTACGTCTCTCGCGTGAGTGCACTCACGGCGTGGGGCCTCATGTCGTTTTCGCTTGTGTGGGGTGTCTTGCTTTCGAGCCGAGTTTTTCGCGGTCTTGACAACCCGGCGTGGTTAAAGGATCTCCACAAATACCTCAGCACCCTCACGGTTTTACTTGCAAGCGTCCACACGCTCTCTCTCACGCTGGACCCTTATGTCCAATTTGATGCCGCGGACCTTTTCATTCCGGGCGTCGCGACTTACGAGGGAGCGACGGAGCTCATCAATATCGCACTTGCGGTCGGCGTCGTCGCGATGTGGGTTATGTCTGTCGTCTACCTCACCTCACTCGTGATGGACAAGTTGCCGCGCGCGTTGTGGAAAGCAATCCACTATGCGTCCTATTTCGTTTTCTTTGCCATCGGCATCCACGCGGCATTTTCGGGCTCCGATGTCGGGTCATGGTGGTACGCGGCAGTGTCCATCTTTGTGATTTCGATGGCCATGATTGCGCTCATGATTCGGTTTGTCGTGATCGCGCTGCGCGAACGGCGTGCGGTGACTGATGCGAAAGTATCTGCGCTGCGAATCGCCGCGCAAGCTGAACGCGACGCTCTGGTCCTCGAAAACCCCGATGAAGACAGTCGTGACAAGCGAACAATGGTCGTGCAAAAAGTCACGCGTCAAGCGAAGGACGTTCTCGGAATTCGGCTCATCCCGGTTGGTGGTGGGCGAACCGCGTGGTGGGATGCAGGATCGCACATCACCCTTCACCTTCCCAACGGCATGGAACGCCAGTATTCACTCTGCGGCGACAGCACCGATCGCACGGGGTATGACATTGCTGTCCTCGACACTCACGGGCCAGAGGGTGGTTCAACCTGGATACACAACAACGTCAAAGCGGGAACTGTCATCACCGTCAGCGGCCCACGCAATCACTTCCCGCTGGTCCCGGCTCGAACCTATTTGTTTATTGCCGGCGGAATCGGAATCACCCCGATCCGAGCCATGATTGAATCGCTTCCTGCAAAACGAGACTGGCGCTTGTTGTATCTGGGCAAGAACAAGGACGGGATGGCCTTCGCCGACGATGTGGTTTCCGAATACGGACAACGTGTCACCGTTCATGAATCTGACACCTCGGGTCGGTTCGACCTTTCCGGGTTGTTGGAATCAACCACCGCGGATGTTTATTGTTGTGGCCCTGAAACGCTGATGTCTGAAATCGAACAACGGGTCGAACGTAGTCGTGCCCATGTCGAGCGCTTCAATCCGGTCCTCCGCGAAATCGAAGGTGGTGCAAAACCCTTTGTTGTTCGACTTGCATCGACGGGCCGAAAAGTCAACGTCGCCGCGGATGTCTCGATTGCCGACGCGCTCGCGAAAGCGGGACTGGCCATTGATACGTCGTGTGGCAAAGGGGTGTGTGGCACGTGCGAAACGCGGATCGTTGATGGACGACCGAGCCACCTCGATAGCGTGATGCCTGACGCGGACAAAGACAAACTAGGAGTTATGTACCCCTGCGTGTCACGCGCGGAGGGTGCCGAAATTACGCTCGACGCCTAGTCGACATCGAATTCATCGTCGACCCAGGCGTTGTCATCGGTTCGCAGCAGCTGCCACGCGACGTACGCGACACCAGCGACAATAGCCACCGCAAGCCCCGCGGCAATAAAGCCACCAATCCCTGATTTCTTGGGCGCGAGCGGTGTTTTCTGAATGAGCTTCCGGCCCGTTAGTTGACTCAAACCGCCAAGTAACCGTCCCGCGGACTCAAGGACGTCTCGCTGACGACCGAATGCAGAGTTTGCGGCATCGCGAAGCATGGCGCGTTCTCGCGAATATGACCGGGCCATTGTTACTCCTTCGACCTTTACATTATGACTCACCAGTGGCTCGAGCGCACATCGAGACGAGGCAGAATAGTCACATGTCAATTCACACACAGACCGCAACAATCCACACCAATCACGGGGATATCCGAATCAATCTTTTCTGCAACCACGCGCCGAAAACGGTCGAGAACTTTGTCGGTCTCGCCAATGGAACCAAGGAATGGACGCACCCCCAGTCAGGGGAAAAAATGACTACGCCGCTCTACAACGGTGTAGTTTTCCACCGAATAATTCCGGGCTTCATGATTCAGGGTGGCGATCCTCTCGGAAAGGGTTTTGGTGGTCCCGGCTACCAGTTTGGCGATGAGATTCACCCGGAGCTCAACTTCAGCCAACCCTTTATCGTGGCGATGGCTAACTCTGGCCCCGGCACAAACGGATCGCAGTTTTTTATTACCACCGCTCCAACACCGTGGTTGCAGGCAAAACATACGATTTTTGGCGAGGTTTCGGATGACGAGTCCCGCGCAATTGTGACCGCCATCGAATCGGTCGCGACCGGACCGAATGACCAGCCGATTGAGCCCGTCGTTATGTCCCGCATCACTGTCTCGTGACAAGCCAACTGTGGTCGAGTATTCGACGAAGTAGAACGCCGGCGACCTTCGCGCTGTTGGGTGCTATCGCGCTCGGTTACCTCGCCCAATTCGTGTTTGGCGATTCCCTCGTTTACTACTTTGGGTTTTACCCGCCGTTGATGTGGGCGGAACCGTGGCGACTGATCACGTCCGCATTCATTCACGGTGGAATCATGCACGTCATGTTTAACGGATACTCTCTGTGGGTTCTCGGCAACCTGATCGAACGTGTTATCGGGTCGGCACGATTCCTGCTCGTCTTCACAGTGTCGGTTATCAGCGGATGCTTTGCCGTCATGGTCCTGAACCCAGGATCGTTGACGGTCGGCGCGTCGGCGGGAATCTTTGGCCTCTTCGCTGCGCTTTTCTTCATCAATCGGGGTTTTGGCGGCAACAACGTGTCGCTTCTCGTCATCCTTGGCCTCAACCTGGCAATCGGATTCGTCGTGCCCGGTATTGCCTGGGAAGCCCACATCGGCGGGTTAATCGGTGGATTCGTGACAACGCTGCTTTTGCGGCGAACGCGACGCTGAAGGAACTTACCCACAGGGATATCCACAAAAGTGGATAATTACACGGTTGTAATTCGGGGTTAGCGCCAACGAGTGGTCATCAGGAATCCGATGAACATCAAACCAAACCCGATAACAATATTGAGAGCGCCGACAGACGGAATTGGAAACAGACCGGCACTCACGTAGAACGTCAAAATCCACGCGAGGCCAAGAAGCATGAAGCCGAACATAATGGGCTTGAACCAAACTGGGTTAGGTGCATCCTGAGCGGCGCGCGACGAATTGTTGCTAGGGACGGCGTCGTCAAAAGTTTTCTTTGCCATAGTTCCAGCATACCGACACCCGATTGCGCCCGGAAACCGTCGTTAGACTTGGGGACGTGCCCCTCACCATCAATGCACAAGAAAGTAGTCTCACGATTACAACGCGTCACCCCAAATTGTCGGCAACGGAACGGTTCATCGCATATTCAGTTTGTGAATCCTTCGTTCCTCGGGAAAACGGCACACCGACTGAGGTGTCGGCCGTGGTGCAGCAAAATTGAACGAGATGTCTTCTCGTCGCGCGCTCCGCCGGAAACGTAGGGTTGCGCGTTTACGTGAAATTGGGAGTGACGTTCTCATCACACTCGGCGTCATCGTGTTGTTTTTCTACCTGTGGTACGTGTGGCTTGGCGATATCGATGCGGGCGCTCAGCAGGCCTCAGCGGCGACGTCTCTCTCCGAATCCTGGGAAATTAGTGCAGCAGTAGTCATCGAGTTCGATCGCGAGAGTGGAACCTCGCAGGGAGCGGGCCGATCACCGAATCCGCCAGTCGTTCAACTGGTGCAACAGGGCAAATCGTTTGCGACAATGATGGTCCCGCGATTCGGTAAACATTTCGAAAGGACCATCGAAGAATCCGTTGATCTGAAGACCGTTCTCAATGACTACACCGCGGGTGTCGGCCATTACTCGTCGAGCTCAGCGCTTGGTGCGTTGGGCAACTTTGCCCTCGCCGCGCACCGCGGGACCTTCGGCGCGTCGTTCGGGCAGATTGACCAACTTCGTATCGGTGACCGAATCTACATCGAGACGAAAGAAGGCTGGTACGTTTATCGATTTCGGAATATGGAATTCGTCTACTCGAGTGAATTGACGGTGCTCAACGATGTACCAAAGACGTCAATTGTCGCGAAGGAGCGAATACTCACCATGACGACCTGCCACCCGAAAGGGACGATTTCAGAACGATTCGTCGCATACTCAATCTTTGAATCGTTCGTTCCCCGCGAGAGGGGCGCTCCATCGGAAGTCGCCGGCGACCGGTGAAATCCATAATCAGAGACGGTAACGTCAAAGAAGATGGTCATCGTGCCGCAATCACACGGAAGGGAACCGACTGAACATGTACTCCGCACTGTGGCGAGTCCTTCCAGGACCACGTTGGCTAAAAGTTGTTGAGGTTGTCGTTCTCGGTTTAGTTATCCTGTCGCTGTGCGTCGACTGGGTTTTCCCGTGGTTCGCGGAAAACTTCATTCAGTCCGAATCGACGGTGGGTCAGTGACGAGAATCTTTGTTCTAGATAATTACGACTCGTTCGTTTACACGCTCGCCGGGTATATTCGGCAGCTCGGAGCAGAAATCGTCGTAATTCGAAACGATGGCTTTGACGAGGTTGAAATTTCCCAACGGCTCGAAGGTTTTGATGGCATTCTCATCTCACCCGGCCCGGGAACACCGAGAGATGCAGGGTTGTCGATCCCCATCATCCGCTATGCGTTGGCCCACAACATCCCCTTGCTCGGAGTGTGTCTCGGCCACCAGGCCATCGCCGAAGCAATGGGCGGTGTCGTGACGCACGCCGACGAATTGATGCACGGGAAGACCAGCGCGGTGGTGCACGAAAATTCGGTGATGTTCGATGGTGTGCCGAGCCCGTTTCGCGCAACGAGATATCATTCTCTCGCCATCGTGGACGGCACAACGCCGGCAGAACTCCGCATTACCGCTCGGACCGAAGGTGGCGTCATCATGGCTGTCGAACATGTCACCGCACCGCTGTGGGGTGTTCAGTTTCACCCCGAGTCGGTAATGACAGAGGGCGGCTACACGATGATCGGAAACTGGCTCGAATCGACTGGAATGGTTGGCGTCTCACGCCTCGCGCGAACACTCAGTCCGCTCATGAAATCCTGAACATTTACCCCGTGCAGTACACAATCGAAATCTTCGAATGCTGAGGGGCCTCACCCTTGATCGACTGCGAACCGATAGTCTGCCCGCCACAAGTGGTGTCGGGGATCACGGTCACATCGAGCTGCAAGGATGACCCCTGGAGAAGTCCCGTTGCTTGACCGACGCTCATCCCCACCACATCGGGGATGCTGATTTTGCCGTTAGAGACGACGATGTCAATGACACTGCCAGCCGAAAGTCTGGTTCCTGCTTTCGGGTCACTGCCGACGACAGCGCCGACTAAAGCGTTTGGGGAATAGCCCGGTGTAACCGTCCCAACGGTAAAGCCAGCTCCTTCGAGCGCTGCCGTCGCATCCGCTATTGTCATGAAATCGATGGACGGAACTGCGCTGACTGGTTTGCCGGAGGACTCAACAACGGTCACAATCTCTCCTACAGCGAGATTCACGCCGGCTTCGGGCGATGTGGAGATGACGGTCCCTTTGGGGACGGTCTCGCTTACCTCAACACGTCGGACGACGGCGAGGCCCAGAGCTGTCAATTCAGACTCGGCCGTCTCGAACGATTCTGCCGTCACATCGGGCATCGCGACGGCGAGAGACCCGATGGTGTTGCCTGAGTTCAAGGTGAGCACCCAGTACATCATTCCAACAATCACCGAGGCAACGACCAAAAGTCCGGCAGCACCGAGAAGCGCCGAGCGGACAACATTTGCCTTCGGGGGCGTGTCGCTGGTAAGAAGTGGGCGAAGGTCGTTGAGATCCATGTCTGTTCCGTTGGGCTTGGCGTTGTTGCTCAACCCTGATTCTACGGCGAATTGCGAATCCCCACGCAGCCCTGGCCCACCCGTTGCGATGCTCGAAACGGGAATCGGCGGAGTTTCGGGTGGTCTGGTTGCACGATCTACACGTCCCCCGCCAACCAGATTCGATATGGACCTCAAAGCCATGGCAAACTCGCCCGCGGTCCGATATCGAGCGTTGCGATCTTTTTCTAAACCTTTAGCGATGACCATGTCCATCTCCGGTGACAACTCTGGGCGCCGACTGCGCGCTCGAGGAGCTGTTTGGGTTACATGCTGAAACGCAATCGACACCGATGTGTCTCCGGTGAACAGCGGGGCGCCGGTGACCATTTCGAAAAGCACGACGGCCGTAGAGTACAGGTCGCTGCGACCGTCAATGATGTCACCTTTTGCTTGTTCAGGAGAGAAATACTGAGCGGTCCCGACAATCGCCGAGGGGTCATTCGTCGGATCCTCGACGGCTTGCGCGATGCCAAAGTCACACACTTTAACGAGCCCCGAATGGGTAATCATGACGTTTCCCGGCTTGATGTCCCGGTGAATAATTCCCGATCGATGGGACTCATCGAGTGCGTCGAGAATTCCTAGCGCGATGTGCACCGCCACCTTCGGTTCGAACGCACCCGCATCCATGAGTCGTCGAAGGATTTTGCCATCGATGTACTCCATGACGATAAATGGAATGGGAGTTTCTGCAGACACATCGGGGATTATCTGCTCGCCTGCGTCGTACACACGAACGATGTTCGGATGTCCCATTGCACTTACCGAGTGAGCTTCGCGCTGGAATCGTTTGCGAGAATCTGAATCGACCGCTACCTCGGGCCGAAGCGTTTTTATCGCGACTCGTCGCCTTAATCGCGTGTCGGTACCGACGTAAACGTTAGCCATTCCGCCGCGCCCAATCAATGCCTCGGGACGATAGCGATTTCCGAAGAGGAACCCGGAATTCAGAATGGAATCCAATCCGATTGCTCGGGATTGTGAATTGTCACTCAACGGGGATCACCAGATCTTCTGACGGATTTGACGCGAGGTTTCCACAGCGGACGATATAGGACACGCGAATTTCGGTGGTGTTGTCGTCGATGACGAGATCGGCCGCAGTGGTCCGCGGCCCGAAGGTGCTGACGTTCGCGAATGAACCACCGTTGACAGTGAATTCATAGGAATCGAGGTCAAAATTCGCAGGACATTCGCGATACGTTGGCCACGAGATAGCGATCGTTGATCCTGCGGTGTACGGACCCGCGCTTACGGTCAGGGCCCCCGGAGACGTTGGCGTCGGGATCGTATCGAAAAAGTAGACCGCGATGAGCGTGTTAGGGGGGACGCTTCCTTCAGGATTGACTCGGTAGGCCGTTCCGACCAGATCGAGAGACGTCGCGATGTTACCGGTCACGGCGTCGAGTCGAAGACCCATACTGTCGAGCTTCTCGTTCACTTGGTTGATTGTTAGGCCGATGAATTCATCCTCGGTGACGACCACGTTTCCGGATAATGGGTCGGTCGGGGTAGGAGTCGGGGTAGGGGTTGGGACTGACGAGTCTGTTGGCGACGGACTCGGGATCGGTGCGGTCTCTGTTGGTCGGAAGACCAGAGCAGCAACTATTCCAATCAAGAGGACCGCAAGTGCGACGACGAGGCCGACAAGGGGCCACGTTCGGGGTAAGCGCGCGAATCGCCGAGGAGAAGCAGTGTCGCTCGTCGAAACAGACACGGGCAAGATGCGCGTGGAGGTGTCTTCCGTCATGTCGTGCGGTTCATCGTCGACAGCGGGAACGAGCGCTAACGCCTCACCCACACGACCTCTCGTAATCGCAATAGCGGCGCGCGCGAGTTGGCGTGCCGACGTCGGTCGGCGTTCCGGCTTTTTGGCGAGACACGCAAGAATTAGATTTCGGACGGCCAGCGGAATACTTTCGGGCAGCGGGGGCGGCGGGGTTTTGATGTGTGCCATCGCAATCGCAACCTGGGATTCGCCGGTAAACGGCCGTTTGCCGGCCAGTGCCTCATATGCCACGATCCCGAGCGAGTAGATGTCGGTGAGGGCAGTCGCGGATTTTCCCGACGCCTGCTCAGGCGACAAATACTGAACCGTACCCATCACCTGTCCGGTCGCCGTCAAGGGGACCTGATCGACGGCCCGCGCAATGCCAAAATCGGTGATTTTGACCCGTCCATCGGGGGTGATCAACAGATTTCCTGGTTTCACATCCCGGTGAACCAGCCCGGCTTGGTGCGCAGCGTGAAGAGCCGATGCGGTTTGGGCGACGATGTCGAGAACTCGCTCGGCGGACAGGAACCGTTCTCGTTCGATGATCGTAGACAACGCCTCTCCCGGCACGAGTTCCATGACGAGGTACGCGCTGCCCTCTTCTTCACCAAAGTCGTAAACACTTGCGATTCCCTCATGATTGACCAGCGCGGCATGGCGGGCCTCCGCTCGAAACCGCTCCCGGAAAGCCTTGTCGCCCAGGTATTCTTCCTTGAGAATTTTGATCGCGACTTGGCGTTCAATGACCTTGTCTACTGCCTGCCAGACCTCACCCATTCCTCCGATGGCGAGGCGGGCCTTCAATTCGTATCTGCCACCGAATACGTGTCCAATTTGAGGTCTCATTGAGCCAACACCGCCTCCATAATTTTTCGGGCGATGGGCGCGACGAGCGAGTTTCCACTGGCGGATTGACCGACGCCCCCACCGTTTTCGATGACGACGACGACAGCGACGCGCGGGTTTTCGGCTGGCGCAAAGCCGGTGAACCAGAGCGTGTATGGCTGACCCTCGCCGTTTTCCGCAGTACCCGTCTTTCCGGCGACAGACACTCCGCGGATTCGTGCGCCGCTGGCAACTCCGTCAGTCACGCTGGCAACCATCATGTCGCGAAGAAGGCTCGCTGTGTCGGCCCCAATCGGTGTCGAGTATTCAACGGGAGTGAATGGGGCGAGAGGCGAAAGATCGCGCGCAAGAACCGAGTCGACGATCGTGGGGGACATGAGGACGCCGCCGTTGGCAATCGCGGAACTGATCATCACGATTTGCATCGGAGTGACACGGACATCGAACTGTCCGAACGCAGACAGCATCAATTGCGCCTCGTCCATTCCTGATGGATATGTTGACGGAGTGACGGCCATCGGAATCTCGACCGTCGCACCGAATCCGAACGCTTCGGCGTAGTCGTGAATTCGGGACTCACCGACTTGAGTGCCAATTTCGGCAAACGGAATGTTGCACGACAACCTCAGCGCTGTGGCGATTGTCACCGACTCCCCGGGGCCACAGGAATCTCCGCTCCAGTTCCGAATCACGGAGTCACTCAGGGGTAACTTCAGCTTCGCTGGGTTAGGAACGGTTGACCGTTCCGACATGATGCCCGAATCGAGAGCGGCGGCGGCGACAACGAGTTTGAAGACCGATCCGGGGTGGTACAGGTCACCCGTGATTGCTCGGTTGATCAACGGCTGGGACCCCGAATTCACGAGACTCGTGTATTTCGATAGAACCGACTCGCTGTTATGGGACGCCAAATCATTCGGGTCAAACGACGGTGTGCTGACGAGCGCGAGGATTCGCCCGGTCGACGGTTCAATGGCGATGGCGGCACCCGTGAGTTCGCCCAGTGCGTCACGAGCGGCTTGTTGAACGGCAGCATTAACCGTGAGTTTGACCGATGCCCCTCGCGGATTGGTGCCCGAGACGAGGGCCATGACTTGGTCAAAGAACTGCGAGTTTGATTGTCCACTGAGCTTGTCGTTCATCGCAAACTCAAGCCCGCTGATTCCCTGATTGATCGTGTAATACCCGGTGATCGGGGCGTACAGGCCTCCACCGTGATAAGTGCGTTGGTAGCGGTAAACGTCCTCGGCGGGAACGGACTCAGCGATAAGGGTAGAACCGACGAGAATCGAGCCGCGTTCGGTCGCGTAGGAGTCGTATAGCGTGCGCACGTTTCGGGGGTCTACTCGAAGGTTGTCTACCTGAAAAACCTGGATTACGGTTGCCGATACGAAAAGAGCACCGAAAAGCACGCCGATTCCGAGGCTGACGCGATTCAGCTCCTTGATCATGCTCCCACCGCCTCGTCTCGTTGGTGACGAACAGTGTCACTGAGACGCAGGAGCAGCGCGACGATAATCCAGTTCGCCACGAGTGACGAACCGCCAGCAGCAAGGAACGGTGTTGTGAGTCCTGTCACCGGGATTACTCGGGTGACCCCGCCCACCACGATAAAAACCTGTAGTGCGATGACAAAAGTGAGGCCGACCGCGAGCAGCCGGCCGAAATCATCCGAACCATTTACTCCGATTCGAATTCCTCGCGCGACAAAAAGCATGAACAACGTCAAAATCGCGAAGACGCCGATGAGGCCGAGTTCTTCACCAAGGCTCGCCATGATGTAGTCCGATTCGGAGAGGGGGACGATTCCAGGGTGACCAGCGCCAAGCCCGGTTCCCACGATTCCGCCGGACGCAAACCCGAACAGTCCTTGGACGAGCTGATAGGAACCACCCACAGCGTCGTAATTCGCTTGGTTGAACGAATCGAGCCACGCCGCGAAGCGACCCTGAACGTAGGTGAGGAATTGGCTCGCGACGAGGGCACCTGTTCCGAAAAGACCACCGCCCACAACGAACCAGATAGCACGACCCGTTGCGACGTACATCAGGACGAGGAAGAGACCGAAGTACAACAGGGATGTTCCAAGGTCGCGCTGGAAGATCAAAACGAGCATTGCAATTACCCAGACAACAAAGATTGGGCCGAGGTCCTTGATTCGAGGCCACGTCACCCCAAACATCCGCGTTCCCACCACCGACAGGGAGTCGCGCGCAGTGACGAGATAACCGGCAAAGAAGAGCGCTAGCGCGATTTTGCCGATTTCGCCCGGCTGGAAGGTTACGAAACCGAGGTTGACCCATAACCGTGCGCCGTTGATGGTCGTGCCGATGAAGGGGACGAGCGGGATCAGCAAAAGACCGACGCCGACGAGCATCCACACGTAGCGATATCGCTGCAATACTCGGTGGTTCCGGACGACAATGATGACGACTATCGCCACGACAATGGCGATTGCGGTCCAGACCATCTGCCGAGTCGCGTTGGCCTGCCACCCCGTGAGTCCAGCGGAAAGATCGAGGCGATAGATCATGGCAATTCCGAGCCCGTTGAGAAGCGTCACAATGGGCAAGATGAGCGGGTCCGCATCGCGGGCGACGAATCGTTGTGCGACGTGCATAGCAAGCACAATCGCACCCAGTCCCAGGCTCAGCCCGATAATGGGAGGATTCAGTTTTCCTGTCGCACCGAGGTCGACGAGCGCGAGCGCGGCCGACGTCACAATCATCGCGAAGATGATGAGAGTGGCCTCGAGGTTGCGTAACTTGGTGGGCACCTTGAGGCGCAGCATCAACTGCTCGGTGATCGTCGAATACTCGGTGTTATTGGGACTGAGTGACATTCTCAATCCTTTCGACAACTAGCAGAGCTTCTTCCAGGCTCGACTTGGGGATGGTGAGTTCGATGGACGTTCGGAGAAATTGCGAGAGTGACGTTAAGGGAATGTTGGTGTCGCGCACAACCGTGTTGAGGGGAATTGACCCAATGTCGGCGTTCACGCCGCGGTAGATTACGACGCTGTCTTGGTCGGATCCAACGAAGAACTGCGATTGTGTCCAGACGTAACCGTAGATGCCGATGAGCGCGAGAGCGGCGAGGGC
>Ga0114979_10001952_pt1 | contig 13925 bp, 12 predicted proteins | sample S_140625_EF_Meta_FD_87315 | JGI IMG/M metagenome (GOLD analysis project Ga0114979, IMG submission 87315) | Freshwater microbial communities from Lake Simoncouche, Canada to study carbon cycling - S_140625_EF_MetaG | ecosystem: Environmental > Aquatic > Freshwater > Lake | place: Lake... | reverse complement strand
TTTGCATGCGTCGAGGGTATCTTTTTCAGCGGGGCATTCTGTTCGATTTACTGGCTGAAGAAGCGTGGATTGATGCCGGGATTGACGTATAGTAACGAGCTGATTTCGAGAGACGAGGCACTGCACTGCGAATTTGCTGTTCTCATGCACAGTTTGCTCAATACAAAACTGACTACAACCGAAATTCACGAGATTATACGTGAAGCGGTGACAATCGAGAAGGAATTTATATGTGAAGCGTTGCCATGCCGTCTTATCGGGATGAACTCTGCGATGATGTCGCAATATATCGAGTTTGTGGCGGATAGACTGGCGATGCAACTGGGTACAGGCAAAATATATGGAGCGGCGAATCCATTCGATTTCATGGATATGATTTCTCTTGAAGGCAAGACGAACTTCTTTGAGCGAAGAGTGGGAGAGTATAATCTGGTGAATGATGTAAAAGATGACGCGGCATTTAACTCGGATGGAGCGGAGTTTTAAATATGCAATTTATAATAAGTTGGAACTTATTTACCGGAAAACTATATAATTTAGATTGTTTAAAATTTAAAATAGTTACATAATACATCATCATTATGAGACATTATAAATTAATGTAAGATCATTTGCTATTGTTCGTATGTTGTTTTTCTTATTGCTAATTGATATCCAATATGAATGATTTTATATTTTCCTTCATGATGGTTTAAAAAATTATTCATTGTATTTTTTATCTTAATCCCATCTCCTCCATTATAATCGTCCATCCACATAATACCATTATGTTTTAATGCCGCAAATGAATTGGTCATATCTTTTTTTATATATTCTGTTTCATGACAACCATCAATATATATAAAATCAAACATATTTTCATTTTTATTAAAAAATGCATCAGATGTTATTTTTTTTACATCTATTTTGTTTGAATTATTGCATATTTTAATATTATAATCAAAATTATGTTCTTCATTATTCATCAAAAATGAAGAATGATCATTGTTTTCAATGCTTAAAAATGGATCAACACATGTTAAAGATGACTCTGGATGATTTAACAATTGGTCAGCAAAAAAAACGGAAGATAACCCTTCAAAACAACCAATTTCCAAAACATTTATTCGTTGCGTTGGGTCAATAAAATTTAACAATTTTTGTTTAATCTCACTTCCAATAAACCACGTATGTGTAAATCTATATTTATTCATATATTTAATAAATCAATATATTATAATTATTAATATTAAACTAATTATTTACTTCTTTGTAATTATTTACTTTTTTGTAACTGTCTAGAATATAATTTTTGTTAATCACATAACACATGACGCTTTGACAATAAATTAATATATTCATCAATTGTATTAAATTTAGTAAGTGCTGGTTGGTGTAATCCAATTGGATCATTATAATATACTCCCTCCATTGAAAATTTCATTGCTTCATGTAGAGATGGTATATTTTTTTTCATCATCATACAATGATAACTAAAGTAAATATCTTCGTTGTAAAAATTATAATTACTGTACTTACTTGTAATTTCTATCATAGTCGAAATGTCTCTTAATGAAAATCCACCATTACCTACTTCTAACATACCTAACCAGCGTGTATGCCAAGGAGCACCTACATAATCATAATGAATATAATCATCAACATTATCTTTTAACAACAATGCATCTGATTGGAAAAAAACAGCCTTGTCACAACCAAGATCCTTGATTTGTTTCCAAAAATTTGAGGTTGTTAACATTCTATTTAACATAGGAATTGTTAAATTGTGTTCATTCATGTTGATAAATATTACATTCTTCCAATTCGATAGCCTACTTTTAATAAATTCTTCATTGTCAATACCATGTACAACTATTAATCCCCATCCCTTGTTTTTTAATAAATACATAAAGTTTTTTATTACTTTTACTAAAATTTCAATTTTTCTAGGTTCAATGATCAAACAATGTTTATTAGTATTCAACTGAAGTTCAAAAAATGAATTAGATAAATCAAATTGATCTAAATAGTTTGTCCAGTAAGGCTCATATGAACTATCCACCATTTACTATTATAACATATAGTAATTACAAACACTTTATTATATTTTATATTTATTATATTTTGAGTTATTTATTTTTAACGTTTCTTTCAAATGAAAAGGATATTTTCTGTTGACAGTTATGTAGGCGGTATTTTAGAATATGAAGCTAATTAGCCTAGTTTGACTAGAGAAGTAAGGCTTTCGGATTCTCGTTTATCCCTATTTGTTTTTGGCAGTCTTTGGAGCACCCCAGACTAGTCACTCCCTGATGTGGGTAGGGAGGTAAGGGGGTATATGGTTAGAATATATGTGTATTGTTCTTAGGTTAGGTGGTTTCTTCCGCGTGTATTGTTGAGTTAGGTGGTGTTTATAGTACCCCGCCACTTTCCAGTCGGAAATGAGCGACATTAACTACACATATGTTAATTTCACACCGATTATGTGTTGTTGGAAAGTATGGTCAGTGCTCTTATTTTCTTAATTTTCTACAATGCTGGTTACCGAGCTCATAATGTAGTTATTTAGATAAAATACAGATTATAAAGCTAACTGACCTAGATTGTTTGAAATTTTAAGTATTATTAAAAATATATATATAAAAACATTATATACTATATTAAAATAGGATGAATAGATTAATAGATTGTTTTATTTTTTACAACGAATTAGAAATGCTAAGTTATAGAATAAATTTATTAGATAGCATTGTTGATTTTTTTGTAATAGTTGAGTCAACTCATACTTTTGTTGGAAAAAAAAAACCATTGTATTTTTTGGAAAACTGTGAAAACTTTGAAAAATTTAAAGATAAAATAATACATGTAATAGTTGATGATTTACCATTCAAACACGATGTTGATTTTAGTAAAAACCAACAATGGGTTAATGAGCATTTTCAGAGAAACTGTATTTCACGCGGATTAAACCAATTGAAATTAAGAAATAACGATGTTTTAATTGTTTCCGATTTAGATGAAATTCCCGATCCTAGAACATTAAATAAAATTAAATTAAATGAAATAACAGTGACAGTAAATTCATTGGAAATGGATCTTTATTATTATAATTTACGAGCAATATACTCAAAAAAATGGTGTGCTTCAAAGGTTATTTCATATAAATTATATGTTGAATCTAAATTGTCATTCGAAGAAATTAGATCGTTGAATGCATCAATAATTAAGGAAGGAGGATGGCATCTTTCTTATTTTGGAAGTGTATCATTCATTAAAAATAAAATACAAAATTTTTCACACCAAGAATTTAATAACAACAGCATTACAGATGAAGATAGAATAAATACAAGAATTCAAAACAATACAGATTTATATGATAGAAATTTTGTAGTATTTAATAAAAAGAATATATCTGAAAATGAATACTTGCCATTGCATTACGAAACATATTTAAAAAAATATACATAATCTATATATAGATTATGTATTGTGGTAAATATACATATGGAAAACCAAATGTACATTGGCAGAATAATAATGCAAAATTAATAGTAGGAAACTTTTGTTCAATTGCTGACAACATAAATATATATTTAGGTGGCAACCATAGAACAGACTGGATTACAACATATCCATTTGGTCATATGCATAAAAATACATTCAATAATTTTAATGGAAATGGACATCCATCAACAAAAGGAGATGTAATTATAGGCAATGATGTATGGATTGGGAACAATGTAACAATTATGTCAGGTGTAACTATTGGGGATGGTGCTGTGATAGCTAATAATAGTCATGTTGTTAAAAATGTTGAACCATATAGTTTAGTTGGAGGAAATCCAGCAAAACTAATTAAATATAGATTTACACCAGAGCAAATAGAAAAACTGTTACAAATTAAATGGTGGTTTTGGGATGACAAAAAAATAAATCAACATGTTGTTTTCTTATGTAACAACAACATTGATGAATTTATAAATAAAGCATTATCTGTGGTCCCTCTAAAATAAAATGTTTAACAATAAGAATGCAGACAAACATTTTATTCCACAGTATTAGTTAAACTTCATTATAACGAAGTGTTTATGAATATTATGATATATGCAATATAAATATAACATAAAAACTATTTAAATAATTAATATGTTATGGTTGTATAATGCATATTAACAATAAATATACATTGCTATGCAATACACATTCTGACATAAATCAACATTTGCCAACTTTGTACAAATATGCTTTAGAATGTAAAACTGTTCTTGAACTTGGTGTTCGTGGTTGTATATCTAGTTGGGCATTGGCATTGGGATTATTGAATGGTAAGAACGATTTGTGCACTCTATACATGAATGATATAACACCGTGCAATGTCAGTGAATTGATTGAATCATGTAAAAATACTAAATTAAAACTAAATTATATTTGGATGAATGATCTTCAAATAGAACTTACTGAAAATGTAGATTTGACGTTTATAGATACTTGGCATGTTTACGGGCAACTTAAACGTGAATTAGAAAAATTTAGCAAAACAACAAACAAATATATAATAATGCATGATACACAAGTTGATAAAATTTATGGAGAAACGATTAGATGTGGATGGAATGCTGTAGCACAATCAATTCATACTGGGATTCCAGTAGATGAAATTAATTGTGGATTGCAAAAAGCAATAGATGAATTTCTAGAGACGAACTCAAACTGGAAAATAAAAGAAGTATTTACAAATAACAATGGATTAACTATTTTGGAAAAAATAAATTAAAGAGTATTTTGTATTTACTTTTAAAATGAAAGTATTTTTAATCGGACACAATGGCTGGATTGGACAACAATATATAGAGCTCTTTAACCAGAATAACATTGAATTTACATATTCATCACATCGTGCAGAAACAGCGGAATTTAAACAAGATATTTTAAATTACAATCCTTCACACGTTCTTTGTTGTATGGGAAGAACACACGGAACAACAACAGATGGAACAAAATATACAACAATCGATTACCTCGAAAACAAAGAAACTTTGAGAGAAAACATAAATGACAACTTGTATGTTCCTCTGTCAACTGCAATGTTTTGTGATTCTCATAACATTCATTTTACATATATTGGAACTGGATGTGTTTTTGAATATGATGAAACACACACACAACAAATCGGGTTTACAGATGAGGAAATACCAAATTTCTTTGGTTCAAATTATAGCATAGTGAAAGGTTTTACAGACATGTTGATGCATCAGACGAATGCACTTAATCTTCGTATACGAATGCCTATTACATCGAGCAATAATTCTCGGAATTTCATAACAAAAATTTTAAATTACAAGAAAATATGTAGCATTGAAAACTCGATGTCGGTACTTGATGAGTTGCTACCATTATCAATTGAAATGATGAAGAATTGTGAGAAGGGGACGTTTAATTTTACAAACCCAGGAACCATTTGTCATAATGAAATACTTCAAATGTATAAAGATGTTGTAAACCCTGAATTTAAATGGGAAAATTTCACTCAGGAAGAACAATCAACCATATTGCTTGCAAATAGAAGCAATAATTTGTTGGATACTACAAAATTAGAATCGAAATACAAAGTGTCTCATATAAAAGATGCTGTGTATAAATGTATTTTAAATTGGAAATGTTAAGTGTTTAAATTACTTCCAATACCCCATGTTTAAAAGAAATGTTTTGTTTCCATCCCATTTCTTTTAGTTTATCGCAGTTAATAAAGTAACGCTTATCATTAAATGGTCTATCCTGAACAAACTCAACACATTCATTAAAATTTACAGAGTTGGGTTTAATGAGTGTAATTAGTGTTTTAGTAACATCTACTACGCTGATCTCATTTTCTTCATCACTGCCGATGTTGTAAATTTCTCCGATTACACCTTTTTGTAAAATTAAATCCACAGCAGAACAAACGTCATTAACATGTATAAAACTACGAAGAGAACTGCCATCACCATGAATTGTACATTTTTTATTTTCTTTGAGCAATTTTATAAACTTTGGAATAAGTTTTTCAGGATATTGGTTTGGTCCATATACATTGTTGCACCTAGTTATGATGGTATTTAATCCATAAGAATGCCCATATGCATTTACATACATTTCTGCAGCGGCTTTACTTGCTGCATAAGGATTTGTAGGCGACAACAAAGATGTTTCGCGTTTTGCATCAGCCGATGTGTCAGTGTGCAATGATTCTCCATAAACTTCATCAGTGCTAAAATGTAAAAACAAAATGTCTTTGTTGGTTGTTCTAACAGCTTCTAACAAACAATGTGTTCCTCGAACATTGTCTTCTGTATACATTAATGAGTTATCGAACGAGTTGTCTACATGGGATTGTGCTGCAAAATGAATAATATGTGTTATGTTCTCTTCTGTTATAATGTACTTTATAAGATCAATGTCGTTGATGTTTCCTTTAATAAACTTATAATTCTTGTTATTGACTCGTATTTGATGGTCTATGTTATATTCTGATGCACAATAATTAAGTGAGTCGATGTTGATTAGTTTAATGGTGTTTAAATATTTGAATGTATGATTGATGTAGTTAGACCCAATAAATCCGCATCCACCAGTAATTAATATATTCATTGTGTAATTAGTATTTAAATAATATTTAAACTTATTTTGTATAAATTATATTATGCTAGAAGTAGAAGGAATAATTTTAGTGCTTTCTTGTCAAAAACATTTGAATACTCGTTTAAAGGAGTTTAAATTACCAAAAGATGAATATTTAAATTGGAAGGTTATTTACGTCATCGGTGATCTTTTTGTGGAGAAAGACTATGAAATTAGAAATAAAAATTTTTTGTATATAAAATGTGAGGATTCTTATATTCATTTGTTGAAGAAGTTAGTGCTTTCTATAAAATACTTACATAACATTTATACTATAAAGCAAGGTATTCTTAGATGTGGTGATGATTTGGTCTTCAATGAGACAATGTTAGAACAATTTTTAACTTCCGAAAAGTATGATTTTTATGGAAAGGCATATTGTGCACAAAATTATACGCCACATGATCTTAACTTGTTAAAAAAAACAAGAATCGATCCATTTATGTTGCAATACTACATAAATCATCAAGAGGATTTTGATAATCCACAACACAATCTGAAAGGTATTATTATTTCTAAATATTTAAAAAGACCAGATGTATGGGGTCCTGCTGGTATAATTTATTATTTATCCAATAAAGCATGCAGCGTATTGATCAAACATATGGAAGAAATTAATTTTAACATTTGGCATTTGGATGAATTTACAAATAGTTATCCGTATACAATAGAAGATTGTGGTGTAACATATATAATGTATTTTCATAAGATTAATTTTATTAATAATAGTAACTTTTTTGATACACCAAATGCAATAGCCATTCATACAAATAAATACAAGTAAATTTTATAATCAATAATGAATAATAAATAATAAATTTTATAATTTAAACATAAATATATAATTTAAGTAAAAATGTTAAATCTCATAAAATCAAAGGATAGTCTTGTTAATAGTATTCCGAACAAGGAAGAGATCCATTTTATAGGCCAATTTTTTATACATAAAAATCAACAACGTCAGTCAGAAATATCAAAATGTTTAAATTATATATGCAACAATCCATATATTACAACGGTTCATCTATTAAACGAAAGAATATACACGAATGAAGAATTGACAACATCTAGTAGCAAAATAGTTCAAACAAACATAAATCGTCGGTTGTTGTACTCTGATGTTTTTGATTATGTTGAAAAAGAAGAATTGACAGGATACATTGTGTTTTCTAATTCTGACATTTTCTTTGATGAAACAATAAAAAATTTACATATTAGCAATCTTGGTTATGAGAAATCATTTTATACATTGTTGAGATTCGAATACGATCCACAATATCATGTAAAAAAATCAATGTTATTTGGTCCTAGATCTGATTCACAAGATACTTGGATTTTTCATAGCAAATTTAATGTTTCCAAAAAAGATAGATGTATATTTGATTTTAATTTTGGGAAGCCAGGGTGTGACAACAAGTTTGTTTATAATTTGCAAATTTTAGGATACGAAGTATATAACGAACCATATAAAATTAGAACGTATCACTACCATTTGACTGAAATTAGAGATTATACCAGTTCTGATGTTATTCTCCCACCAAGAACATTCATTTTCCCCAAAGTCTTAAATGATCAATATAAAAAAACACAAATAGATGACATCCTTATGAAGTACGCTATATTGTCAAATAAATACATAATGATTGATGAAAACAATAAATTGTATCATTATTTGTACAGAAATATATCTACAAACAAACAAGTAATTTTGCCTAGAATCGCTGGAATAGAAAACAATGTCGTATGTTTTGCTTACACCGAAAACTTGCAATTATTAACAATAAATGGTCAGTTTGATCATATAGCAAATACTATGAAAAATAATGCCGGAATTAAATTAACAAACTTTCTATCAATAATGAAGTATGCTAAAAATTATATAAATGCATTTAATCAGTGTGAAGTATTTTCTGTATGGGAGCCATATGGTAATGTATATCCTGGAATAAAAAGGTCGCACGACTTTATTACAACAATGTTTAAAAATAAAGAAACATCTTGGGCATTTACACTCGACCTCTTCAATTATGTAAATATACAAACACCATGGTCTCATGCGTTATCAGGGAAAAGAATTTTGTTAATTTCTGCATTTAAAGAAACCATTGATAAACAATTATTGCATAGAAATGAAATATATGGAGTGGATTTGTTTCCTGATTGTACATTTGTTACATTAAAACCACCTCAAACACAGGGATTGAACGAAAGTAGAGATTGGTATGATGAATACATGGATTTCTGTAAAAAAATAGATGACATAAAGGATGATTTTGACATTGCACTCGTGTCCTGTGGTGGGTATGGTAATCCAGTAATTAGTTACATAGGTTCTATTGGCAAGAGTGCAATTTATGTAGGTGGAGTACTGCAAATGTATTTTGGAATATTGGGTGAACGATGGGTTAGAGAGCGACCAGAGATAGTAAAATTATATAAAAATGAGTCTTGGGTAAGGCCATCTGATGCTGAAAAGCCAGAAGGGTTTAATAATGTTGAAGGGTCTTGTTATTGGTAATTTAGCTTCTTGTGTTTAGCATCCCCATTTGTCCACCTCGTCTTTTCCCCGATATCTGATATTTTACCTTACTGAAATCCATTTTTTCATATGTGTAATTTTCCGCTTTATTGTGTGTGTCAAACTTAGTCACATTCACCATAATTACGTTTGATTCTAGCTCTTCATTCTCATAATTTACGTCATATATTGTATTGAGGCCATTTGACAGCTTAGCATTTGGCTTTCTGTTTCTAATGCTAATGTCACCATATTCTTCCTTCTGTTTCGGCGACACCAACTTGTGAACACCATGAAAAATCACTAAAATATGTGAATCGCCATTTTTAAAGAATGTGGATCTGTCTATTGTTTTCTCTCCAAACCTCTCTTTCCACCTCAATTGGAGTTCATTGTCTTCGAACCCCCATGCCCATAAGTTTGGAAATCCATTAAGTGTTTCGAAATCACCAGCTTTCATCGAGACAATTCCTCCCAATGCAAAATCAAACCCATAAAAGTGCTTCACGACTCCGTGTGTTGTTCGAAAATCCACCACATCTGGTTTATAAGGTGCTGTATCAACATCATTGAAGACAATGGTAATATCTTTGTAGTATTTCGGATATGTGTCCTTTAAATACTTAAATCCCAGATTTTTCATTGCTCCTCGGTTAAAGGCCCGCATATCACATTGATGCAAAAAGAGCATTTGCCACTTATAACCAACATCTTTGAGAATATAATCCTTCATATATCTTGTATAAAAGTGTTTGTGTTGTTCTCTGTTACGATAAGGGACAACGAATACTACTTCAGGCACATTCAACATTTCGTCAAGCCCTTCTGTATTAGAAAAAAGAGAAGACGGATCATTTTCAGTCATTTAATCTTAATACATAAAAATTTATTGAGATTAATACTTAAACTGACGGTAATACTTAAACTGACGGTAATACTTAAACTGACGGTAATACTTAAACTGAAACCGGGACATACTTCTGAAGAATCTGTTTAGGCACCAAATCATCCTTAAGTGTGAGTAGCTTCTTATAACACTTGTTAATCGTGACTTCACTGATTTCACTCACTTTATTCACATCCTTCTTATTTATGCTAATATTACATAGCTCACTAATGAAGTAGATGATTCCGGCAGCCACTGAGTGCGGTGTATTCTCCGGAATCAGGTTCTGTTTCTCAATCTTAATGGCGATGAACTGGCATAACTTGGTCAACTCCTTATTCATGTTCAATTTGCTGCAATAACGCTCAATAAAGTCGTGTGGTGTCATTTTACATAAATGTGTCTTGTCATCGGCACACATGTCCTTTTCAAGGCTGTTCAAGATCGACATTGCGTTCTTGCAGCCATTTGTGGCACTTGTGGTGTCGAGGTGGAAAATTGCCGCCAATTCCTTGGATGTTCGCGGGAAATTGTTGCGACGGCATGCGATATAAATCGATGCTGCGATAATACCGTCACGATTGAGCCCCCTAAACGTCTTTTCTTCTGAAATCTTCTTGTGGATGATACACGCAGCATCTATTATAATCTTCGGAATACCAGCAATGCTCGCCATCACCTTGATGTGCTCAAACTCGTGGCTCTGTGATTTCTCCTTATACGATGTTTGCCACTCAGTGAATCGGCCGATCTTTCGCATCTCATAACTCGATCCACCGGCACAATAGATTCGACAGCCGACGGATGACTCTTCAAGGAGTGGATTCGTTGGCATACCACATCGTGTAGGGTCACTGGCTTTCGAATCACTCGCACCATAATAACGCCATTCAGGGCTTTCATCGAGAATTTCACGGCAGATTTTGCCGCAAATCGGGTTGCTGCACACATAGAAACTCTCTTCACCAAGACGCAGTGGAGAACCACACGTTTTACATCCATCACCTGTCGCAACCAATTCTTCGTCATCACGATCATCATATACACATTCCACTTCTTTATCAAACATGTCCCACATTGCCGAGCGGACCTCATCCTTTTCTTTTTTTATTTTTATAGTAGAATTTGCAGGATTTCGGGCGATGTTCGATTTTTGGGTGAGTCGTTTCTGCATTCTTACTTGACTGAAAGGAATTAGAATTGTAATTTTAACTCATTTAAGTAATGTTTAAATCAATTTTTTATTTATTAGTTGAACACACAAAGTTATCTTCTTATAAATATATACTATGGGAAATCAGTCGTCGTCTGAACAAACAACATCAACACCAGAACAGAATCCTGTCACATTGCCTGAAGCAATAGACGCAATAGCATCGAAATATATTCTTACACAAAATTTCCAGGACATGCTTAAAATCGAGAACAGAGAGTATTGTGACAAACTCATTATTCTCACGTCGAAGATATTTGGCACGCATCTTACAAACCTTGAACTTAAATATCTCGCTCAACGCACTGAAAAAGGAGCTATAATCGATAAGATGGCAAAAGACAACGTTACTTATTTAGACAAGTCAAAGGCTGATAATCTTGATGTACAAAATGAAGTGCAAAAACGCCGTATGTGTGTGGGAATCGCCAAGTTTTATGTGCGAATTGCTCATATTTTTGCTGCTATAACGAAGACACTTAATCCCACATATGAGTATAAAAATGCTTTTGGCGAAACTGAGCGGGCTTCTCTCCTTAATAAAAAGTCGATTCCTTCTGGTATTGAAAAGAAACTTGTTCAAACTAACATATGTTCGTTGCGTCTCAATGCGATCAAACCTGAAATAGATGAAGTTTCAAAAACAATGATGATTAATCCTAAATTCTGTGAAATGAACAAGTTGCCTGGAGATAAGACGAAGACACTGATGGATGAACCAGGCATTCCTGAATTGAGAGAACTCTATAATGATGTGTATGATTACAATGTTGGCAAGTTTGTAGGCATGTCACCTGCTGCAACCGAGAAATATAAGAGTGATCTCCGCTCATTTTATATGGCATTCACTGGTTCCAAAGAAGTTCCGTCTGAAATCACGTCATTTTCGAGTATTCCCCTTATTCAGTTTCACAACTCAATATACTGCATGAAGAAACCGGAGCCCATGCCTGCTAACGACCCGAATGCTGAGAAATACGGGCAATTTACACAGTCTCTCAAGGGACCAACAGACAACAAACTGTTTCAAGAGTATGGTAAGCATACAAATGAAATGCTTAAAAATGCACAAGCAAATCAAACAAGATTACTCGGAATCATTGATAAACTCTTCATTTTTCGCATTAATCCAAAAACAAAAGAGAAGGAAATAAGCATAAATCCCGAGTTGACCGATGAGAAATTGGATCAAATAACGGAAGAAACGCGAAATCTCATTATTTCTCTCTACATTAAGTGTGAGCAGGACTTTCAGCGAGGACTAACATTGTTTGAAACGATTGTCATCGAACAGATGAAGTTGACTGCAGAGAGACGTAAAGTTGAACTACAAAAACAACAGGACACATTAGTTGCTAATTTACCGCCTACACAAACACAATAGACGGGTTCTAATAATTAAACATTTTATCTATTCATTAAACATTTTATCTATTCATTAAACATTTTATCTATTTATTAAACATTTTATCAATTTATTAAACATTTTATCTATTTATTAAACATTTTATCTATTCATTAAACATTTTATCTAATACTAGATTATATATTAACATGTCTGATACGTGTAATGAACAAAAAATGTGTGATTTAGGGCTATATTCGAGAGAAGACACTAAAAAGTGGTTGATTGCCAATCATCCTGATAAGGGCGGTGATGTTGATAGTTCTGTATTCGGCAATGTTGCTGCGTGCAATAAAGAACGTATGTATTGCTCTGAAGAGGAAGAAGATGACACTCAATCATCACCATCCAACAAGAAAGAATCAAATTATGTTATGAAATATCGCAAGAAGATGTTCACTTGTATGCGTCAAACAGAGAACTTCTCTAAACTTCGCCCCGAATTCCGCGTTGATGGCAAGGGATTTGATGTGGCTGCGTTTAACGAGGCCTATATTGAGTATTCACCCAAATTAGCACAATTATTCAGTATAATTAAGGATTTAGACGAGAATGACATGAAGACACATGGCAAACTGTTTAAGCATTTCATATTTTCTGATGTGAAAGAACAGGGATACGGTGTGAAAGTGCTTGTTGCTGGATTTGAAGCAAACGGACATAAATCTGTCATTAAAGTTAAAAAGAATGAATCGGCAACACGTAAGAAGAATGGAAATCCTGCAAAGCCAACACTTTCTCTTGTTGACAGTAATGGACCACAGTCATATGCTTACCTTGCGTCAAACACTATGTTCGGTGCTGATTTCACGAGCAAACTGAAGAAACAAGTGCTTACTCGTTTCAATGCGAGACCCACCAATGTCCACGGTGACGACATCCGATTCATCATTCTCGACAGTGGATTCAAGGAGGGAATCGACTTGTTTGATGTGAAATATGTTCACATTTTCGAGCCATCTATGACAATTGCCGACCTCAAGCAGACAGTCGGCCGTGCTACCCGCACATGTGGTCAGAAAGGCCTCAATTTCCAGCCAAACGTTGGATGGCCTCTTTATGTTTACAACTATTTTATTGTTGTTCCTGATCACACCAAGGAAGCACTTGTCGCTCGCGATCCTTCACTGTTAAATGCACCGGTCGAAGACAACAAAGTCTTCAAAGAGGGAGCCAAGTTCAAGGATGGAATAATGTATTACAGTCAATTTGACAAGGCTCTTGTTAATCTCTCGTCTCAGTTGTTCGAATTAGGTCCGATTCTCTC
>Ga0114979_10001949_pt1 | contig 13935 bp, 13 predicted proteins | sample S_140625_EF_Meta_FD_87315 | JGI IMG/M metagenome (GOLD analysis project Ga0114979, IMG submission 87315) | Freshwater microbial communities from Lake Simoncouche, Canada to study carbon cycling - S_140625_EF_MetaG | ecosystem: Environmental > Aquatic > Freshwater > Lake | place: Lake... | reverse complement strand
GAGCAGATCTTGAGCGCACCTTTGCGGTCGCCTTTGACCCAGACGCGCATGTGTTGACGATGTACGCCAGCCATGACGATGCCCTGCCCCGTTTGCGTGAGCATGCGGCCAGTGAGGGCCTGCATTTAGATATTCGATTTTGTGGCAGCGTGGATGCGATTCGCGCCCTCAACGAAGGTCGCTGCACCTTGGCGGGTTTTCACACCCAAAGCCAACCCACCGACAAATCACATGCGGCCAAGGCCTATCGTGACTTGCTAAAACCAGGCTTGCACAAAATCATTGGTTTTGCCACACGCTCACAAGGCCTCATCACCGCCGCTGGCAATCCACTCAAACTGCTCAGCTTGGCAGATGTGGTCCACACGCAAGCTCGTTTCGTCCAGCGCAGCCCTGGCACGGGAACGCGCGTGCTGCTAGACGACTTACTCGCGCAGTCCCAATTGAACTTGCGCGACTTGAACAACTGGCCCGATGAAGAACCGTCCCACACGGCTCTGGCCGAGGCCATCGCCTCGGGACGCTGCGATGTGGGCTTGGGCATTGAAAGCACCGCGCAGGCACGGGGACTTGGTTTTGTCCCTTTGATACAAGAAGAATTTCATTTGGTCTGCCTCAAATCAGCCCTCGACACGCCCGCAACGCAAGCTTTGAGAAACTACTTGCAAGCGCCTGATTGGAAGCAACGACTGAATGCCCTTCCTGGCTACCAAACCCAGCATTGCGGCGAGGTCCAATCTCTGAGTCAGCGATTGCCTTGGTGGACATTCAAACGCGCCAAGAAAATCAGTTAATACCCTTTGTTTGGTTTGAACTTTTTTCAAATGATCTCCTAAATCTTCAGTCCAACCCGGGCTGACAAAGCCAATGTATTGGTACCATCACAGGTTGGCAAAAAACGGAGGCACGCAGTGTCAAAACTTCTTAAATTTGCATTAGGCGTTGACCGCATCAGTGAGCAATTTGGCCATGTGGCGGCATTTGGCGTATTGGCAGCGGCACTGATTTCGGCAGGTAACGCGTTCATTCGTTACGGCTTTGATCTGAGCTCAAACGGTTGGCTTGAAATTCAGTGGTACTTATTTGCTGCGACCGTGATGTTGGGCGCACCTTTAGTGCTCAAACTCAACGAACACGTGCGTGTGGACTTGCTATACGGCAAGCTCAAAGGCAAGGCTCCGATTTATGTTGATTTGTTTGGCTTGGTTGTCTTCTTGTTGCCTGTGATGGGCATGTTGGCTTGGTTGAGCTTTCCCCTGTTTCTGAAGATGTTCGTGACCAATGAAATGTCGAGCAACGCCGGTGGCCTGATTCGTTGGCCCGCCATGCTGCTTCTCCCCTTGGGCTTTGCTTGGATGTTCCTGCAAGGTGTGAGCGAAATTATCAAGCGCGTGTCCTACTTGCAAGGCAAGTTTGAAATGGACACGCACTACGAAAAGCCAGTGCAATAAGGACGCATGATCATGCAAATGGAAAACTTCGCACCCATCATGTTCGTCGGCCTGGTGCTGACAATGTTGATTGGTTTCCCCGTGGCGTTCTCGCTGTCGTTCTTAGGTTTGGCGTGTGGACTCTTCGCCATCAGCATGGACTGGTTCCCCGCCAGTTTCATGTCCAACTTGCCATTGAATATTTTTGGCATTTTGAGCAACGACTTGCTGCTGGCCATCCCCTTCTTCACCTTCATGGGCGCCATTCTTGAAAAGTGTGGTCTGGCCGAAGACATGCTCGACTCCATGGGTCAGTTGTTTGGCACTGTGCGAGGTGGCTTGGGCTACTCGGTCATCATCGTGGGTTTCATCTTGGGCGCGATCACCGGAACGGTGGCTGGCCAAGTGATTGCCATGGCTTTGATCTCTCTGCCCGTGATGATTCGCTACGGCTACAACATGCGTTACGCCACGGGCGTGTTGGCCGCATCTGGCACGATCACCCAGTTGGTGCCGCCGTCTCTCGTGTTGGTGGTGATGGCTGACCAGCTTGGCCGCTCCGTGGGTGACATGTACAAGGGCGCTTGGGGACCTTCGATCTTGCAAGTCGGGATCTTCGCCCTCTACACCTTTGGTTTGAGCATCATCAAGCCTGAGCATGTGCCTGGCATTCCTAAAGAAGCCCGCACGGCTGACGGTTTCCACCTGTGGATGAAATGCTTGCGCGGCATCATCCCATCAGCCTTCTTGATCTTCGCCGTGTTGGGCTCCATGGGCGGCTTGCCTGGCATTGACACGGCTATCGCCACCCCCACCGAAGCGGGTGCGATGGGCTGCGTGGGCGCCTTGATCTTGGCGGCCATCCATAACCGTTTGGACAGACACCTGATTTGGGATGCCATGAACAGCACCATGCGTCTGACCGCCATGGTGGTATTCATCTTGATCGGCTCACGCGTATTCTCGATGGTGTTCCAGGGTGTGGACGGCGCCAAGTGGGTTGAACATTTGCTGACCGGCTTACCTGGTGGCCAAGTGGGCTTTTTGGTCGTGGTGAACATCTTCATCTTCTTCTTGGCCTTCTTCTTAGACTTCTTTGAAATCGCCTTCATCATCTTGCCGATGCTCGGGCCTGTGGCAGATAAGATGGGCATTGATATGGTGTGGTTTGGTGTGCTTTTATGCGTGAACATGCAAACCAGCTTCATGCATCCACCCTTTGGCTTTGCGCTGTTTTATTTGCGCGGCATTGCAGACACGCTGTTCAAAGAGGGCCGCATCGAAAAACCCGTCAAGTCCAACGACATCTACATGGGTGCCATTCCATGGGTGATCATGCAACTCATCTTGGTCGTGATCGTGATCTTCGTGCCCGAGACCGTGACCATGTTCTTAGACAAAGAAGAAAAGATCGACCTCGACAAAGTGGTCATTGAAATGCCCACCGAGCAAGAAGTGCCCGAAGCCGAACTCAAACTCGACGGTGCTAAGCCCTCTGCAGGGGAAAGTGCTGCCGAAGAACAAAAGCGTGTAGAAGACTTGTTTAAGAAATAACATCTGTTCTAAGAACAGCCCCTCCGGTATCCCCGTGAGGGGCTTTTTCTTGCCAGCACAAAGCATCCCCCTATGTCTACACCTGATCCAACCCTGAACGCTGACTCAGCCGCAGCCCCGCTGGCCCCATTGGGTCCTCAGCCTTTTGTGTTTCTTCCCAGCACGGATCCGCTCGAAGGCCCTGCTTTCTCTCGCGCGTTCCAGGCGATCACTTGGGCCACCCTGCTCGGTTCTGGCTATTGGCTACTCAGCCTGTGGCAACAAGGCAAGTTTGGCGGTGACACTGGCCTAGACGGCCTGCGCGCTGCGGGTTGGTTTGTATTGGGTTGGAGCTTACTGGCATGGACCACTTGGCATGTCATGTTCAGCCACTCCCGCCTCGATGCCACAGGCATTCATCAAACATGGATTTGGGACAAACACATGCGCTACGACGAGTTGGCCTACGCCAAACTCATCCGCATCCGCGGCTTGGAATGGTTGCTGGCACCGCGCTTTTATGTGCGCACCTTGGCGGGTAAGTTTGCGGTGTTTTATGTGAGCAGCGCTCAGGTGCAGCAAGAGTGCCAACGTCTGAGTGCAGAGCTTTCTGCATTTCGTAAGTTTTAAAGCGGGCTAGCTAACTGCTGCGCATCAACCCATAAAAAAACCGCGCCGAGGCGCGGTTTTTTGTGGTCAAGCGACGGCTGAATTACAGCTTTTGCTTTTGCATGAACTGGTCAAACTTCATCTCAGTGAACTGGAACCACAAGTTGGATTCAGCACGGAATTTTGAATAATCGGCGTACACCTTTTTCCAGTTTTCATTCTTGGCAGAGATCTCGTTGTAAAAAGCCATCGACTCTTTGAATGCAGCTGCCATCACGTCTTTGGGGAACTCGCGCAACTTGGTGCCAGAACCCACCAACTGCTTCAAGGCAGCAGGATTGCGAGCATCGTACTTGGCTTGCATGTCGGTGTGTGCCATGGCGGCAGCGGCTTCCACAATGGCCTTGTATTCAGGTGACAAGGCCGCAAATGCTTTGTCATTGATGAAGAAGTCCAACTGTGGGCCACCTTCCCAGAAACCTGGGTAGTAGTAGAAAGGCGCCACTTTGCTAAAGCCCAATTTCAAATCGTCATAAGGGCCAATCCACTCGGCTGAGTCGATGGTGCCTTTTTCCAAAGCGGGGTAGATATCACCGCCAGGAATGTTTTGTGGCACAACGCCCAAACGCTCCATCACCTTACCGCCAAAGCCACCAATACGGAACTTCAAGCCTTTGAGGTCAGCCAAAGATTTGATTTCTTTGCGGAACCAGCCGCCCATTTGAGCACCTGTGTTGCCGCCTGGGAAGTTGACAATGTTGTACTTGGCATAAAACTCGCGCATCAGCTTCAAACCGTTGCCTTCGTACATCCAAGCGGTCATCTGACGGCTGTTCAAGCCGAAGGGAATGGCGCAACCCAAGGCAAAGGTCTCATCCTTACCAAAGAAGTAGTAAGGGGCTGTGTGGGCCATTTCGATAGAGCCCTGTTGCACACCGTCAACCACGCCGAATGCAGGCATGATTTCGCCAGCTGCATGCACCGAGATTTCGAACTTGCCACCCGACATGGCTTTGACAGCCTTAGCGAACGTGTCAGCGGCACCATGGATGGTGTCGAGGGACTTTGGAAAGCTCGAGGCCAAGCGCCAACGCACGTTGGCTTGCTGTTGGGCATGTACTGCGGGGGCGGCACCAGCGGCCAAAACACCTGCAATACCTGCATTTTTAATAACGGAACGACGGTCCATATGAGACTCCCATGAGTTGTTGAAACGAATCCTGAGGGGGCGCTTTTGTCAAGGATCTTCCCTCAATGATGGCGCATTGTAGGCAGTTGCCAGCACCCCAAGGTGCGCGGGTTTTCCCCCGAAGCCGATGAATTACAAAATTCTTCCCAGGGCTTGAAATTACTTCAAGGCGAACTTAATTCAAAAGCGTTGCAAAACGCTTTTCGATGGCGGATTGAATGCCTGCAGCATCCAGTCCCAACTCGGCAAGCAGCATTGCCGGATCGCCATGCTCAGTGAATACATCGCCAATACCCAACACCAAGACAGGTTTGGGTTGCTGCAAGTCTTGCAAAGCTTCCAACACGGCAGAGCCTGCACCGCCCATCACCGCGCCCTCTTCAACCGTGACCAAGGCGTCGTGTGTGGCGGCCATCTGCGCGAGCAACTCGGTGTCCAGTGGCTTGGCCCAACGCATGTTCACGACCGTGGCATTGAGTGCCTCGGCTGCTTGTAAAGCTGGAAAAAGCAGTGTGCCAAAAGCCAGGATGGCGATGCGCTGGCCTTTGCGTCGCAGCTCTCCTTTGCCAAAAGGCAAGGCGTCAAGGCCAGCCTGGACCGTCACCCCCACACCTGCACCGCGCGGGTAACGCACCGCCACGCAATGGTCTTGTTGGTAAGCAGTGGTCAACAATTGACGGCACTCGTTTTCGTCGGCGGGGCAAGCCACACTGACATTAGGAATGCAACGCAGGAATGGAATGTCATACAAACCAGCATGTGTCGCGCCATCTGCACCGACGATGCCCGCACGGTCCAGTGCCAGCAACATGGGCAACTTTTGCAGAGCGACATCATGAATCACTTGGTCATACGCACGTTGCAAGAAGGTGGAATAAATGGCCACGACAGGCTTCAAGCCTTCGCAAGCCAAGCCTGCGGCAAAGGTCACGGCGTGTTGCTCAGCAATCCCTACATCGTGGTAGCGCTCAGGAAATCGTGAGTGAAACGCCACCATGCCCGAGCCTTCGCGCATGGCAGGCGTGATGCCAACCAACCTCGGGTCTTGCGCAGCCATGTCGCACAGCCATTGCCCAAACACCTGCGTGAAGGTGGTTTTAGCCTTTGTTGTGGAGGGCACCAAACCCACCGCGGGATCAAATTTGCCTGGCCCGTGGTAGGCCACAGGATCGGCTTCAGCAAGGCTATAGCCTTGCCCTTTTTTAGTGACCACATGCAGGAACTGTGGGCCTTCTAAATGCTTGATGTTTTCAAGCGTGGGAATGAGTGAATCCAGGTCGTGCCCGTCGATGGGGCCGATGTAGTTGAAACCAAATTTCTCAAACAAGGTCGCAGGCACCACCATGCCTTTGGCGTGCTCTTCAAAGCGCTTGGCCAACTCAAACAAAGGTGGTGCGCCCTTGAGCACTTGCTTGCCCACCTCTTTGGCTGTGGCGTAAAACTTACCGCTCATCAACTGCGCCAAGTAACGGTTGAGCGCGCCCACAGGCGGGCTGATGGACATGTCGTTGTCGTTCAAGATGACCAGCAACTTCGCGGTAGACACCCCCCCGTTGTTCAAAGCCTCAAAGGCCATGCCCGCAGTCATCGCGCCGTCACCAATCACGGCAATCGCGTGGCGTTGTTCGCCTTTTTGTTGGGCCGCAATGGCCATGCCTAAGGCTGCCGAAATGCTGGTGGATGAGTGGGCGGTGCCAAAGGCGTCGTATTCACTTTCGTCACGACGCGGAAAGCCGCTCAAGCCATGACGTTGGCGCAAAGTGCCCATTTGTTCACGGCGGCCCGTCAAAATTTTGTGGGGATAGGTTTGGTGGCCCACATCCCAGACGATGCGATCGTGGGGTGTGTTGAACACATAGTGCAAAGCGACCGTCAACTCGACCGTGCCAAGGTTAGAGCTCAGGTGTCCACCGGTTTTGGCCACGCTGTTGAGCAAAAACAAACGCAACGCATCGGCCAGTGCAGGCAACTGTTGGCGCGGCAATGCGCGCAAGTCGGCGGGTGAATTGATAGTTTGCAACAAATGTGACATGGGTGTTTAAGTGTGACGGTTCACCACGCGCTCGGCCAGTGCAGCCAGGGTGTGGGCGTGTGTGAGGCCTGTGCTGTGCAAGGCGTCCAACGCCTCACGCAGCAAAGAGTGAGCATAAGACTTGGCCTCGTCTAAACCCAACAACGATACATAGGTGGGTTTGTCATTTGCCGCGTCTTTTCCAGCAGTTTTACCCAAGGTGGCTGAATCGGCGGTAACGTCCAAAATATCGTCCACCACCTGAAAGGCCAATCCTAAGGCTTGTCCATAGCGCTTGAGGCCTGTCAAAACTTGCGGGGTGACGTCAGCGCAAGCCGCGCCCATCATGACGCTGGCTTCCAGCAAAGCGCCAGTTTTGAGGCGGTGCATGTGACGCAATTGGTCCTCGGTCAAGGTCAAGGCCTTGCCTACGCTGGCCAAGTCAATGGCTTGACCGCCAGCCATGCCTGCGTGTCCAGCAGAGACTGCCAACAAACGACACAAACGCGCTTGTACGCTGTCAGAAATAGCCGATGCATCGGGCGTGAGAAATTCAAAGGCCAAGGCCTGCAAAGCATCACCCGCCAACAAGGCTTGTGCTTCACCAAACTGCACATGCACGGTGGGCTTGCCACGGCGCAACACATCGTTGTCCATGCAGGGCATGTCATCGTGAACCAATGAGTAAGCGTGTATGAGTTCAACAGCGCAAGCCGCTCTTAATGCGGCCTCGTCCAGCGCTGGGTCGTTCGTGCCATGGGCAACCGCCTCACGCGCAGCCAACACCAACAAGGGGCGCAAACGCTTGCCACCATCAAGCACCGCGTAGCGCATGGCAAGACCCAAGCTGGCAGGCGCCTCGGGGCTGATCCAGTTGGACAGCGCATCCTCCACAATGGCCAGCCAATGGTGGCTCCATTGGTCTAACTGCGATGGCGTCATAGGCGAAGTGAAGGTCGTGTTCACGTGGGCGTCCAAGCTTTTAAAGCACCGTTGTCGAGCACTTTGATTTGCTGCTCGACCGCGTCCAACTGCGAACGGCAGTAACCCAAAAGTTCTGCGCCGCGTTGGTAGCCCGACAACAAATCAGCCAAGGGCAATTGGCCCGACTCCATTTGTTGCACCAAGCTCTCCAGTTCTTTCAATGCAGCCTCATAGCTGACAGGCGCCGTGTCTGCGCCGCTTGGTTTATTGGGGGCCTGGGTCATGGTGAACGAAATCCGTGTTGAGATGTGTCAAATAATCAGGCATTTTAGGACGCATCAGTCCCCCTGTCACAGCCCTTGGGTACAATGGCTCTCCCTCATTGACCAACAGGTCAATTTATTTTCACTTTTCTCCCTGTGGGGAGTCTTTAGGTCAGGTCACCCATGTCTGATTTAAGTCTTCAACTGCAGCAGGCGCATAGCCAACTACCAGTTACCAGTTACTTTGACGAGGCGCTTTTTCAGCGCGAACTGGAGACCATCTTTCAGCAAGGGCCCCGTTATGTGGGCCACCAACTTGCCGTGCCCCATATGGGCGACTACTACGCTTTACCCCACGAGAGCGAAGGGCGTGCCCTCGTGCGCTCAACCAAGGGTGTTGAGCTGATATCTAACGTGTGTCGACATCGTCAAGCGGTGATGCTCAAGGGCCGTGGCTCACTCCACACCCAAGCCCCTGGGTCTGCGGGCGGCAACATCGTCTGCCCTTTGCACCGCTGGACGTATGCCCCCTCAGGCGAGCTGCTGGGCGCTCCCCACTTTTCGCAAGACCCATGCCTCAACCTCAACAACTACAAGCTGCGCGAATGGAACGGCTTGCTGTTTGAAGACAACGGCGTTGACATCGAGGCCGACTTAGCCAACATGGGCCCAAGGGCCATCTTAGATTTCAATGGCTTTGCCCTTGACCGCGTAGAACTGCATACCTGCAACTACAACTGGAAGACCTTCATTGAGGTTTACTTAGAGGACTACCATGTCGGCCCTTTCCACCCTGGGCTGGGCCAGTTTGTGACCTGTGATGACCTGAGCTGGGAATTCAAAGACAACTATTCGGTACAAACTGTGGGAGTCTCTCAAGGTTTTGGCAAACCTGGCTCACCCGTCTATCAAACCTGGCACGACATGCTGCTCAAATACCGTCACGGGAAATTGCCCGAGCGCGGTGCCATTTGGCTCACCTACTACCCGCACATCATGGTGGAGTGGTACCCCCATGTATTGACCGTCTCCACGCTTCATCCAATCAGTCCGACGCAGACACTGAATATGGTGGAGTTTTACTACCCTGAGGAAATTGTCGCCTTCGAGCGCGAATTCGTCGAGGCTCAGCAAGCCGCCTACATGGAAACATGCATCGAAGACGATGAAATTGCCGAACGCATGGATGCAGGTCGACAGGCTTTGATGAATCGCGGCGACAACGAAATTGGCCCCTATCAAAGCCCTATGGAAGATGGCATGCAGCACTTCCATGAGTGGTATCGCGGCAAGCTCAACTTGGCGCAAAGTTAAGCCAGCAACATGCAAGCCCTGTGGATGCTGCTGGGTGCTGCCTTTTTTGCCACCATGGGGGTTTGCGTCAAGTTTGGCTCTGAGCACTTCAACTCGGCTGAATTGGTGTTTTACCGTGGCCTGGTGGGTACTGTTTTTTTGGCCATCATTGCGCAGCAAAAAAAGGTGTCATGGCGTACCCAGTACCCAGGCATGCACCTGTGGCGCTGCTTGATTGGTGTGCTCTCGCTCAGCGCCTGGTTTTATGCCATTGCGCACTTACCGCTTGCCACTGCGATGACCTTGAATTACATGAGCAGCGTGTGGGTGGCCGCTTTCATCGTAGGAGGGTCACTGGTCAACTGGAATCCGCAAGACGGTCGCAGCCCTTGGACACAAGGCCCACTCGCTTTGAGCGTGATTGCGGGCTTTGCTGGCGTGGTGATGATGCTGCGGCCCACGGTGGATCAAAACCAAATCTTTGCTGGACTGATCGGTTTGCTATCTGGGTTTGCCTCGGCCTTTGCCTATATGCAAGTGATGGCGCTGGGCCGCATCGGCGAACCCGAAACACGCACCGTGCTTTACTTTGCGATAGGCACGGCGTTGGCAGGCGCCATCGGCATGGGCTTTGCTGGCGTGTCTAAATGGAATTGGCAATATGCCGTGTGGCTTTTGCCTGTGGGTGTCTTTGCCTCACTCGGTCAGTTGTGCATGACGCGGGCCTACAGCCAGGGCGCCACCTTGGTGGTGGCCAACTTGCAATATTCAGGCATTGTGTTTGCCGCACTCTACAGTTTGCTGCTGTTTGGCGATGACATTCCCCTTATCGGCTGGGCAGGTATGGGCTTGATTGTGGTCAGCGGCATGACTGCCACCTTGTTGCGCGCTCGCGCTGCACCCAATGCACCAGCTGAAGATCATTAACACCCAACTTGGCAGCACAACCTCAAAGGAAACCACGATGTTCACCACACTTATTTCTGTTGCTCAACTCAAAGCCTTGCAAGCCAACGCGACTGCCTTGGTTGTATTTGACTGCTCATTCGATTTAACGAACCCCAGCGCAGGCCATGCGCAGTATGTCGACCAACACATTGCGGGCGCGCGGCACGCTGACTTAGACCGACACTTGGCGACACACGATGCCACCTCGCGCGTGAACGGCGGTCGTCATCCGTTGCCCAAACGTGAGCTATTTGCCGCTTGGTTGCAAAGCATGGGCATCAACAACGACACCCAAGTGGTGGTGTACGACCGCCAGGGCATGAACTACTGTGGCCGCTTGTGGTGGATGCTCAAGTGGTGTGGCCATGATGCTGTGGCTGCGTTGGATGGTGGTTTTCAAGCTTGGGTGGCTGAGGGAGGTGCTGTTGCTTCAGGAGAGGCCAATGACCCCAAAGGTGCCGAGCACAGATCAGGTAACTTTGCGCTACGTGAGCCACTTCTGAATTTAATAGACACGGCCACGGTGGCTGCGAATTTGGGTGACCGCACACAAACCCTCATCGACGCAAGAAGTGCGCCGCGCTACCGTGGAGAAGTTGAACCCTTTGATCCTGTGGCGGGCCATATTCCCGGTGCACTGAATCGGCCGTTCAACGCCAACCTCAATGCCGATGGCTTTTTCAAAAGTGCAGACATCCTGCGTGCTGAGTTTGCTGCCTTGCTTGGTGACGCGAAACCAGACACCGTGGTGCACCACTGTGGCAGTGGGGTAAGCGCAGTCCCAAATCTGCTGGCTATGGAAGTAGCAGGCTTAGGCAAGTCGGCGCTTTATGCAGGCAGCTGGAGCGAATGGTGTAACACCCCTGGCTTGCCCTGCGAAAAAACTGAAGCCTAGTGGTGCGCCCACTCGCCCAATAGGGCGACCAGCGCAATGCCTGCAAATAGCCAAGCCACTTGCGACGCAGTCTCGCGCGGAGAGAGACGTTTTTGCAGTTGTGGAATCAGGTCAGCCAGCGCCACGTAAATAAAACTGCTGGCGGCCACCACTAAAAAGAACGGCAAATACTCGTGCATCGCGCCGACCAACAAGTAGCCCACCACGCCACCGATGGCGGTCACCCCTCCCGCGAGGCTTAACCGAAACAAGGCAGCTCGCGCGTCGTTTAGGGATTGGCGCAGCACCACCAAATCGCCCACATGGTGCGGCACCTCATGCGCCATCACTGCCAGCGCTGCTGCGACGCCCAAACGAGGGTCAGCCACGAAGGCCGCAGCAATCAAAATGCCATCGCCAAACGCGTGCACGCTGTCGCCCAACAGCACCGCCCAACCACCGCTGTGGTGGGAATGGCTGTGACCGTGATGATGATGCTCGTCATGGTCGTGCGCCCGATGCGCTGCTGCGTGGTCATGTCCGTGCTCATGACCGTGATGCCACAGTTCCGCCTTGTCGAGCAAAAAGAAAAATACCAAGCCGACCAAAAGCACGGCAAACAAGGCCTGTGCGGACACCCCTGATTCGAGAGACAACTCGAACGCCTCAGGCAACAAACGGGTGAAAGCGGTGGCCAGCAACGCGCCCGCAGCCAAGCTGAGTAAATGTTGGGTAAAACGCGACAGCAATGCATACGCCAACAAGGCAGCCAGCCACACACTGCCCACACCAGCAATGAGGGTGCCGACAAGAATTGAAATCAAGGTCATGAGCTAATTATCACGCGCCTGGCTCGTTGACAGCACAAGCGATCAAGCGCGAAGACTGCTGAAGTTCAAGCTGTTTTATCCAAACCCAACAAACGCACCGCGTTGTCTTTCAAAATGCCGGGCATCACCTCAGGCTTGAAGCCTGCAAGCTCAAAGTCTTTCATCCAGCGCTCGGGCGTGATCAGCGGATAGTCACTGCCAAACAGCACGCGGTCTTTCAGCAAGGTGTTGGCGTATTGAATGAGCTGCTTCGGAAAGTACTTGGGGCTCCAACCAGACAAGTCAATCCATACATTGGGTTTGTGAGTCGCCACACTCAAGGCCTCGTCTTGCCAGGGAAAGCTTGGGTGTGCCATGACGATTTGCATATCGGGCCAATCGATGGCCACATCGTCCAAGTGCATCGGGTTGCTGTAGGCCAAGCGCAAGCCACCGCCGCAACGCATGCCGCTGCCAATGCCGCTGTGGCCGGTGTGAAAGATCGCGGGCAATTTGTATTCGTTGATCACTTCGTAGATGGGCCAAGCCATCTTGTCGTAGGGGTGATAGCCCTGCACAGTCGGGTGAAACTTAAACCCCTTGATGCCATTTTCTTTGATCAAGCGCTCGGCTTCACGCGCGCCCATCTTGCCTTTGTGTGGATCGATGCTGGCAAAAGCCACCATCATGTCGCTGTTTTTGTTCGCAGCATCTGCAATTTCTTCGTTCGAAATACGGCGACGCCCTGTCTGTGACTCACTGTCTACCGTGAACATGACCAAGCCCATTTTGTGTTCGCGGTAATACGCAACAGTTTCGTCAATGGTGGGACGTCGGCTAGAGCCAAAGTACTTATCGGCAGCGCGGTCGTACTCCTCGCCATAGTTGTCAAACGGGTTGCGACAACTCACCTCAGCGTGGGTGTGAATATCAATGGCAATGAGATTTTTGTAATCCATGGTCAAGCTCCAGAGTAATTTTTATTTTGCAACAAATTTAGGGTAAGTCCTAATTATTTAGTTATCTTACATAACCATAATTCATTTCTAAATCAAATGCAACTGCGAGCAAACCCGACCATGAACCACAATTCAGACATCCACTTTGAAATGCGCGGCGACATCGCAGTCATCCGTTTAACTCGTCCCACCAAGCGCAATGCTTTGAACGATGCTTTGATAGCCTCGTTGCGTCACATCTTTGAAAATCTGCCCGACAACACCAAAGCCGCCGTCATCGCAGGCGAGGGTGAGCACTTTTGCGCGGGCCTAGATTTGAGCGATTTGAAAGAACGCGACGCGGGTCAAGGCATGCACCATTCACGCTCTTGGCACAACGCCCTTGAACGCTTGCAATACGGCCCGGTACCCGTTGTGGCAGCCTTGCATGGCGCCGTCGTGGGCGGTGGCTTAGAGCTGGCCAGCGCTTGTCACATTCGGGTGGCGGACGAAAGCACCTTTTTCGCGCTGCCTGAGGGGACGCGAGGTATTTTTGTGGGTGGCGGAGGTTCCGTACGCATTCCCCGACTGATTGGCGTAGCTCGCATGACCGACATGATGATGACCGGCCGGGTCTACAACGCAGTCGACGGCGAACGCGTGGGCTTAGCGCAATACCTGGTGCCCACTGGCACATCGTTTGACAAAGCGTTGGAGCTGGCACAACGCATCGGCAGCAATGCGCCACTCACCAATTACGCCTTGATGAATGTGTTGCCACGTATTGCCGAGCAACCTGCTGATCAAGGCTTTATCACCGAGTCCATGATGTCTGCCATTGCACAAGCGGCCCCAGAAGCCAAGCAACGTGTGCGAGACTTTTTAGAAGGTCGTGCAGCCAAGGTTCAAAAGAGCTGATGTCAACCGCATCAGGAGACACTCCATGACAGCAGTGAAATTTCGCGACATGAAGTTTGGCGTCACACGCGTGAAGATACGCGAAGGCCAAAACAAGGTGCGCTATATGGTGTCTGACCAAGTGCTCGGCGTTTATGCCGAGCGCATGACTGACCGCTTGGTGCACTGGGCCAAGGTAAAACCAACGCAAACTTTG
>Ga0114979_10001948_pt1 | contig 13954 bp, 11 predicted proteins | sample S_140625_EF_Meta_FD_87315 | JGI IMG/M metagenome (GOLD analysis project Ga0114979, IMG submission 87315) | Freshwater microbial communities from Lake Simoncouche, Canada to study carbon cycling - S_140625_EF_MetaG | ecosystem: Environmental > Aquatic > Freshwater > Lake | place: Lake... | reverse complement strand
GTTGGTGTACGGGTAGCGGTTCAGGAGCACCATCCCGCGCGCGTCCCGGTGCACCACGTGCTGGGCATGGTCGCGCTCGGGGTGCGCCCAGTACTCGGCCAGGAAGTTCGGGTTCCCGGCCGGTGGCGAGGCCTTGGCGGCCTCCGCCTGCGATTCGAGGGCCCGGATGTACGCCAGCCGCCAGGGTGCCCAGAGGGACGAATGCATGGGGGCGAGTGTACGGAGGGTCTGTCCGACGGAATCTTCGGGAAATGCACGGCCGGTGTGATCCGCCCCGGGGCGATTTGCCGCCCTTGTGCGTGAAGACATCAATAATCGGAGCGCTGGCCCTGGACGACGGGAACCCGTCCTCGGCGAGCAAACAGCGCTTCGCATGCAGCAGCCCCTTTGCCTGTGTTTCGGCAGCGCTGGGTACGGCCGCAGTCCTGACGTAGGGAACGCAGGACCGCGGCCGGGCTGTTTTTGAGGCCCGGAACCCCGTGCTCGCGTGCCGCGTGCCGCGAGTTCCTGGAAATCGGTCTCGTCGCGGAATTCCGGGGATTCCGCCGCTTTTCAGCGGGGCACCGCCATTGCTAGGCGTGGCGCGCCGGGCCCTTGCCAAATCCAAACGATCCACATTATTTGACTCAGTCCGGATCGGGGCTATGGTCGTCGGCGGAGGAGGGAAACTCCATGAGTGCTATTTCGGTCCAGGCAGAGGAAAAGGTTGTTGATGTTCGCCCTCGCAGCGGATCAAGTCTGCGGTCCATCGCCGATGGATTCAGCGAAATCTATCCACAGCTCCGTTCGATGGCTTCTGTGCTGATGCGCCAAGAGCGCGCCAGCCACACGCTGCAGCCCACCGCCATCGTCAGCGAGGCCTTCCTGCGCCTTGCACACCGCAATCCCGGCGAATTCGCCACCGCCAGCAACCTGCTGGCCGTTGCTGCGCACGCCATGCGCTGCGTGCTCGTCGACCACGCCCGCACGCGCGGTGCCGCCAAGCGTGGCGCCGCCAAGCGCATGGGTGACGCGGCGCTGGCCTTCGTTGCCGCGGACACGGTTGATCCCGCGGACGTATTCGCCATCGACGAGGCACTCACCGAACTGGCGGAGATGGACGAGCGCGCCGCGCGCGTGCTGGAGTGCAAGGTCTTTGCGGGCATGACCGTGTCGGAGATCTCCGAGGCGCTCGGCGTCTCGCGGCCCACCGTCAACCGTGACTGGCGTTTCGGCCGGGCCTTCCTCGCCCAGAAGCTTGGAATCGAGCTCTCGGAAATGGAAGACGGCGCGGACACCGAGCGCGTTCGTGGCCGGGCCGCGGACTGATCGGTGATGTTCGAGCCGGTGTTGCTCACGGTCGGCGCGTTCGGTTTGCAGGGAAAAGGGATGTTCGAAGCAGTTGCAGCAACTCACGACGGAGCAGCCCGAGCGGGAGACCCCTCGCGGGCCCACCGTCTGCGTCGTGCGCGCGCGATCTTCACCTGCGCATGCGACATGCCACCCGAAGAGCGGCCTGTGTTCGTGCAGGATTCCTGCGGCGACGATGCCGGGCTCCTGGAACTGGTGCTCTCGCTGATCCGCGCCGACGAGGATTCCGGCTCTGCATGGGACTGCGCCGGCGTGGAGATCGCGCCCGCCGTTCCATCGCTCAAGCTCCCGAACGGCTACGAACCGATCCGCGAACTGGGCCGTGGCGGCGTCGGCGTCGTCCACCTCTGCCGTGAGGTCGAGACCGACCAGCTGGTGGCCGTCAAGCTCGTGCACCTGGCGACGTCCGGCCGCAGCGCGGCTGCGCGTTTCCGCCGCGAGTGGCGCCTCCTTGCCCGCCTGCGTCACCCGGCCCTTGTCGCGCTCCGCGCGGCGGGGACGCTGGAGGACGGTTCCGCGTACCTCATCATGGAGTACGTCGACGGCAAGGACATCCGCAAGCACTGCCGCGAGGAGCGCGTGCCCGCACAGCGCCGGCTCGAGATGCTGATCCCGGTCGCCGAGGCGCTCGGGGTGGCCCACGACCTCGGCATCGTCCACCGCGACCTCAAGCCCGCGAACATCCTGGTCGGGAGCGGGCACCGTGCACGGCTGATCGACTTCGGCGCTGCGCGCGTCCTTGACGGCGAGCTGCACTCGCGCCAGGAGCACACGCTCACCGGGCAGATCGTCGGCACCATGAGCTACCTGAGCCCGGAGCAGGCGTCGGGCAACTCCCGCCGCGCGGACCACCGCTCGGACCTCTACCAGCTTGGCGTGGTGGCGTACGAGCTCCTTGCCAACCGCCTGCCGTACGACATGGAAGGCCAGACCTCGGCGGAGATGCTCCGCTCGATCATCGCCGAGCCGGCGCGCGGCATCGACGCGTTGGGGATCGTCGAGGCGGGTCACCCGGCCGTGGCGTTCTTCGAGCGTGCGCTTGCAAAGGACCCCGAGCAGCGCTTCGGCAGCGCAGCCGAGATGGCCGATGCGCTCCGGGTGCTGGCAGCTTCGTTCTCGCGCGGTCGTGCCAAGTCTCGCTGAATCACGTGGCGCTGAATCACGTGGCGCTGAATCACGTACCGCCGAATCACGTCGCGTTGACGAGCCGCACGCAGAGTCGGGCGCCGGCTTCGAGCCGGACCGTCACGCGGGCGCGGCCGTTGTCGAGGGTGATCCGGGTGCGCTGTTCGCGGTCGTTGCCTTCGGCATCGTGCAGCGGCCAGTCCCAGGCGTCTTCCACGTTCAGCCAGCTTCCGCCGGGGAGGCGGTAGAGGAGGTCCACCACCGAGGCCTCGCGGCCGGCGGCGATCTCGATCTCGAGTTCCAGGGTGCGGTCATCCGTGGACGCCATGCAGCGATCCGGGAGCACCAGCGTGCGGGCGGTTCCCAGGTCGAACGCGCTGCCGCTGTCGACATCCGGGTTCAACCACTCGTGCTCGGCGCGGCCGCAGCGGGCCACGGCGTGCTCGAAGACCGCATGTGCCGGGCGCTCCGTACGCCGCGCGGTACGCGGGGCAACGCAGAGGGCGTCGGAGTGGCTGACGGAAGATGAGAACTGTCGGTCCATGGGGAAACAAATGCCTCACTGCTCGGCGGAACGAAAACCCTCGGACTGACCTTGGAGGCGCAGGGCGCCGTGGATTGGGATCACCGTTCCCCGCGAAATTGCGGAAATTCCATCCGGTAACGCCCTGGCGCCGTCACGGCGTCAGCGGCTCGGTGCGGAACGACCGCTTGGGCGCGCGTGCCGCGCGCTCGCCGACGCGCAGGGGAAACTCGAGCGCGCCCGCCCAGAATCGCGTGGTTCCGCCGTCCGTGCGGAGGGCGTCGAGGGCTCGCAGGGCGGTCGTTCGGTCACCGGTGACGCGCAGCGTCCAGCCGGGAACCAGCTGGCCGCCGTCGGGGTGGCTCTGGAGGGACGCCGGCTCCGCGGTGCGTGCCCGGAGGCGCCGCAGCGCGTCCAGGTCCTCGAACTCCACTTCCCACCCGGTGCGTTGCTGTGTCCCGCCGGGCCACCAGAGCCGGGAGCGGCGTCGCACCACGCCGTCCTCGCGGAGTTCCACGGTGACGCCCACCAGGAGATCGGCGAACGCCGCGCCCGCGAATGGTCGCGTGTTGAAGCGGATGCCCGCGGGGCGGTCATCGTCGGACCAGATGGAGACGGGGTAATCGAACGCCTCGCGAACGGCGATCTCGAGTGGGGCGTCGTCTGTGGCAACGATGCTTTCCGGCGCGATGGTGCCGACCGCGGCGTCGATCGTGATGGGGGCATCCGGCGTCCATGGTTGCCACGGCGCATCGGGCGTCGGGCGGCGGCGGTACTCCGTGACCAGCCGTGCACGCACGCGGCCGTCCGCGTCGGCACGCGGCAACTGCAGCGCGCCGAACGCGGGCTGCATGCGCATCGTGGACATGCCGTCGCCCACGAGCCAGGGCGATTGCCCATCATCGACGCGCATGCGCCATTCGGTGTCCTGGCCCCATACCGTGCCGCGCACGCGGGCCACCGGCGGGGTTCCCGGCTCCCACTGCACCGGGGGGAGTACCTGGAACCAGGGCTTGGCGGCAGCCAGGAGCCTCTCGCGTTCCGATTCGAACGCGGCGCGCTCGCGGGCGCGCGCATCCGCCGCCGAGCGCGGTTCGTCGGCACGTGGACGCAATTCGCCGGGTTGGTTCCACGTGGCCATCGCCAGTGCGCGCACCGCCGGATCGTCGGGGTCGCCGATGCTTCGCGTGCCGGGATCGACGGCGCGGATCAGGTCCAGCACGTGGCTGCTTCCGAGCGTCTCCGCACCCATGCGATCGGTGAGTTCATCCCACGCCCATTGGGGGACGATGTCTGCCGGCAGGACGCGCGGCAGCTGCACCAGCACGGCATCCGGCACCTGTCCCACCCAGGACGCGTTGAGCATCTCCAGCCGCGCCCAGCCCGTCACTGCAAGGATCGCCGCCAGCGAGAGCGCCGCCATCCCCCAGCGACGGCGCGTCCGGTGCAGGTCGGCTTCGGTGCGCGCCACGAACCCGCATTCGCCGCAGGTCATCCCGGGCGTGCCCGAGAGGTCGTGCATGCAGCGCGGGCAGCGACGGTTGCGGGCCTTGTCGCCGAAGAGCGCCCACCACGTGGCACCCACGCCGAGTGCGGCAAAGAGGAGCACCAGCAGGGCGCTCGAGAGGAAGAGTAGGAGGACGCTTCCCACGGCGTCACTGTAGCCGCGCCGGCAGGCGGCCACGGGTGGGCGTGCAAGCCACGGAGACGCCGCGGGATTCGCCGAAGTGCTCGTTGCGTGGCGGTGGCATGGTGGTCATACTTGGCACATGCAGCCGGCCTTCATCCTCACTCGCCGGCGAGTGCCTGAGCTGATGGACGACGAGGGCATCGCCCCGAGGGAGCACGATGCCGCGCTCCGCGGATTGGCACGACTCAACCGCGCTTCGCGGAGCGATGCCATCCTGTGGCCGGGGATCCGCGGCGTGGCCGCATCGGGGAACGGGCGCGTGCTCCGTGTCATGGACGTGGCCACCGGTTCGGGAGACGTACCGACCGCGCTCGACGCCCGTGCGCGGTCGGCCGGCATCCGCATCGAATGGACGCTGTGCGACCGCAGCCCGCACGCGCTGGCGCGCGCCGAGGAACGGGCGAGGGACTCGGGCATGCACGTACGCACGGCATGCGTCGATGTGCTGGCGGCGTCGCTCCCCGCGGAGTGCGACGTGGTCATCAGCAGCCTGTTCCTCCATCACTTCGACCCGCACGATGCCGTCCGCATCCTGCGCTCGATGCGTGACGCGGCCGGCATGGCCGTCGGTGTCGCGGACCTCGATCGAACGTGGCTGGGGCTCGGGCTTGCGACGCTCGGCGCGCACGTGCTTTCACGTTCGCCCGTGGTGCATTTCGACGCCAGCGCAAGCGTGCGGGCGGCGCATGCGCGAGCCGAGGTCGAATCGCTGGCCCGCGACGCGGGGATGGACGGTTGCACGATCACGCGCGCGTGGCCGGAGCGCTGGCGGCTCTGGTGGAACCGCGCGGGAAGTGGCGGTGCACGATGAGCGCGCTCCCGATCCTTCCATTCGATTCCATTCCCGCAGAGGTCGATGCCGTGGTGATCGGCGGCGGACTCGCGGGCGGCATGGCCGCGCTTCGCCTGGCGTCCGCGGGCTTCCGCACCGTGGTCTTCGATCGGACGGCGCATCCGCGCGAGAAGGTGTGCGGCTGCTGTCTTGCCCCAGCCGGCATCGCGGTGCTGTCACGATGCGGTCTTGCGGGGCTGCTGTCCGATGCGAGTCCGCTGGAGGAAGTGCTCCTCGAGGCCGAGCGCGGAGCGGCCGTGGTCCGGCGCCCGGGTTCGGTGGCCATCGCGCGCGGGACGCTCGATGTGCGGCTCCTGGCCGCGGCGTCGGCGGCCGGTGCACTGATTGCGTGGCCCGTGTCCGCTTCGGTGGACGGTTCCGGGCGGGTGGAACTTCGGCACGGGGGCGCCGTGCGGCACCTCCGCGCGCGCATCGTTGTCGCGGCGGACGGCCTGCACGGGAGTTCGCTGGCGCGGCGCGGCGACTTCGCCTGGAAATCCTCGGAACGCAGCCTGATCGGCGTCGGTGCCATCGTTCCTGCCGGCGCGGTGCGCGTGGCGCCGGGGCAGGTTCGCATGCGCGTGTGCCGCGAGGGATACGTGGGCGTTGTCCGGCTTTCCGACGGACGCGTGGACATTGCGGCCGCGGTTCGGCCGGCGTTCCTCCGTGCGGCGCGCGGCGTGGCTGAACCCATGCGCGCCATGCTTGGCGCCGCGGTGGCCGACGAGCGCGCCGTGATGGACGCCGCGTGGCAGGGCACGCCCACCCTCACGCGCTCGCGCAGTCGGCTCTCCGCGCCGGGAATCCTGGTGGCGGGCGACGCCGCGGGCTACGCGGAACCGTTCACGGGCGAGGGCATGGGCTGGGCACTCGGCACCGGATGCGCCGCCGGCGATCACGCGGTGCGCGTCCTCTCGGGTGCAGCTGTCGAAGGCCAATGGGACCCGATCTGCCGCGGCATCGTGCGCGGCGCCCGGCTGCGCTGCCTGCTCACCGCCCGGCTCCTGCGCAGTCCGCTCGCCGTGAAGGCGTGCGTGCGCCTCATCCAGGCACTTCCCGGTGCCTCCGCACGCGTGGCAAGCGCATTCGGCGCGCCGCGACCCGTTCCCCTCGGAGAGCTTCGTTGAATCCGGCCATCCTCTCCATTGCGTGCACCACGCCCGACCGTCGCCTGGCCCGCGAGGACTGGATGTCCATCGCGCAGCGGATCGCGCCTGCTTCCGTGGCGCCGGGGGTCACGGCACGCCTCGCCGAGCGCAGCGGGATCGACGCGCGGTGGTGTGCCGGCGCCGATGCCCCCGATGGATCAGCCTTCTATGCCAAGGACCCGCAGGCCGGCGGCCCCGGCACCGCGGAACGCATGCGTCTCTGGGCCGCCGCGGTGCGTCCGCTCGCCGTGCGCGCCGGGAGCGAGGCGCTCCGCGATGCAGGCGTCGCGGCGGCGAGCATCACCCACGTGGTGACCGCGTCCTGCACCGGCTTCGTGGCACCCGGCATCGACCAGTGGCTGATGGAAGAGCTCTCCCTGCCGCGTTCATGCCGACGCACGCACGTGGGCTTCATGGGCTGCCACGCCGCGGTCAATGCACTCTCGGTGGCCGCCGCCTTCGTGCGCGCCGATCCCGCCGCGCGGGTGCTCGTGGTCTGCGCGGAGATCAGTTCCGCGCACCTTCATTACGGCGCACGCCTCGACCGGCTGATCGCCAACACGCTCTTCGCCGACGGCGTGGCCGCGGCGGTGGTGGCAGCGGACGGCCCCGGCGAGGCGCTGCGATTCGTCCGCTCCGACAGCGTGCTCATGGAAGGGTCCGTTGCCGAGATGGCCTGGGAAGTCGGAGACCACGGCTTCGAGATGACGCTCGGCGCCGCCGTGCCGGACCTCCTTCGAAGCGGAGTGGGGCCGTGGGTGCGGGGGATCCTTGCCGAAGAGGCGATCGATCCCATGGCAGTGGGCGGATGGGCGATCCACCCCGGCGGCCCGCGCGTGATCGACGCGGTGCTCGAGTCGCTGGCGCTCGAACCCCGGCACGGCGAATCGAGCCGCGCCATCCTCCGCGACTTCGGCAACATGTCGAGCGCGACGCTCCTCTTCATCATGCGTGCGATGCTCGAGCGCGGGATCCCTCGGCCATGGGTGGCACTGGCCTTCGGGCCGGGAATCGCCGGCGAAGCGCTGCTCCTGGCCTAGCGCGTGCGGGGCCCGCCGCTCAGGCCATGCGGATCCACTTGAGCAGTTCGCGCGGCGTGGGCGGCTTGCCCTGCATGAGGACGCCCACGCGGAAGATCTTCGCGCCCGCCCACATGAAGACCGCCACCCAGGCGAAGCCCCAGACGATGCTCAGGGCCACCTGCCACGCCGCGATCGGCTCGCTGCTGGCGGTGACGCGCAGCACCATGACGAAGGGGATGGCCGGCGGGATGAAGCTGGCCACCGTGGCCAGCATGCCGTTGGGCTGCTCGCTGATGGGAAGCCACAGCATGAGCGGGATGGTGAGGACGAGCATCGCCGGCGTCACCAGGCTCTGCGCCTCGCGCAGGTCGTTCACCGCGCTGCCCACGCTTGCCATGATGGTGGCGACGAAGGCGTACGACATGATGAAGTAGACGACCATCAGCAGGATCATGCCGGGCGAGACCAGGTCGCCCATGGCGGCGGCGGTCAGCGCCGCCACTGCGAGCCCGCCGTACATCCCGAGCATCAGCATCGAGACGATGGCGTAGCCCAGGATCTTGCCGCAGAGAAGCTGCATGGGGCTCACGGCGCTCAGCATCACCTCCATCACCTTGCTGGCCTTCTCCTCGATGGTGGTGGTGAGGAGGTACTGGCCGCTCGTGAAGGTGGTGATCCAGATGAGCATCATGAAGCCCATCGGGAGGAGCGTCTTGGTGAGGCGGCTCTCGTCGGATTCCGCGCCCTCCGCGGAGAGGCGGCGCACGTTGGTCTGCGGCTTCTCCAGCAGGCTGTTCAGCGACGCGTAGTCGCTGCCCGCCAGCTTGACGCGTGCCTTCACGATGGCGCGCGCGAGGCACTTCTCCATGGTGGCGGTGGTGCGCGGCGCGCTCTTGGTGGGGACGATGAGCGTGAACGTGGCGAGGTTTCCCTCGGCGTCCACCGGGTTCGCCTGCAGCACCTCGGGCGGCACGATGACGAGTGCCAGCAGTTCGCCGTCCTGCACCTTGGCCCGGAGTTCCTCGGTGCGCGCGGTGTCGGCGATGGAGTCCACCTTCACCTCGAACGAGGGCAGCACGGTCGAGGCTTGCGTTCCCGTGGCGGCGCCCAGCGACTTGAATTCCGCGTTGCGGCGGAGCATCTCCTCCATGTCCTTCGCCACCTGCTCGGGGGTCAGTTCCGTGCGTGCGAACTCCGCCACGCTTCCGCTCGGATCGATGAGGGCCACCGTGCCGGAGACCGGCGCCACCTGCATGCCCACCAGCATGCCGATGGCGGCGATGGCACCGAACATGAGGACCGGCACCACCAGCGCGCCGAAGATGAAGCCCTTGGTGAGGACGGTGTGGCGCACCTCGCGGAACGCCACGGCCCAGATCTTGCGCATGGCGCCGTTGTCGCGTCGCTCAGCCATTGCCCGACTCCTCGCTGGCGGGCATCGCCTCGCCGACAAGCTCCACGAACACGTCGTCGAGCGTGGTCTTCCTGAGTTCCACCGTGCGGACCGGCATCATGCCGATTGCCGCGCGCATCACCGCCTGCGGATCCGCCTCGCGTGCCACGCTGAGCTCGGCCATGCGGCGGTCGGCGATCCACTGCGCGCGTTCCACGCCGGGCAGGGCGGCCAGCCGCGCTGCCTCCGCGGGATCGTGCGAACTGGGTTCCACCAGCACCGTGCGCGGGTCGAACCGCGTGTGGATCTCCGGCATGGATGCGTCCAGGATCTTCTCGCCGCGGTTGATGAGGACGATGCGGTCGCAGAGCTGCTCCGCCTGGTGCATCACGTGCGTGCTGAAGATGATGGTGCGGCCCTGTGCGTGCAGGTCCCGGATGAGCCGGTTGAGGAGCCGCGCATTCACGGGGTCGAGCCCGCTGAACGGTTCGTCCAGGATGATGAGGTCCGGGTCGTGGATCACGCTCGCGATGAACTGGACCTTCTGCTGCTGGCCCTTGGAGAGTTCCTGGCAGCGCTTCTTGGCCGCTTCCGCCAGCTGCACGCGCTCGAGCCACGCGTGCACGCGGGCACCGAGCCCCGCGGAGGGCAGGCCCTTGAGCGTAGCCATGTACTTCAGGAATTCCGTGACGCGCATGCGCCGGTACAGACCGCGCTCCTCGGGCAGGTAGCCGATGCGGTCCTTGGCGGTGATGGCATCGGAACCCAGCACCTCCACCGAGCCCTCGTCCGGATGGATGATCGACATGATCATCCGGATGGTGGTGCTCTTGCCGGCGCCGTTGGGGCCGATGAAGCCCGTGAGCGAGCCTTCCGGCACCACGAGGTCCATGCCGCGCACGGCCTCGGTCTTGCCGAAGCGCTTGCGGACGGAACTGAGCCGGACGGCGGCGGTGGTCATGGGTGGATCCGGTGGAGTGTCACTTGGTGGCGGGTGCAGCGGGTGCAGCGGGAGCAGCGGGCTGCGCGGGAATGGCCTTGGCCGGCGCTGCGGGCGCAGCAGGCGCCTGCTTCAGCGCGGCGATCTCGGCGGGAAGGTCGAACGCCTTCGCGTCGACGGGATCCCAGCTCACCGAGTCGACGGTCATGAGCTGCGTCTGCCCCATCACCTTGGTGGTGGTCTTGGTGGGCATCTTCACGTCGCCGAAGTCCTTGTAGTCGGCCATGACGAGCACCACCGGGATCTGCCCCATCGGCGTGGCGGCCATCATCGCCATGCCGGACATGGTGCCGGTCTCCTTGTCGTAGAAGTTGTCGGCGGGCTCGCTGCCGGGCATCTTCACGGTGAGCTGCCAGCAGGGGCGGCCCTCGAACTCCACCAGTCCGGCCACGGTGACCACGTCAGGCTTGGCGGCCAGCTCAAGGTCGCGACGGAAGTTGGCATCGCGCTTCAGGTTGGCGAGCTCCGCGGGTTCCATCAGCGCGGGCCCACGCATCGGGTCGATGGTCCAGCCGGTGGTACCGTCGAAGCCGGTGCGCGTCTGGCCCATGCCCGGGAGGTCCATGGTGATGCTCACGCGGTCGGGCATCATGGCCTGCATCTGCATCGAGCCCTTGAGTCCGACGGAGGGGACCTCGAGTCCGCCCTTGGAGGTCATGCTCGTCTTGGCCTCCCAGGCCTTGGTGCCGCCGGTGGCAGCGATGTGCTTCTCGAGGATCTCCTTGGCGGTGGGCTTGGCGCCCTCGAACTTCACTTCCTTGAACTTGGGCGCCATCAGCGGCTCGGCCTTTGCGGGGCCCGGCACGGCGACTGCGGGGGCCGCGGTGTCGCCGGCATCCGTGGCGGGGGCGACGACGGCGGGCTTCGCGGTGGTGGTGGCCGGCGCGGCCGCGGGCTTCGCGGCGGGCGTGGCCTGCGCGAAGGCGAGCGTGGTGAAGGCGAGTGCGGCGACGGGCAGGAACGATCGGATGGTGCGGGTGATCATGGTTGGGTTCTCCGGTGGAAGGTGATGGTAGGTGTTCGTCGGTGCTCAGCGGGCCGCCGCGGGCTGCGCGGCGATCCAGCGCACGGCTTCGGCGAGGGCAGGATCGCCCTCGCGCGCGAAGTCGGCGCGGGTGTACGGGCGTGCGTTGTCGGGCTTCACGCCGGAGGCCTCGAGCGCGTTGCCGTTGGGCAGGCGGTAGTCGGCCACGGCGTGCAGGAAGACGTCGCCGTTGGGCAACGGGAGCATGATGGCCGGAAGCGCGGCGCCCGCGGTGCGCTCGCCGAACACCTTGGCACGCCCGAGGTACTGCATGCCGCCCGCGAAAATCTCGCTGGTGCTTGCGGTGGCATCGTCCACCAGGATGGCCACGGGGCCGGTGTACGGCTGCACCGCCACGCCGGTGGTGCTCACGCGGCGCGGGTTGGTGTTGAAGTGGAGCGTGGTGTCGCGCGTGCGCATCTCGCCGAGGTCGCTGATCTCGGGCGTGAAGTGGCCGGCGATGCCCATGGCCATGGCGCCGATGCCGCCCGGATTGCCGCGCAGGTCGATGACGATGCCGTCGGCGGTGCGCAGCGTGTCCATCGCCTGGTCGAACGGGCGTGCCACGGGGATCAGCCAGATGTTGAAGCGGACGAGGCCGATCTCGTGGTTGCCCGCGCCCCAGCGCTCGCGCTCGGTCTGGTCCAGGTGGCGCCAGGTGAGTTCGGTGGGAAGCGAGGGCAGCGAGCCGAACTTGCTGTGCGGGCGTTCGTCCGCGGCGTAGGTCACCGTCACGTCGCTTGCTTCGGCGCCGATGGGTTCGATGCGCCACGTGCGCGTGGTGCCCGGATCCGCGGTGGTGAGCGCGTAGGCCACCTGCGCGCGCTCGTAGCGCTCGAGACCGTCGCCCGGGGGAAGGCGTTCGCCGAGTGGCCTTCCGTCGATGGCGGCCACGCGCATGCCGGGGGAGATGCCGGCCTTCTCCGCGGGCGAGCCAGGCTCGACCGCCGTGACGACGGCGTCCCAGCGGTCGGCGGTGCCGGCCCGCGCCATGAACGAAACGGTGGCGCCGCAGTGGCCCTCGCGTGCGACGCGAGTTGGGCGGGGCGCGGGGGTGGTGGTCGGGGCGTCGGTGGCGCCGGCACGCGGTGCGTCGGGTGACGCTGCCGTTGCTGCCGTGTCGCTCGCGGTGCCGGCGGCAGTCGGCGTGTTTGTCGGTTCATCCTCGGTGGCCGCGGAGAGTTCGCCGGGGATGATCGTGAAGTGGCTCTGCTTCAGGCGACCGAGCGCATCCATCAGGATGACGCGCAGCGCGGCATCGTCCGCGGCGGCTTCCGCGCGGGGCAGCAGTTCCACGCGCACCGCCGGCCAGTCGACGCCGCCGAGCGTTGGGTCCCAGTGCGTGTCCCGCACGGTGGTCCAGACGGCCTCGAAGGTGGCGGCGTTCAGCGATGCCCGGGGCGTGTTGTCGGCGGCCGCGGAGGTGCCGATGGCAGCGACGGTCGTCACGAGGAGTGCATGGAGGATTCTCTGCAAGGGATCCACAGGCTATGGCTGATGAGGTGCGTGCATACGGGATCGGCTGGGGCGTTGATCAGCGGTTCCACTGCCCGCTGAGTCCGGTAAGCAGGCATTCTCCTTCATCCATCCGTTCATCCGGATGGACGGTTGAATGCCGGGACCGGGTGGTGTAAGGTTCTCGGTATTCCCATGAAGAGTGGCTTTCTCACAGCGTTGAATCGTGGCGTCGTGGTCTTTGACGGCGCGATGGGCACCAGCATCCACTCCTGCGCGGATTGCCGCCCCGAGGATTACCTCGGACGCGAGAACTGCACCGACATCCTGGTGAAGAGCCGGCCGGACCTGATCCAGCGGATCCACGAGGGCTTCCTCGCCGCAGGCGCAGACGTGGTGGAGACCGACTCGTTCGGTTCCAACAAGCTGGTGGCCGCCGAGTTCGACCAGGAGATGGTGGAGTGGGTCTACGAGCTCAACGTCAGCGCAGCGAGGTGCGCACGCGCCGCCGCGGACAAGTTCAGCACGCGTGACCGTCCGCGCTTCGTCGCGGGCTCCATCGGCCCGGGCACCAAGCTCATCACGCTGGGGCAGGCATCGTGGGAGACCATGCTCGACTCCTACCGCGAGCAGGCGCGCGGCCTGATCGACGGCGGTGCGGACTGCCTGATCGTGGAGACGGCGCAGGACCTGCTGCAGGTGAAGTGCGCGGTGAACGCGTGCCTCGACGCCATCGGCGCGGCAGGGAAGACGCACGAGGACATTCCCGTCCTCGCGAGCGTCACCATGGAGACCACGGGCACCATGCTCCTCGGCTCCGACATCGCGGCCGTGGTGAACGCGCTGCGGCCGTTCCCGATCGCGAGCCTCGGGCTCAACTGCGCCACCGGCCCCACCGAGATGGCCGAGCACATCGCCTACCTCTCCAAGCACTGGGATCGCGCATTCAGCGTGATCCCCAACGCGGGCCTGCCCATCCTGGTGGATGGCCGCACCGAGTATCCGCTGCGCCCGGACGCCTTCGGCGCCGCCATGCGGCGATACCTGGAGGATTACGGCGCCGGCATCGTGGGCGGCTGCTGCGGCACCACCACCGATCACATCCGCGCGCTGCGCGAGGTGGTGGGAACGCGCTCGCCCGTGACGCGCGCCGCGGTGCGCACGCCCGGCTGCTCGAGCCTGTACGGGTTCACCGAGTTCCGCCAGGACAACAGCTTCCTGATCGTGGCCGAGCGCACCAACGCCAACGGCAGCAAGAAGTTCAAGCGGCTCCTCGATGCCAGCGACTGGGACGGCCTGGTGAGCATGGCGAAGGAGGAGATGCGCGACGGCAGCCACCTGCTCGACGTGTGCGTCGACTTCGTGGGCCGCGACGGCGTCAAGGACATGGCC
>Ga0114979_10001946_pt1 | contig 13960 bp, 15 predicted proteins | sample S_140625_EF_Meta_FD_87315 | JGI IMG/M metagenome (GOLD analysis project Ga0114979, IMG submission 87315) | Freshwater microbial communities from Lake Simoncouche, Canada to study carbon cycling - S_140625_EF_MetaG | ecosystem: Environmental > Aquatic > Freshwater > Lake | place: Lake... | reverse complement strand
CCACGGGGCTTTAGCAATCTCGATTTTAAGAATGAAGGGTCAAAATCTGCTCAGAGTCATCTCATCAATGAGATTGAGACGGACTCAATCGATTTGTCCCGGCTTGATCAGACCTTCCCTAAACCCAGATCAACTGTGGGGCAGACGTTCTGGGCTTGGCATCAGGGGCCTTGCGTGAAATCTGCGTGCAATCGTCCCGCACCTCGGCTAACTGGGAATCCTGCCCACCTACGCCTCCCCCTTGGGATCCGGTTAAGGTTGAGGCGGCTATGGGCTTAAGCGGAGCCGCCGCCCACCTCACCCCACAGACAGGCACCGTGCGGCCTCAGCCTTCTCTCGCGCGGCATCCTGGTCGAGGAAACGCATCAGCACGGCGAAGCTGCGATGATCGCCGATCTCCGCCAGCTTTTGCAGTCTGTGACCCTACCGATGTTACCAACGGTATGGTCGGGGTGATTGAGGCAGTTCCTGTAGAGGCCCTAGGTCAGCAGCATTTACGCGCAGCGGGATCAAGTGGGGAGTGGAGTCCTAATTTTGTTACATGTGCTACTCGGTGCTCTTGTCAAGCCCTCTGGGGCTTTCACCTCATCCTTGAAAAGCCAGTCCCCAACTTGTAAGTGCCAACGCTATGGAGCTAGCTTTTGTTACGGCTCTGTGACGATTCAGGCTGCCTTCTGCCGAGCCTGGCACATGCCTGTGGCGATGCTAAGGTCACAAATACATGAAGGCACCATGCCTAAGTCAAACCTCACTTCGCCCTGATCAACCCATCTGTCCCTCCAAACCACCAACCTCACCAAATCCCTTTAGCACCCGTCTCAATGCAAGGCGGGAATAATTTGATGGAAATCACTGCTCAAGTCTCACTTACCCCAGACACAAATCCGGATCTCGGTTTTGTTCCCCGCGCTGACAAGCGTTATGAGCTGCTTGCAAGCAGTGGATTTTTGCAAGCTCTTTCTGACTTGGCTCAACATGAAGGGGTATCAACTTCGGATATCATCCGCCGATCTGTAGGACTGTATTCAATTGCTCGTAACATTGAAGCAAAAGGTGGCCGCCTCGCATGTGTTACTGATGATGGACAGGGCAATCATCAAATAGAGCAAATAATTAAGCTCTAGACAATCATGGATGAAGATGCGAACCTTCCTCCAGAAAAATTATTAGAATACTTTTTCCTTGAGGATAATTTGGCTTCGTTCACGCCAGGCTGTCTCCTTGACGAAGATATGATTAATATTCTCGAGGGTGATTTTTATTCCAACCTAAGCAACGACTCCCATCTTAATTTTAAAAACACTGATGAAAGCACTGATATATGTGATAAGCTCTTTATAAATTTCACTAGACTAGAGGTGAGACCAACTTTTGACCAAATTGTTCAAATCATATCGGCGGTACGCGAGATACTTGGCATAGTCGGAGACGATGGGGAAGTTTGATGGAACCGCCCTTCGACAATCCGGGCCCGCCCAGCGAAGAGCCAGCTGAGCCTTACGAAACAACACTTGAAAATGTTCTTGGTGATGATAGCCGAACCCGAAAGCCTACTTATGATTCAGATACTCAGCTAAGGCAAAGAGACTCGCACGACAGATTAGTTAAAGAATGGGAGCTAAATGAGCGACTTGAGTCCAACAGATTCAAGAGAAAAAATTATAGAATAATTCTCTACACGGCCCTTGCTGGTGCAATGGTCCCGATGGTTCTCGCTATCTTAATGTACTCTGGGCGTATCGTTTCTACCGACGAACAGAAAAGACAGTCATTTACAGCGTCTGTGGGTATTGTGTCTTCGATACTTGGATTCTTGGCTGGATACAATGCTCCGTAGATGTCGGATTTATTATCGGATTGGTTGATCTTTCTATGGTTGTTGCGACAAAACAAACACGGATGCTCAATCCCATCGGGAACAACCAGACCCCCTGACTGATTCTCGCGGCCTGCCGTTCCGACCCCAGGTAGGCAGCGCGGTCGCAGACGCGGAGATTCTTCAGGTGGGCGAAGTCTGGGAGGCTGTTCACCGTCTGAAGGTTGAGGTTCCTGCCGTTGGCGTACATCTCCGCCACGGTCCTCCTGTACTTGTCGATGGTATGGGCCTGCAAGGTCACCACGGACCCGACCGGGGCCAGTTGCTGAAGCCGCTGCCGTGATTCGGCTCCATAGAAGCGTTAGACCGTCTCGGGGGTATCAATGAAAGCCAAGCGGATTGTCAGGCGTTGACTGCCAACAGCCACCCGCAGGGAGTCGCCATCCCCCACGGATAAAACCGTGCAAGCGGTCGCAGGCCCAAGCAGCAGGATCAGCGCCAGCAGGAGGCCAGCGGCTGCAAATTGGAGGGCGTCAGAGCCGACGGTCACGCGACCGTTAACCGATAACAGGTGACAGAGGCGCTGCCGTCAGCAGGCGCCAAAACTGACACGCAGACAAGTCCACCCGATGCGCGTGGTGCATAAACACCGTTAGCTCTGGGTTATCAAGGTACTTCTCGCCCAAAAGTAGCCGAGCCAAGTCAGCCGATGACCAGCCCCAGCTCGGGATCCAGCCGGGCATCAAAACCAACCACGGCCCCAGCCACCACAAGCAGGGGCCGGTGGTGGCGCAGGCCCGGTTGGTCGCGCCAGCCTGGAGGCCAGGGCTGGGTCCTGACATGACTCATCAGGCCACGGTGGGAGATGCGCAGGTAGTGGCCAACCAGGAACGGCCCGTGCACCTCCAGCGCAGACAGCTGCTCGGCTGTCACCGGCACGATGCTCTGGCTGTCCTGGCCCAGGCGCGTCCCGAACTGGGCACCGCCGTCGGCGATATCGTCTTCTATGGGCGCAGCTGCACTGCTGGTGGCCTGGCGGGCCAGTTCGACCATCTCCGTCTCCTCTGCCTGGTGGTCTGGCCAGGCGGCCTCGATGGCATCGGCCAGCACCGGCACAGCAGCTACCGGCTCGGGCCCATAGACCGCCTGCACTGCCCGGTCGATGTCCATGGGGAACTGCAGCAGCGGATGGGCCTGGAGCCATGCTGCTGAACGCAACACTACCCAGCGGTTGTAGATGAACGAAGTCAGCTCCGCTGGTGGCAGCGTCTGATCCAGGCCGGCCACTAGCACCAGGGGCTGCTCAAAGCCCGAAGGCCGCGGCCGATCGTGGCGATGGATGCGCCCGGCGCGTTGCAGCATTAAATCCACAGGCGCGATATCGGTTATGAGCACGTCCATGTCGATGTCGAGGGACTGCTCCGCTACTTGCGTGGCCACCAAAACATGGCCGCCGCTGCAAGAACCACTAGGGCCGAACTGCGCCATCACCTTCTGCTCGATCTCCAACCGCTCGTCCATCGGGAACCGGGCGTGGAACAACGTGGCGGGTACATCGTCCCGCACCAGGCCGAACAGTTCCTGAGCTCGCGACACCTTGTTCACCACCACCAGTACCCGTCCGCCCTGCTGGGCTAAGGCCACGGCCCGGTTGGCTACTTCATCGGCAGCGATGCCCTGCACCGCAAGCTGCTGCTGACGGGCGGCTGGAAACGCCACGGATTGCACGCAACCGGGCCGTGCCCAGGTGACCCGGGGATAGGCCCCGGCCGGCATCGGCACGTCACCGGCCCAAGCTTCCAGGATCGAATCCCGCCGGGCCGCCGGCAGAGTCGCGGACATGATCACCACCCGGCATCCCAGTCCCTGCAGCCAGGAGCAGAGGCATTCGATCAGGCCACCCGTATAAGAGTCGTAGGCGTGGAGCTCGTCGAATATCACCGTTCTCCCGGTCAGGCCAAACATGCGGACAAAGCTGTGCCGAGCGTTAAGCACACCGATCAAGGCCTGGTCCACGGTGCCGATGCCATTGCCGGCCAGCAGCGCCCGCTTCGATCCCTTGAACCACCAGGCCGCCTGCACCGAGGAGTCCGCGGTGCCCAGGCCGATCTCCCGCAGCCGGGCCTGAGCGGCCCAGGGACCACCGGCCCCATGGGCAAGGGCCAACTCGCTGCGGCCGGAGGAGGCGCGATCGAGGAACCGGGCCAACCGCTCGTAGAGCGCATTGCTGGTGGCCTGGGTAGGCATGGCCATGTAGATGCCGCGGCCACCGCTGGTTCCCAGGCCAGGTCCGCAGCCCAGCCCAGCCTCGGTTTTTCCTTCGCCCATCGGCGCCTCGATCACGATCAGACCTGGCTCATCGGCCAATTCGTCAATGATCTGGGCCACCGCCTGCTGCAGAGGGCGCGGGGCCCAGTCATCCAGGGCAAGGGCCATGGCCTCAGCGCCGGAAGCAACCGACCGAAGCCCGCCGCCGGCCATGCCGATCTCGGTCAAGGCAGCATGAGCCAAGGCCCGGCTTTGCTCGTACCAGGCCCGCGGTTCAAAAGCCTCCGCCAGGCGATCGGCCCGACAAATGGAATCACTAGAACCGATCCAGTCCGCCACGGTGGTGAGGCCCATCAGCCAGCGCAGCTGGGAGGGGTTCAGCTCCGGGGGCAGGTCCTCGGCACCGGTGCCACCAAGGACGACCTGAAACAGCTCGTCGTGGGCCGCAGCCCAGGCTGGGTTGCAGCTGGTGGACCAGCGGCCGGCCGCCATCACTTCCGTACTGGCCACAATGCTGCCGTGGTGGGCACCAACGGCATCGGCCAGAGCCCGTGCCGTACCCCGGGCGAGGCCCAGCTTCTGCAGTTGGGCGGTGAGGATCGGCACCGTCATGGCGTCGTGGCGATCGGGGCTGGCGGCCGGAAGCACGAAGCCAGGCACCGCCACCCTGCCCAGCAACCGCTGGAAGCCGGGAGAGGCCTTGCCCAGGTCGTGGTAGCCGACCAAGGCCGCGGCCCAGGCTGGAAATGACAGCCCTGGGCAGGGCACGACCACCTGCAGCTCCATCGCCACCGCTGCCACATCCAGGAGGTGCTGGGGCAGCGGATAGCCATCGCCCGACGCCCCGGCGCAGAGGTCTGGGGATTTCGCCCAAAGGACGCTGCTGGTTAAAGGCTTCACACCAGGCGAGCGATGGAGACCATGCCCAGGCCGAGCAGACGGGAGTGGCCGATTCCGGTACGGATCCCTGTCGCGAGGCGTTCTGGATCAGCGGCGCGGGCGACGCCCTCGAACTGAATAGCGGTAGCAACGATCTGAGCCCCGGCGCGGCGTCTGGAGCGGATCTCCCCGCTGCCGGTGACGCCACACTGAACCAGCTCCAGGCCGAGATGCACTGCGGCTTGGCGTTGCATCCAGGCCAGCTGCTCCTCAAGCCGGCGCAGCGGGTGGCGCTTCCCGTCTTTTTTGACTGATGGATTAGCCCGGACCAGGAAGGTGAGCAGCAGCCCCTCAGCAACCACCGGCTCCCACGACTTGGTGGCTGCATCAAGGAGGTAACCCTCGGGGAGGCGGTCGAAATGAGGTTCCACTTCCGACTGCATCAGCACGATCGGGGCTTCACCGGACTCAGAGCGCTCCTGTCGCCAGAGGAAACGGCCAGGCTCGGCATCTGGTCCATCGCTCACTGCACGGGTCAACGTGCGGTGGGTTTCATAGGCATCGCTCAGATCCCGCCGGGCCGCAGCGGAGGACAGGTCGAACGTCAAACGAGATAGGTACATAACCGGAGAGGAGCATCCCCACGCGTGTGAGGCAGACCCAGTGATAGTTCAGGTCGGTGATATTGGCCATGGCTCCTTACACGTTTGGTTCGAACCCCCGCCAATGAAATGGCATCCGGTTCATCCCCACGAATGTGGGGCAGACGCTTGGGCGATGGGCGCAACCGTGGATTCCTGCACGGTTCATCCCCACGCGTGTGGGGCAGACAGGAAGCCAGTCGTCGTTTCATCCAGCGCATACGGTTCATCCCCACGCGTGTGGGGCAGACTTCAACAGTGGGGGTGATTGCCTCGGCCTCCATCGGTTCATCCCCACGCGTGTGGGGCAGACTTACCCTGGCGGCTGGCTCCAGTGCTGTCAACCGCGGTTCATCCCCACGCGTGTGGGGCAGACTAGAGAGCGTCATAGCTCCCCCTGACGATCGGACGGTTCATCCCCACGCGTGTGGGGCAGACACATCGTAAACACTGGGGTTTTAGGCCCCAAGTGCCGCCGAAGTCTCCAGACCCACCGCAACGCTTCCGGTCCTCACCCGACGTATCCCGAACAGGCGATTGGAGAACGGTGCAACGGGAACGTCAGGCCTGGATTGAGCGCCGGCCGGATCTGTCACCACGATGCGTCGTAGCCCAGGTTCCCCAGCCAGCAGAGGGGCTGCGCAAAGTGCAGCCTCGATCCCCGCTTCCACCAGGGCACCTGCAGCCAATGGCACGGTGGGGATGCAAGCCTTCCGTCCCAACGCCAGTCCCCAGACAGGATTACGCAGGGCAGCCCCTATCTGCCCCAGCAGGACGGCTGGGCCTTCCAGGGCAGCGGTGAAGGCAGCGTCGGCTAGATACCAACGCGTCGTCACGGCAGTGTCTCCCTCTTTGACTTTCGCTGAGGCGGTGATGCAGCCCTGGACGGTGTGGAAGTCCCGCAGCAACACCCCTTCCGCATCGGCCCTGACCCCGAAGTTCAGAGCAGCCAGGTCAGCCACCGACTCGGAGCGGTCCCGGCCGAGGGCAGCGCAGAGCAGCCCGATCACGCCGGAGAACGAAGGCTCCTGGGCGGTGAGGCGCAGATCGAAGCGGGAGTCGAGCCCCCAGCTCTGCAGGGGACCAACCAAAGGGATCAGGAGCGTGGCCATCAGCCCAGTTCCTCGATGACGCTCTCCACCAATGCATCCAGGCTGGTGACGCTGTTGCCTTGCCAGGTGCCCGTTAGATCCAGCGCCCGTAGTCCAAGCTTCAGGCCGTAAGCCGAGGACAACTGTCCGGCGTGGGCCTCCAACTTCTTCACGCTGGCCTGCACCAGGCCATCCCGCATCTCACTGGTCCCGACCGGGCGCTGGAAGGCGTTGGCCAGGCTGATGGGCTGCGAATTGTGAACACCAATCGCCACAAACTCCGGCAGGTTGTGGGCAGCGAATGTCGCCTGTTTCCCTGTGGGGATCGCCATCACGCTGGCGCGGATGTAGGCACGAATGCCTTTGAGGGCAAGCACCCGATCGCCGTTCAAGTTGGTCACCAGCTGGTCAAGATTGATGCTGGCGAAGCGGTAATGGCAGGCGGAGTTGAACTCCACCGTGCCGAGCATGCCCGAAACGGCCTCATCGGCCTTGGGGAAGTCGTCCACAGCCGTGTAGAAGTCTGACTCGCGCTGCACCACATGAGTAGAGAGAGAGTGCGCCACCTGAATAGATGCATCAACAGTGAGGTCCGTGTCTGTGCTGATCATCCGGCCAAACATCGCCAGATCGACGCTGTTGTTGGTTGTCGCAAAGCAGCTGCGTAGTGCTTTTTTGGTAGCGGCCGAGCACTTGTCATCGCGTAGCTCCTCAAGGTTGTCGGCTACTTCAGCAATGAAGGCTTTGATGGAGGTGCTGCTGGCCAGCACCAGGAACTTCATGACCTGTTCGTCTCCCCCTATGACTGACTTTTCCTTATCTGGTTTCGCCGCGAATACCTTCTGGATTGCCAGGCGTACAGGCTGTTCCGTTTCGACGTGACCAACTGCGGCCAGCTCAGTCTGGATCAGGTCCAGGAGGTTTCGGGTGCGGGTACCGAGCTCCTCCTCACTAAGCAGCCCCATTTGTGAAAAGGCTTTGCGCTGGGCGCGCTTGAGGCACTGCGACGAGATTCGGGCGCGGCGGGTGCCGCCGAAAATCGAAGTCTTGGGGGCGCCCACATCGTCTCTATTGAGGCAACCGGGGGCAACGTTCTGAAGGATGTTGATGTCGACGAACGTAGTCATTGGTTCGGTGGCGTGGCGTCGTTTTCGGCGGAAGAGCCCCAGAAAAAGCGGGCCCATTTGGTTTGGACGTAGCGGTCAGGGTGGCCCCAGCCGATCATGTCGGTGAGCAAGGCTGGCCAGTCGAGGGCAACGCCCTGGCTGGCAACCAGCTGGATGATCTGGCGCAAGCGCCAGGCCAGCTCGTCTGCATCGGAATCGAGCAGCTGCACGAAGCGGCGTTCGGCCCCTGGGGCCGTTTTCGCCAGCCTGCGCAGTGCCTCAGGCAGCGGCACAGGCTGCCCACGACCCTGCCGAACCGCTGAGGCCCAGCACCCGGCCACGGCGTAAGCCATGGGCCGCACATAACCAGGCTCACCACGCAGCAGCGGCTCGATTAGCGGGAATGCAGGAGCATGCGTATCTGGCCGATCAGCAGCCAAGCAGCGCCGGAGCGTGGCGACAACACTGGAATCAGTGTCGGCCCGCCGCTCCAAGGCGGTAAAGAACGAGGTTGTATCCATACATGGAGAAGGCTAGTCGAAAGGCATCTTGACTTCTTTAAGCGATTAGCATCTAAACGGGTCAGTGGCATCCCCACGCGTGTGGGGCAGACTCCAGTCAGGTGTTTTGCAGCCCAACGAGGTGGCCGGTTCGTCCCCACGCGTGTGGGGCAGACTTGAGGCCGTGGCACCGACTGACAGCCTGCGGTACGGTTCATCCCCACGCGTGTGGGGCAGACGATTTAGCGACGGGAGGGAGATGACCTTCCGGAGCGGTTCATCCCCACGCGTGTGGGGCAGACCCTGGTTGAGGGCGGTGATCTCGTTGTTGTAGATCGGTTCATCCCCACGCGTGTGGGGCAGACCTGGAGGCGAGCCGGTTTTCATTCTGAGGGGGGCGGTTCATCCCCACGCGTGTGGGGCAGACCTCATGCCGATGGATCGCTGCAGCATTGTGACGACCGGTTCATCCCCACGCGTGTGGGGCAGACGCATTCAACACCGCCTGCGCGGCGGGGCTCAGTGGCGGTTCATCCCCACGCGTGTGGGGCAGACTTGCCAGACGCCGAAGAAAACGGCACTTCCCAAACGGTTCATCCCCACGCGTGTGGGGCAGACGGCGAAAGTATCACCCGTGCCACCGGTGACGATCGGTTCATCCCCACGCGTGTGGGGCAGACCCAGTTGGAGCAGCACCAGGCCCGGCGCAGCTCCGGTTCATCCCCACGCGTGTGGGGCAGACGCCGATCTTCATTCGCTCCGGTGGCCCCAAACTCGGTTCATCCCCACGCGTGTGGGGCAGACTTGGATCGCTTTCCATCTACGCGAACCACGGTCGGTTCATCCCCACGCGTGTGGGGCAGACCTTTTTATGTGGAGCGCCATCGCCGTATGGCCACGGTTCATCCCCACGCGTGTGGGGCAGACTGTGGGCCGCCTAGGTCGCGCTGTATTTTCTGACGGTTCATCCCCACGCGTGTGGGGCAGACACATCGTAAACACTGGGGTTTAGGCCCCAAGAGCCGCCGAAGTCTCAACCGGCTCAGCCAACCCTGCCAGCACCTTGCCGAATGCATGGCCAGCCAGGCCCTGCGCGCGAAGGCCGCGCCCGTCATTGCCGATCTGTGTGCAGCAGTGATCCCAGACCATCCGCACCGTTAGGCGCAGCGTCTTACGCCAGCCCGCGAGCACGGCCTCGCTCTTGGTGCCATCACCCAGGGCATGCATGGCACCCCAGAACTCAGTCTCCAGCGATCCCCAAAACAGGGCGTCGTGTTGGAGGCTTTTTTGGAACGCGGTCACAACCTCGGGTTTGACCCCTGCCTCGCTGCCCTGATCCAGCCAGCTGCGGCACAAGGCCGAAATGGCACCAAAGAGGGCCTTTGAGACTGTGTCAGCCTGCTCAAGCAAGGCTTCGACAACGGCCTGGGCTTCGGCATTGCCTACCAGGCGCGAGGCCAGGTGGCGCTGCTCCAGACGCCAAGACAGGCCACGGCCTTTATCCACTACCAGACCCCCTGCCAGTAGTTCGATGGGCTCGTAATTCCCTGAAGCCATCAATAGCTCAGCAGCGTGCTTGAGCACAGCCGGAGGCTCAGAACCAGCTCCGCCAATTAGGACCGTGGCATCGCGCCATAACATTCGATCGGGGCGCAGCATCAGGGGCATCGGCCCTTTTGATCCCTGCACCACGGCCGACATGGGATCAGCTATCGGCGACGCGGCAGGAATCTCCCCCTCGGCGATGTGCACTAGGCCGTCGTCACGAAGTAGCAAGGCACGAACACAAAAGGTGTAACGATCAGCGGGACCGGCGGGCAAACGTTCAGGGTTTTCACGCAAAGCCGCCTCGTTAGGCAGTTCACGCTCCCAACACGGCAGATCGAGCTTGTGCTCGGCCGGCAGTTGTGGGATCAGATTGAGGGCGAGTGTTTGTTGCAAGGTACTTCCCACTGGCATCACTAATTGAAGATTGCTGGCAAGCCCGTAGCTGCCGCTGGTCCGAAACCCTTGGATGGTGCCGCTGCCAGCGAACTGCTGGTGGGTGATCAGAGCGCAAGCTTGCCTAGCCGGCGATAGCAACAGTGGTTCGGAGTCAAAGGAACGATCCCAGAGGGTGCGATTGTTGCCGCTGGACAGCTCGATCTGCAGGCTGGCCAGAGAAGCATGCTTTTTGGTGCCGACCTCCTTTTTGCCAGCGCGAAGGGCTACTGGGTTTTGCATGAATGGTCGTTCCGCGTCGAACAAATCGAAACGATTGCTCCAGAGGTTCAGATAGGCCTCGACCTGATCGGCCGGCCAGTTATCGAGGAGCGCGGCGCGGTCGTCGCTGGTATCGGCGGGCCCGATCGCCCGGTGGGAAATGGCCAGCAGCAGGCGGTAGAGCGCCAGGCACTGCAGCGGGTGCGCTGAATCAAACCCGGACCAGCGGCTGGGTTCGAGCAGTGCCTCGCGGAGGGAACCCTGCTGGTGGCTGCCATCGGTGGTGACCAGCGGCAGCCATGGTTCAGCAAGTAGGGAGTAGGTCATAAGTGTCTCTTTTTCTCTAGCTCATACTCATTCTCAAGGTACGAACAACCTGTCTGCTCGCTGGCTTTGCATTGGAGCCCGCAGCTGTGCAGGGGTGCCGTCGAAGCCATTAGGGCGACCAATCTGAATGGGCGTGGCATCTGGGTCTGGCCATCGCCAAGTATTGGCCATCATCGCATCGAATACCGCGCATGCTTCGCTCAAGGCCGCCGTTGCAGTTGTCGGTCCGGTCGGTGCCTTCAGGGTGAAAGACCACCGCTGGTAGCCCTGTACGGCTGTCACCCCTGGGCGCAGCGGCAGCTCAGCAGAAACTAAGTGCAGTCGTTCTCTATTGTTCTCCATTTACCAGCCGACACGGCCGAGCCGGTGAGTCTTGAAATCTTTGATCTGGTACCGGAGCCAGGGAGGGGCCCCCTTCGCTTTTCAAGCCGCGTGAAAACTGCGTGAGATGCTTGCACCATCTAAGCCTTTAGAGGCCTTTACCAACCCTATTCAAGGAGGCAAGTGCGGTAGAGGGTGGTACGGGATGGGGGTAGGCGGTTCGTTACGCGTCTCAGCAGTTCAGCAAGTCAGCAAGTCAGCAAGCAAGGCACCGAAAGCGGCCAAATCTTCGCATCGCTTGCGATTCACTAAACCGCAATATTGCTCCGCAATTAGCTAGAATAATGGTGTGACACTCTGTAAACTGGCATACAACTATGCTTGCCTAGCTTGAGTCATGCTAAGCTAAATATCTGGCTTAAAATGTGCGACAAAAGGACAAGTTTCCTTAGGACATTGCAATAAAGAATAAGCCCATTAACAAAATATCATGGAGAATTTAACAACATGGAGAATACAATGTTTTATCTTTACAAAACAATTGGCCTCGTCTTTGGCGCAAGCCCTAACTGGATTGTTACCACATTGTGGCTAATGCTCTTTACGTGTATCGCCGTATCCATCGCCGTCGCATCCGTGAAGCGATGACGTTTGTTGCGATTAACACGAACGATCGGGGGCCGCCATAAAGAGGAAGGGCAACAGGACCGCGAATCAAGCAACTCACCCAGTGCCTACCGGGCCAGATCTGTCATCGGCAGCTCACGGACCACTGTGGCGAGCTATAGACGGTTGTGCAGAGAACGAGGAAGGACAATCGTAAAACGGACGCGGGCTACCCCATCGGCAGCAGTAGCAGGAGCAGGGACCGCCGCAGACTATGGCGCTGGGGGCTGAGGGGCTGGCGCTGCCGGGGCATCCCCGCGCACGAAGGCAGCGGCATCGGCTGTCAGCACGGGCTTGCGGGCGGGCATGGTTCAGGAGTTCGGTAGGGCAGCAGATCAGCAAGGCAGGCGCTCAGGGGTTCAGCAGCTCAGCAAACAGCCGGCCGTATTCGCCGGCCGCTTCAAGCGGGGGCCCGGTGCCGGGCTCGAACACGGCCCCTCCTTGCGCGAAGCAATCGGACAGGGCCTGCCGTTGCGTGCTGGCCTGGCCCAGGGCCCGGAAGCCTTCGAGCCAGGCCAGCACCTCCCGGACCTCAGTCAGCAGCAGAGTTCCCTTTGTGGCGCGGTACAGGTACACGAGGGCATCGGGCCTCCCCCGCGGATCCTGCGGGCCTGGGAAATCAACTGCAGCACCTCCACAGCCGACCGCAAATCGGCCCCGGCGGGTTGAACCGTGGTCAGCACCACGTCTGCCAGCATTACGGCCCGGGTCGCACCGCACAGCCCGGCGGGGCCATCCACCAACAACACGGCGCCCCCTTCGAGCAAGGGGGGCAGCTGCACCAGCACCGAATCGGAATCGGACGGGATGGCCCTGCATGGAATGGAAAACCCATCGGCTGCCGCCAACCAGACGATGGAAGTCTGCTGGAGGTCTAGATCGGCCAGATGAACGGTGGTTGTGGACTTGCAGACCACGCCCTTTTGGCTCAGGACTGCGATCAGCAAGGCATGACCTACTTAGCTACTGCAGTAAACAAGCAGCCCCAGGGGATACGGACAAGGCTCACAGGGATGCCGGGCAGGATATGGGCGGGCAGCAACAGGGCCAACAGCACCAGCACAAGCGGCTGAAGTTGGCGCTCGAAAGCATCCCTGCGGCGAGCCAGGCACTGTCCCCAGGCGCGTCTCCGGTTCGGCCTGCACCGTCACCCGCTACCACGTCCGCTGCTGGATCACTGTCTGATCGGCTATGAACTCCGCAGTGCCACTATCAGAATGAATAAAACCAGTACCGCTTGTAGCCAGGGCGCTACTGAGATCGATTTGACGGCACAAATGGCGACAAAGCACCATTTCGCCAACGAAGCATTGTCAGGGGGTAAACTGGGAAGCATGTCTTTCATTGCCATGATGGACTTGTCTCTTAGAGCTTGAACTCGGGAGGCTGGGCTAAAGACTTGCATTCTTCAGCCCAAAATTTTTGGTCTACTTGCTTAACAGCAGATCTGCCCATGGGCGGCAGACAGGGTCACGATAGAAGTTTCGGTGCAGCTGAGGTAAGCATAGCTCAACTCATAAGTTCGGGAAACCGATTGGCGGAGATTGCTTGCCCGGAATGGATCTAGCAAGCCCAGATCCATTGCAATGACTGGACTTTGCATTGGACTCGCAATCGATCCGGCTATGCCGGCTATGGGCCAAAGGATCGTTTTAAGAAATTGCGCCACGTTGCTTCTGGAATAATCACGTTGAATCACGTTGCTAACAGCGATGAAACTCTTTGTTAACAGCGATGAAACGCATTGCCAACTATGAATCACGTTGTTAACAGCAATAAAAAGGCTTTGCTAACAAGGCTCAAAGCATTTTTTCTTACGGATAAAAACGCACCATCCATTAAATGCCCTGTCTCCAGCCACGCCGATGAACAGGTCCCACGCCAGTTAGAGACTGGGAATTTTATTGAACGCAAACGGCTAAACCACCGCCTTTTGGTGCAGCAAAGGGCATTTTGGTGGGCATTTCGTGCCAAAACCGGCCCAAAACATGCTGCTTTTGTCCCGCAACAGGGCGCATCAACGGGCAGTGTCCCTTTGCGTGGTGTAAAACCTTTGGCCCGAATGCCCTGATCAGAGGGTGAACAGGGTGGAATGACGAGCTGTCATTCCAGAGGTGCTGATGCACCTCACTTCTCCACTATG
>Ga0114979_10001943_pt1 | contig 13972 bp, 13 predicted proteins | sample S_140625_EF_Meta_FD_87315 | JGI IMG/M metagenome (GOLD analysis project Ga0114979, IMG submission 87315) | Freshwater microbial communities from Lake Simoncouche, Canada to study carbon cycling - S_140625_EF_MetaG | ecosystem: Environmental > Aquatic > Freshwater > Lake | place: Lake... | reverse complement strand
TGATTCTGAAGAGCGGTTTACGCTAGATGTTTTGCAATCTGTCCTTTCAGGGCAAGGAGGACGACTCTTCTACGAACTGCGAGACAAAAATGCACTCGCCTATACTGTGTCTCCCATTCGCATGGAAGGATTAGAGCCCGGTTATTTTGGAACCTACATTGGCTGCTCACCAGAGAAAAAAGAAAAAGCGATTGCGATGATGCGAGACGAACTAAAAAAATTGACCGCAGAGCTTGTCACTACAGAAGAATTGGTGCGAGCTCAAAATTATTTAGTTGGGCAGCAAGCCATCAGTCTGCAAAAGAAATCCACAATCTGCCAGGCGGTCTTATTGGATGTGGTGTATGGCATGTCTGCTGATCATCTCTTTGAAGTGATCGAAGAATATAAAAAAGTAACACGCGAAAGTATTTTAAAGTTGGCGAAGAAAATTTTTTCTCAGCCAGAGGTTCTCAGCATTGTGGGCCCGACGAAATCCGTGCAACGAGCATTAAGTTAACGACTCATCCTGAGACATCAGAAACACTTTTGTTCTGTTATTAGTTTTTCTTATTAGGTTGACTCGACTTGGGTCGCGATGAGCTCAAGTCTAAGTGTTAAAAGCCGAAATATTGATAAAATGAAGCAAATGACACAGGCTCCAATCATTATCAGCCACACTGAGTTTTTTAAAGAGGCAGTACGAGAAGCCTTTAAGACTCGAAAACTGCAAACAAATCAGTTTACAGAAAATTATCTGGTTCAGGTTCTCGAGCACCATGTCGTCGCGGACCATTTTTTTGACCATGAGTCGAACTCAGACATGGGCCCGAGAAGGCAACAAACCTTGGCCGAGAGCCTATTAAAAGCTGTGCAATCAGAGCACAAGACAAAAGTCGAGCTTTTAAAAAAGTTAGCAGATCGCACTCTTTACATATGTGGTTTTTTTAGCGACTCACTCCAAAGAAAAATTATCGATGTGGACTACTGTGTAGATATGGCTGGAACTGCCTATGGATTACTTGCAGAAAGCAGTCGGGAAGAAACAATGGCAGAGGTTTACGCGACTTATTCAAGACGATTTAATGAATTTGTAGAGGCACTCAACTACATTAGCGAAAAATCGCAGATTCAATCTGCATCTAATGTTCTTAGAATTTATGATCGATACCTAAAAACAGGATCAGGCTTAGCCCGAGAAAAGTTATCTGATTTAGGAATAGTCCCGATTTCTAAAAGCGACCAAAAAAAAGTATCCCAATTTTAGCTCGTATGATACTTCAATAGTATGTTTGGCTTGGGTTTCACGGAAATTTTGGTACTGGCCGTTCTTGGTCTTGTTTTGTTGGGACCCGACCAACTACCAGAGGTCGCTAGAACCTTAGGTCGATTTTTCTCGGATCTTAAAAAATCAACAGATGAACTGACAGACGAATTTAAAAAGAATAGTTTTGATTCGCAAAACATGATTGAAGATATCCGAAAGGATTTCAATACTGCAGGCGAAATTAAAACAGATCATTCCCCACCAACTGAGGAGCCCGTCCAACTCGAAATGGACACGGAATATGATAACTCTCCTCATTTAGAAAAAGAAAAAAATGGAAAAAAACCAGAATCTGAATGATCATCTTAAAGAGCTCAGGGTCAGACTTATCAAAAGTCTTTGGGCCGTATTGATTGTTGCCGCTTTTGCTTATGCTTATTCCGAACAACTCTTTGATTACCTCAGATTGCCTGCACAAAAATATTTACCATCGGGTGGACTTGTTTTTACTCATCCGACAGATAAATTTATGGCCCATCTAAAAATCGCAATTTTTTCAGGGCTGGGTTTGTCTTGTCCTGTTTGGCTTTATCAGCTGTGGGCATTTATAGCCCCGGGTCTTTATCAAAAAGAAAAAAAGTATGCGACTCTATTTATTTTATCAGGCTCTTTGTTGATGCTTCTGGGGATTTCATTTTGTTACTTTGCGGTTCTACCTCCTGCTTTCGAATTTTTATTTAACTTCGGTGGAAGCGTTGATAAACCCATGATTACGATCACTGAATATTTAAGCTTTGTGGTACAGATGACTTTGATGTTTGGAGTTGCATTTCAGTTGCCACTTATTTTGGTTCTGCTTGGAATCTCAGGAATCGTTACATCTCAGTTTCTACGCAAACAAAGAAGGATTGCCTACTTCTTATTAGGAGTCCTATCAGCCGTGTTAACGCCCACGCCAGATGCTCTCAGCATGTTTATGATGTTAATTCCTATGATAGTACTTTTTGAGATCGCCATTTTTTTAGTAGCTCGCGTTCAAAAAGACCCTGTCGTAACAGTTTAAAGGTCATGACTCAAACTTTATTAAAATTGCACCTGATTCGATTGAATCACCCTGTTTAACTCTGATTTCTTTAATTTTTACATCTCGGCTGGCACGCATTTCATTTTCCATTTTCATGGCTTCCATAATTAAAAGCGGTTTATTAGCTTTTACTAAGTCACCAACTTTTACAAAAATTTCGATCACTTTGCCAGGCATTCCTGCCCTTAGATCAGAATCACCACCAAAGCTTCCACCTTTTTTAAGGGATTCGTGAAGAATCATCTCGTCGTTGTAGATTTTGATTGTTCGAAATGAGTTTCGAGTAAAAACAGTGTAATCTGTATCTTTGCCGATGACGTCGATTAAATACGAACTGCCTTTGAATAAAAAGCTGATATACTGCTCGGCTTCTTTGTAATCGTTCTTTGAAATATCGTGATGGACCCAATCTTTGTTTTCTTCTTGGATAGAAATTTTCCAGTTAAAACGAAGTTCGGTCACATCGATCTTATATTTTTTACCTTTGGATTCTGCTTCAAAATACATAACTCATTCCCTACATTCTTAATGAAAGTTTGCGGCCGATGCGTTTCCAGTTGCTAACTATGTTCAGCTGTCTGACATCCTTTGATTTTCTATCATTGTAAGCTTGAATGGCTGCCGCAATTAAAAAAACAGGATCCTCAATTTCACTAAACATTTTAGGCTCAATCACCTCAAAGTTTTTTTCAATAAACTGAGTCGTATAACTGCCATCCCGAAATTTCTCGTGATTCAGAATTGTTTTATGCAGAACAATGTTAGTCTTAATACCCGTAAGAACAAATTCAGTTAATGCTCGCTGCATACGATCGATGGCCTCGTCGCGAGTTTCGCCCCACGTGATGACCTTTGCGATCATTGGATCATAATAAATGGGAACTTCATATCCAGGATAGGCGTATGAGTCTACGCGAAGAAAAGGTCCTTGCGGATGTCTGCAGGCACCAATAACACCGGGGTGTGGTTTGTATGTGACAGGGTCTTCTGCGTTGATTCGGCATTCAATGGCATGGCCTTTTTGCTTGATGTCCTCTTGCTTAAACGACAAAGGGTTCCCAGCGGCCACAGAGATTTGTTCGCGGACTAAATCATAACCGGTTGTTTGCTCAGTGATAGGGTGCTCGACTTGCAAACGAGTATTCATCTCCATGAAAAAATACTCTTTAGTTTTGTTGTCGAAAATAAACTCGATAGTTCCCGCGCCCACATAATTAATCAGCTGGGCAGCACGAACTGCAGCTTCACCCATTTTTATACGGACTTCAGGTGGCACCGATGGGCTTGGGGCCTCTTCAATAATTTTTTGATGTCGTCTTTGAACTGAACACTCCCGTTCGAAAAGATGTACGACATTGCCCTGAGTGTCTCCGAAGACTTGAATTTCAATGTGTTTAGGATCATTAATAAATTTTTCTATGTAAACGGTTGGATCTGAAAAATAATTTTGGCCCTCGGATCTGCAGGCACGAAAGGCACTTTCAATTTCATCTTCTTTTTTAACAACCCTCATGCCCTTTCCACCACCGCCAGCAGAGGCTTTAATGATGACAGGATAGCCAATTTCTTTTGCAATTCGAACAGCGTCCTCAATATTATCCACGCCACCATCGCTGCCAGGAACAATGGGAACCTTTGCTTTTTTCATAAGAGCTTTTGCAGAAAGCTTATCACCCATGGCAATAATATTTTCTGGTGTTGGGCCAATAAAAACAATTCCATTGTCCGCACAGGCTTTTGCAAAGTGTGTGTTCTCAGATAAAAAGCCGTAACCAGGATGAACGGCATCGACACCGGCCTCTTTGGCAACTTTGATAATTCGATCGATGTTGAGGTAGGATTCTTTGCTCGGTGCAGGGCCCACATTGTAAGCCTGGTCTGCCAAAAAAACGTGAAGACTGTCACGATCCGCATCACTGAAAATTGCGACTGAACCAATGTTGAGCTCTCGACAAGCCCGGGTGATCCGGATGGCAATTTCACCACGGTTAGCAATTAGAATTTTTTTAAATGGAATGTTCATAAATCACCTACAGTGGAATGTTGCCGTGCTTTTTAGGAGGAATCAGATCACGTTTATGTTTAAGCATCTCTAGAGAATCAATAATTCTTTTTCGAGTCAAAGCAGGCTCAATGACCTCGTCAGTATAGCCAAGTTCTGCAGAGACATAGGGATTGCTAAACTTAGTTTCGTACTCAGAGATCAGTTCAGCTCTTCTTTGTGCAGGATCTTTTGCTTTTGCGATTTCTTCACGGAAGATGACATTGACGGCACCGTCTGCGCCCATCACGGCAATTTCTGCGGAAGGAAAGGCCAAGTTAACATCAGAGCGTAGAAGTTTTGAGCCCATCACAATGTAGGCGCCACCGTAAGCTTTACGAGTGATCACTGTGACCTTGGGAACTGTCGCTTCCGCATAAGCATAAAGAAGTTTAGCACCATGAGTAATGATCCCGCTCCACTCTTGATCTTTTCCAGGTAAGAATCCAGGTACGTCCACAAAGCTAACGACCGGAATATTAAAAGCATCGCAGAATCTAATAAATCGAGCTGCTTTTCTAGAGGCCTCGATATTTAAACAACCTGCTAATATCTGTGGTTGATTGGCAACAATACCCACAGAGCGTCCATTGAAGCGTGCGAAACCCACAATAATATTTTGCGCGTAGTATTTGTGAATTTCTAAAAAATAGCCTTCGTCTACACACTCTGTAATGACCTGAAGCATGTCGTAGGGTTTCTTAGGATTATCCGGAATCAAATTAATTAAATTCTCGACGATTCGATCTGGTCGATCATTTGTTGGAAGCATGGGTGGATCATCTAAATTATTAGCTGGCAAGAAGCTCAGCATTTCACGAATCAACAGTAAACAATGCTTATCATCTTCAGTCGCAAAATGAGCAACACCGGATTTTTGAGAGTGGGTGAGCGCTCCGCCCAAATCCTCTTTTGTCACTTCCTCGTGGGTGACGGCCTTAATTACATCAGGACCAGTGACAAACATGTAGCTTGAGTTTTTCACCATGAAAACGAAATCCGTAATTGAGGGAGAGTAAACCGCACCACCCGCGCAAGGGCCCATGATCGCAGTGATCTGTGGAATAACCCCCGAGCCTAAAGTATTGCGAGTGAAGATATCTGCGTATCCACCCAAGGATTCAATGCCCTCTTGAATTCTCGCTCCACCAGAGTCATTGATTGAAATAAATGGCCCACCGTTTTTAATTGCCAGATCCATCACTTTGCAAATTTTGTTGGCTTGTGTGCGGCTCATGGATCCACCAATCACCGTAAAATCCTGGCTAGAGACGTAGACAAGTTTTCCGTTCACGCGTCCGTAGCCCGTGATAACGCCGTCACCAGGGACTTTATTTTTATCCATCTCATAGTTTGTGCATCGATGAGTAACGAAGCGATCCATCTCTACAAAACTGCCGGGATCTAGCAACACGTCTAATCTTTCGCGAGCTGAAAGCCGGTTGCCTTTTTTGTGTTTGGTAATTCGATCACTGCCACCACCAGCCATGGCCTGTTGGTTTCTTTTTTCTAGATCTTGCAAAAGAGTTTGCATTTTTTCAGTCATCATTTGAGATAGCTCCTGTGTGTCGATGAAAATTAAAAAAATTAAGGATAGGCGCGGCCATAAAGCCGTGGAAAAGAGGCCGACTCACGAACGTGAGGAAGTCCACATATCCAAGTGACAGCGCGCTCTAAACCCAAGCCGAATCCCGAACTGGGAACGCCACCATATCTGCGTAAATCCAAGTACCATTCAAAGTCTTTCATTGGAAGTTGATGTTCATTGATTTTTTGAATCAATTTTTCAACACTTTCTTCCCTTTGACCGCCGCCGATGATTTCTCCGTAGCCCTCGGTCGCAAGCAAATCGCAACCCATGGCATAGCCTAAATCCTTTGGGTCCTCTTTCATATAAAAAGCTTTAATTGCAGATGGATAGTGGTGAACAAAAACAGGTTTATCATATTGTGAGGAAATGATCGTTTCATCGGGTGCACCAAAATCATCACCGATAATAAACTGTGGATTTTCTTTCAAAATGATCTCGGCGGCTTCGCGGTAGTGAAGCTTCGGAAAAGGAGCAATAATTTTTTGTAGTTTAGAAGTATCGCGGTCCAGGGCCTTTAATTCGTTTGGGCGATTTTTAAGAACTCGCTGAACAATGTATTCTACGAATTGCTCTGCCAAATCCATATTGTCATACATATCGTTAAACGCGACTTCGGGTTCGACCATCCAGAACTCAATTAGATGCCTTCTTGTTTTTGATTTTTCAGCACGGAAGGTGGGGCCAAAACAATAAGCTTTTCCAAAAGCTCGGCTGGTGGCTTCCATGTAGAGCTGACCTGACTGAGACAGATACATTTTTTCATCAAAAAACTGTGTTTCAAAAAGGTTCGATGTGCCCTCGCAGGCGCTCGGTGTAAAGATCGGAGCATCTGTCAGCGTGAAACCACGACCATCGAAAAAGTCGTGAATGGCTGAAACGATTTCATGGCGAATTTTAAGAATTGCATGTTGGCGCTTGGAGCGAATCCAGAGGTGACGATTTTCCATCAAAAAATCAGTGCCATGATCTTTTGGTGAGATCGGGTAACCTTCGCTTTTTCCAACGATGAAAAAATCAATGGCCCCAATTTCATAAACATCTTCTTGTTTTGGATGCTTTCGAACTAAGCCGGTTAAATGAATGGAAGTTTCTTGCGTTAATTGATCAAAGTTGAGTAAAGCGTCTTCCGAGCACTCGCCTTTAAAAAAAACACAGGAGACAATCCCTGTCCCGTCACGAAGTTCTAAAAACTTCACCTTACCTGATGATCGAGATTGATAAACCCAACCCTTAAGCTCTACTTTTTCACCGACATGCTTTTTGAGGTCTTCAATATACGTACGCATAGACTTCCTTTGAAGTTTCTTAAAGAAACTGGCAAATAAGAAGAAAAGCTAACACATAATGTGGCGCGCAATCGAAAATATTATGGCAAGATTCGCCGCAACTCATCAAGAGATTTTCTTAAGTTCAATCGACCTCGAGTTAAAGTTTTCGAGTTTCGACCCTGAATGACATCAACTCCACTCATCAGCGACTGTTTTATCTGACTTGCAGTGGCTTGGGGTCTTGCGCTCCATAAAACAGCAGCAGCTCCAGCTACAAAAGGTGAGGCCATGCTGGTGCCATCCATGGTTAAATAGGAATTGTCGCTGCCGGTGCTGAAAATATCAACACCAGGGGCAGTCATGTGAACTTTTTGAAATCCGCTATTGGACCAACTGGGCATGAAGTTTTCAGAATCAGTAGCGGCGACAGTGATTTGATTTGATAGGTTGAATGAAGCGGGGAAGAAATCATTTACATCAATATCAAAGCCACTATTTCCTGCGGCTACAACTAGCAAAATACCTTGTCGACTCAATGTGGAAAAAGCATTGGCCACTGAGTCTGCACAACCGCTTCCACCCCAGCTGGCATTGATAATACGAGCCCCTCGAGAAGCCGCATATTGCATAGCCAAGATTGCATCACCCAAAGTGCCACTTCCATTTGAATCTAAAAAGGCAGAAGGAACAATTTTAGCTTCCGGCGCAATTCCAGAAATTTGCCCTCGATTGGGATCGGCTGCAATAATTCCAGCCACATGGGTCCCGTGATCGTTGTTGCTCGTGTTTGCTGATTCAGAAAAAAAGCCAGCCCCTTTGACATCATCAATAACGCCATTTTGATCGTCATCAACACCATTTCCGGGCACCTCTGCAGAATTAATCTGTATTCGTGTGTTGAGCTGAGAGTGGTTTATATCCACGGTCGAATCGACGACGCCAACGATGACACCTTGACCGCGAAAGCCAGCATTCCAAACTGCGGGAGCTTCGATTTGCAACTGCCCGTAATCTTTAAAACCAGTGGATCTGACGGTGCTCTGTGCATTGATTTGACCAAGTTGGTGCACTTTCTGATTGATTTGCACATGGCGAATTTCGTTTTCTCTAGGTAAAACAAATTCCTGTTTGAATTTTTCTGGCGAAGAGCCCCTCTCGACAGAAAATCTGCCATCTTCCCACTGAACAATGAATTCATTTGTAACAGCAGCAGAGGTCTGACACTTGACCGAATCAAAACTTTTGGTGACTTCATTTGTTTTGAGGCCTGTTTTTGAACAACCACTTAGGGCTACGACGGCAATAAGCGCACATGAGAATACTCGCACATCCATGTCTATCTCCAAACCTTGAGGAAATCTTTTCCTCACTTTGATGACCCGATGAAACGGGTCATTGGTTACCCATCGGCTCATTCTGATTCAGACTTAAGACAATCTGGACGTTGGACTTGGGAAATGTTTGGACTTAAGAGAGAAGGGTAACACCCTGTTGACGAAGACCTTTTATGCGCTTTCTGATCAGGTCAGAAATGCGCTTTACTATTTTAGCTTCTGGGAACTTTTTAAGAACATGATTTGCAACTTTTTCTTTTTCTCTTTCAATTTTGTGTATTAAGGAATTCATTCGTGAATGAAAAGTACCTGGCTTTATTTGCAATTGATTTTCCAAAAGGTGAAACTGATTCAGGCCAATCTGCGAAAAGTTCGATCGATCTCCGATAAGAAATGCAAAGTCATCGTTTAAGCCTAAGTAGACAGCCGTGCTGACAAGATCATAAAATGGAGCCAGCTCGTTTTTGTTCTCTAAAAAGAGCAAAGAAATGTTTTTTGAGTGACTATCGTTGTTTCCAACAAGCAAGTTAAAACAAATCCAATCAAGAAAGCTTTCTAAATTTGGAACACGTTTTTTGGGCGCAACATGATTTAAAATAAGCTCATAGTTTTTCTTAATACTGGGCCCCCCCCGACTCTCATATTTAAAATCACTCGGTATTCCCTGAGCTTGGCAAAAATCCTGTTGATGAAGTCGACTGATGAAGCCCTTTGTTTTAATTCGATCAAATCGCTCAATGATAAATAAGGGATGCTGACCCATCAGAATTTCGCAATAGGGAACATTTAAACCCACGGCGAGCGCCAGCTGCATGCAAAAATATTCGTTGTAGACAGATTCCTTAATGCCTTCGCGCAATATAGGAGTCTTAATAATATGAGTTGTTGGTGATCCATCGGAGGGTAAATAAATTCGGCCCTGCTTGAATATTGCAGGGAATTTATCCTGTGCGCCCGCCAGGGAAAGATATCCTGGGTCCATACCAGCGATCATATCAGCAACAGATTTTTTTTTAGTAATAGCACTGTAAATAGCCCGAAGTGGAACCTCGACTAGCTTTAAAGAATTCGCTTTTACAGTTTTTCCCTTATCAGAATTGCTGATAACAAATGCGCCAGCACAGTCTTGGCCGAAATTTTCTAAAAACTCAAAAGTCCCTTTTATTTTATGATCATTTTCCAAGGTTTTTCGCAAATCACCTTCGGGCAAGAGATTTTCAAAAAATGAAAGTGTGACTTTGTTTTGAAACTCTTTTTGCTCAAGTGGCATAGCTAAACTCAAAGGAAAGCCTTTTTTTGAATTTCTCCAACTGTCTTCATAGGAAAATGAATACACCAGATCTTCACTGCAAGTTAATGTTCCAACTTTTTGATCCTCGTAAAAGACAAAAAGCGACATTAGTCTTCCAACTCGAGCTTAATTTTAAAACCTAGTATTTTAGACATTTTAAGGAGTGAAGAAAGCTTGATGTCTGAATCGGCCACCTCGATTCGACTAATTCCATTATGAGAGAGATTACAAAAATCAGCCAAGGATTTTTGAGTGATCTTGAGTTCCTTGCGCCGAGCCCTGAGTGCCCGCGCTAAATCACTTTCGCTGCCGATTTGAACCAGTTTCATCGCAAGCCCTCCGCCACAATTCTCATTATAATGAGAATTGTGCTACGATTTCAACAGTTTTCAACAAAATTCTCTGTGTGGTGAGAATGTGCGACCAGGGGGCTGGGGTATCATCAACTTATTGTTGATCCGAAGTTGACTAGCGGGAGCCACAACGACCAAGCAGAATTTTGCCACACGGGCCTCTGTGGTCCAGTTCACTCCGGCAGTGCCACCTTGAGCCGCCATATTCGTTGGCTATCAACTTTAGTCAACTCAAATATGGACACCAACATGAGCACAAGATAAGTTATGCATCGAAAACTCAAAGCGGGGTGAGCATGGTGCTAGTCAAACTCAACGGAGTTAAGAAATCTTACAAACTTGGTGAAACAGATGTCCCTGCACTTCGCGGTATCGATTTAGAAATTCATGCAGGTGAATTTACAAGCGTAATTGGCGCCTCAGGCTCTGGGAAAAGTACACTGCTCAATTTGATAGGCTGCTTAGATTTGCCAACTTTAGGTTCGATTCAGTTTGAAAATAAAGAAGTGACAAAGATGTCTGAGTCAGAGCTTTGTGATCTTAGAAATCAAAAAATTGGATTTATTTTTCAGTCCTTTAATTTGGTTCCAGTTTTGAATGTCATAGAAAACATCGAACTGCCGTTGTTAGTTAAAAACCATTTGTCAGACACTGAAAGACTTCAGCGGGTGAATGAAGTTGTTAAATCTGTGGGACTTGAAGACTTTGTGAAACATCGACCTGATCAGCTTTCTGGTGGCCAAAGACAAAGGGTTGCGATTGCGCGAGCACTTGTGACTCGGCCAGCTTTAGTGTTAGCAGACGAGCCCACGGCCAATTTAGATTCTAAAACATCACAAATCATTTTGGACCTTATGCTGAAGCTGAATCAAGAAAGTAAGGTCACATTTCTTTTTTGTTCTCACGATGAAAAATTGATCAGACAAACATCACGTGTTGTCAGAATTCAAGACGGAGTCATCCACTCGTGAGTTGGACATTTGCCTTTCGCAATCTTTTTAGAAATCATCGAAGAACTGTTGCGACAGCTGCCGCCGTGATTGCAGGTTTCATTGGGCTTTTGCTATTGGGCGGATACATTCACCGTGTCGAAATCAGCCTCAGAACAAATTCAATTTATCTTTTTAATAAAGGTCACATCACAATCTTTAAAAAGGGTGGCCTGGAAAGGTTTGGAACCCAACCTTCGAAGTATCAAGTCACGCCTGAAATGCTCGCGCAAATCCAAACTATTTTAGAAAGCAAAAAAAATAAAATTGATTGGATTGGCAAAACGCTCACAGGGGCCGGGATTGTCAGCGACGGGGACCGCTCCGTTCCTTTTTTCGCAACTGGCGTTGATCTTCAAACATTGAAAAATAGTTTTGTGAATCAAGATGTTCTCAACTGGGCCATTGATTTCCTACTTCCGGGCACTACGGGCTTTGTTCAAGCCTTAGAAGCTAATCCACACTCGATTTCAGTCACAGGGCGGCTGTCTGATTTACTTAGAAAAAAAAGGCCCTACTCCAAGCTATCCGAAGATGAAAGCTATGTTCAATTAGCGGGCATGACTCAGTATGGAGATCTGAATGCAGTGGACGTTAAGTTAGCAGTTAATCATTCGACAGGCTCAGAAATGCTCGAGGACTCGGGATTACTTGCTTCAGTTGAAACTCTTCAAGAGCTTTACTCTCTTGAAGGATTTCATTACATCATGGTTTATCTTAAAGACATCCGAGATTTGGATCAGATTTTAGTAGAATTAAATCAAAATTTCGAGACAAACAATTTTCCACTTCAAGCCTACCGCTTTGACTTGCCTGCGATTTCACCAAACTATGCCGGTTCCATGGGATTTTTATATGTCATGAGTGGGTTTTTTGTTTTTCTTATCTGTGGGGCCGTTGCACTTTCGATCATGAATTCACTCACAATGGGAATCATCGAACGCACTCGTGAAATCGGAACCTTTCGGGCGATCGGCTTCACACAGCAACAAATTGCAGTCATGATGACCCAAGAGGCTTTATGTCTTTGTCTTATCAGTGCGGCCCTGGGAACTTTCCTTTCATTTGTGATTTCATTTGTAGTGAATGCTGCTAACATTCGATTTTCTCCGCCGGGTGTCACGAACAGCATTCAATTTATTCTTTCACCAAACCTTTATTTGGTGTTTGTAGTTCTTTTTATTTTTCTTTTAGTGGTTGGTCTGACAGCTTATTTAGTTACAACTTTTAAGCTCAAAACCAAAATTATTAACTTGCTGACAGATGCAGGAGCCTAAAATGTTTTTAACCCAAGTTCTTTTTCTATTTTGCATGACTCTGTCCAATCTTTCTTTGGCACAAGATGCAGAAAAACTTTTAAAACAATCAGATCGTGCCCGCGGAAGTGTTGAAAAAGGTCTGAGCTGGATTAGCGAAGTGGAAACAACCGAAGACGGCCAATCTACCAAGAAAAAATTCAAAGTTCGCGCCCAATATGTAAACGCCTACGTTGAAGCCCTCGAGCCCTCTCGAAACAAAGGGGAAGTTTATCTTTTCAATGACCGGGCCATGTGGTTTTTTAAGCCCTCACTCAGAAAGCCCGTCACAATTTCCGCAAGACAAAAGCTAACGGGGCAAGCTGCCAATGGAGACATCGCCTCTACTCATTATGCCAGGGACTATACACCCACTCTTGAAAAATCAGAAGTTGTGGAGGGATCAAAATCTTTCGTCCTCTTGTTAAAAGCAAAAGCGAATAATTTAACTTATGATCAAATTAGGTATTGGATTCGTGAAAGTGATGGGCTTGCTATTCAAGCCGAGTTCCTCACCCTGCAGGGTAAAGCATTTAAGCGAGCCAAAATGAAGTACGACAACAAGGTTCAAGGGTTAAATGATGGCCCAACTGCCTTCATTAGCCAAATTGAAATCACAGATGCAAAATTAGAGAATAATAAATCAGTGATCCGTTATATTGAACCCAAGTTGGATACCCACCGAGAAACACTTTTCAATGTGAATAATTTAAAGCGATGATGCCACTTGCACGAATCGCTTACAGAAACACACTTAAAAACTGGCGACACAGCCTGGCTGCGATTGCTTCTATTTCTGCGGGTTTTTTGTCTTTGGTGTTGTTTCAAGGTTATATTTCTGACGTCAATCAACTCTACGAAGTGGGCTTTAATAACCGAGCGATGTATGGTCATTTGCTGATTGAAAATCCAAACGTGAATACTTCAGAGGGCAAGTCTCAACCCGAAAAAAATCTAATCAGCAAAGCCGAACAATTGCAGATTGATCAGTTTATTTCTCAGCACAGGGATAAAATCATCGCTAGGGTCCGATTTCTACCAGTCACTGGAACTGTAACGAACGGAAAAAACTCTTTTCTTTTCGTTGCCATGGGCTACGACCTTAAAGAAGGTGCTATGATGAGAGCTCCCAAGTGGGAATGGGAAGTTTTGTATGGCCAGCCCCTGCATGTGGCTCAAGACTCTGATGTCGTGGTTGTGGGTCAAGCCTTAGGATTTTTGCTTGGCTGTGAGCCCACGCCTAAAATTGAAGGGATGGTTCAAAATGATGGTTACAAACCAGAGGTTCGCCCCTTCCAATGTCAGAAAGAAACCATTCAGACTTCTGCTGCGACTGTCTCAGGTCAATTGAATGCCATGGATTTTAAAGTGGTTGGTATCATTGATGGTGGCTACAAAGATATCGATGAAAAATGGATGAAGATGTCCATTGAAAATGCACAAACATTACTGAATACAGAGGAAGTTAAATTTATTTCTG
>Ga0114979_10001942_pt1 | contig 13973 bp, 16 predicted proteins | sample S_140625_EF_Meta_FD_87315 | JGI IMG/M metagenome (GOLD analysis project Ga0114979, IMG submission 87315) | Freshwater microbial communities from Lake Simoncouche, Canada to study carbon cycling - S_140625_EF_MetaG | ecosystem: Environmental > Aquatic > Freshwater > Lake | place: Lake... | reverse complement strand
GGGTGTTTTGTCAAAGAGGCTAAGAAATAAGGGCGCACTCGGCTTGTCTGCGTTTGAGAAGACCAGGCAAGACCTTGCCCCCACCTTTTGTCCACAGCATCAATTGCTCTTTTGCCCCGTCCCAATCCTGTGCGTTGATCTTACGCTTGAGGGTTGAGGTTTGGAGTCGGCCTGTCCCCAGGTTGTAGCAGAAATCCACAATGGCGTTGCACTTGCGCTCATCAGTCGCAAGGATGGGGCAGTTTCGCAACACGCCTGGCAAGTAAGTATGCTCAAGTTCCACCATGAGCAGCGCTCTTGCTGTAGGCTCATCCATAGGGGCATCTTCCAAGGTCACTTTGCGCCCGTCAGAATAGTAGGTTGACCCATACCCAATCGTTGCAATCCCCGCAGGGCATAGGTAAGGCTTAGACCTAAACCCCTCAAACTGGCGACACAAAGCAGCAGCCAGTTCTAAGTTCATATACCCCTCTTAGACAATGTACGGTCAAGAAACCAATAATTGATTGTTCCTGACAGTAAAGCAGAAAAGTCAGGGGTCATCATGGTTTTAAACACTTCAACAGCTGGCGCACCATTTAACCAGGCGTTGTAGGCAAACCAAACATGGATAAATGACCAAACAAACAAAACCCAATAAGTCACCATAGGGCGCACAGAGGCCGACAGGGAAGCAACCCATCCACCCGCTGCTTTGACCATTTCCGCTTGTTGTGTAATGGCGTTGTTAAAGGCATCCATCACGCCTACATCAATAGCGGCTTCTCTTTGTGCGCCAATCTCAGCCAACTTTTGCTGACCACGTTGGGCTTCCAAGTCGCATTGGAACTTAAACATATTAAGTTCGTGCTGACGCTCGTTTTTCTTATCAAGCCACTTTAAGACTTCGGGGGCCATCCTAAAGATGCCACCAAAAATAGAACCCAACAATCCACCGCTTAAAACTTCAAACATGGTTATTCTCCGCAATGTTTACATTTGTGATGGCTATCCCCATGCGAGAGTTTTACACCCGCTAAGAGGCCAATAAAGCCACCAATGATGGTTTGAAACGCAGGGTGCAACATAGCAAAGATTTCTGCGTTATCAACTTCTTTTGCCCACAGGCCAAGTAAGAATGCAATGACCATACCCAACACCGACAAACAAAGAGTGGCTGCAACCATCAAAGTTACTGAATAAGTCAGCTTACCTACTACGTCTGGATTTTCATTCATACAGATATGTCCACTTTACGGTTAGTAAAAATCTCTAGGCTAATTTGGTTGCGTTCTGCTTTTTTAACATACAACTCAAATTCAAGAGCATCAATTTTTATATCTACCTTTTTCATTTTTAGCGCTTGCTTGTAATCTTCAGTCAGCTTTTCAGCCCTACGTTCAAGCGCATCTGTCCTGTTTGGCTCGCCCCCAGGCTGAATCATTGGATACCATTTGTATAAAGGCGGGATCATTTCTTTTCACGTTCTAATGCCTCTTTGTATCCGTGAACTACTTTGTTACGCAACCATGTGGAATCTGCCGCACCCGCCCACTCGGACAAGTTGTTCCAAATCACAACATAATCTGTTGACTTGCAATGCTGGGCGTTTTGGTTTAACCATGTCATCATTTCCTTATGACGTTGTGTAGGATCATGGACGGTGTACGCAATCCCGTAAAACTCTCTAACGTGACAACCGTTTTTGGCTATTGCCGCCACCAGCCCAAACAATAATAAAAGTATGAGCCAACGCATTCATTTACTTTGACCATTGATGGCTAACGTATCCCAAAATTGTAGATATAGCAGACACAAAGACCATGCCCATCCAAAAGCCGCCACGACCTTTGTTTGCCAGTTCAATAAGAGTTTCAAGTTGTGCCTCCATCTTGTCAATCTTTGCTTCCATTGACTCAACTTTTTGCCAAAGAACACCGTATTTGACCAAATCAATGTCAGACATATCAGCTCTTTTGTATGAACGCAAGGGCATAGTAAAGGGGCAAGTTTGTGCCGCCAGAACCCGCTACAGCAGACGTAAAGCCACCTGTATTTCCCACGGCATAGGTATTACCCGCACCCACCACAAATCTGTCTCTCAGGTCTGGTGTGCCGTTCTGTCCATCGCACAAATAGTAGCCAGTTGGAATAGCACCAATTGAGCCTGACCACATGATGATGCCGCCCGCAGGAATAGGGTTGGCAGTAGCAGTTGAGCTTGGGATGCCATAAAGATTGTCAAATGAGCCAATCTGCACGTTGGCAGAGTCAGTCAAAATAAACTTGTAGGAATATCCTGAATTTAACCAAATCTCTTGTGGGGGGCGACCATCAGTTCCTAATTGAATGGGATTGGTGTTGGCAATCGTTCCCGCAGAAGTGGTGTAAGTGGCTAGGGGAGTGCTAGAACCCGCTTGGTAGGTATAAATATACCCACCGTTAAGGGGTATGCCTGTATTAGTAAAGAATTGAAATCCGTTACCAATGGGGGAAAGATTGAACGCCATGTTATTTTCCTAAGTCTGAAAGTTTAGTGCCAGCGCCAGGTTTTAAAGATTCTTTAGTCTGCTTTGCTGCGGCTCTGTTTGCCAATGCTTCACGGGTCATTGTGCCAATAGGAACAACACCAAATCCTGCCACATTAGCGGCCTTTTCTAAGCCACCTTTAGCCATCTCTTTAGCACCCGCCACAAATGTGTTGGATTGGTTTACATAGCTTCCACGGGGTTGTGCTTGCGTATATCTAGCCACATTACCCAAAGCCCGTAATTGTTGGGCAGTCTCACCGTCAACTAATTCTAGCAATCTAGGATCAAGTTGTTTAAGCGCTTTGTTGTATCCCGCTTGGCTAAAGTTGCCGTTATCATTTATGACACCAGCTTTATCTTTAAGATAGTTAACCACGGCAGCGGACACGGCCTGATGACCTTCTGAGCCTTTACCAAGTTGTGCAGTCAACGCTTCCAAATCACGTTTGTTGCCACCAATAATGTATTTATTGATGAACTTATCGGGTGCAACATCATTAACTGCGGCATCGTAAGCAGGGTCTTTTTTCAACATATCAAACCTAGCTTTAGCGGCACTTCTAGCCTCATTTGCCAAAGGTTTAAGGTTGGCGGCATCACCCGACAAAGGCAAGTCCTCTAATGCGGTGCGTACAATGCTTGACGCTGCTTTAGCGTTACCATCGCCTGAACGCTCTGCTTTACGCATTTCTGAGGCCAAATTAGTTCTCATGGCTTCAAATTGTTCAAACGTCATTGTTTCGCCATTTTTGTAGCGCTCTAATTGTTTGGCAAGTGCTGAAGGTAAAAAGTCTGTTTTTAGTTCTTTTCCTAACATGGCTTCAGCATTAGCCGCAAACTGCTTTCCATCAATCGGAAAGTCACCGCCAGCGGCATCTTTAAGCGCTTTGTATTTGGCAGAAATGTCAGCAGTTCTTGTGTCATCAAGTGCTTTGTAAGCATTGATCAAAGTTTCTGCGTTTTCAATGTGGTTTACGCCAAAAACATCAGGGGCGGCTTTGTCCCTGATAGAGTTCATGTTTTCAATCAATTTGCCGTTTTGCTCATTAAAACGATTAGCCAACTCAGGGTTTTTGCCCCTCATGTTCATTTCGTCAGATAACAAGTTAATGTCTTGAGTGGCTTGCCCACGGGTTAGACGCACAGGCACAGGCAATGTGTCAGCCTCAACATGGCGCTCAAGGGCGGGCATATTGATCTGATTGACAGGCGTACTCTTTAATTCGTTTTGTAGTTCAGGACTTGCTTTAGCCAACATTGCTTGAACTGCCGCCTGGTCAGTTGTCGCAGCTGCGCCAGCGCTTTGCAACCCGCCTTTGGCCTGAAACTGCTGTTGCATTTGTTGTTGTGCAGTAGGACGAATTTCACCACCCCACTGGCTTAAAGTCTCAGCACCTTTAATTAAAGGTTTGGCGGCAATAGCCAAAGGTTTTGCAGCTAAAGCGGGGGCGGCTAATGTTGCCGTTCCCATCATGTTTTGCACATCAGGAAGTGGTAAGCCTGTTTTTTGGGCAATCCACTCAGCACCTTTATTGACATTTTCGCCAATAAAATCCATCAATCTGCGGGAAGCCTCGCCTTGATAAGCAGGGGTTTGCGTCACACCCAAGGTTTTGCCAAATGGCTTTTCTAAAGCGCTTGTAACGGCCTGACCGTATTCTTGGGCTTTTTCAGGTGTAGTAAATGGACGGGAAGCCGCTTGAACAACTTGACCCGCCATAGGCAAAATGCCGCCAATTGTAGTGTCAGCTAACGATGCAACACTAGCGCCTAAATCTTTTCGGCCTTCTTGCAGTTTGTTGTAAAACTGAGCCGCCAAAGGAAGTTCATTCTTTTTCTGCTCTTGTTTGGCAGTGGACGCAGGGGTTGATTCCCACAAATCAGCCAATGTTTGACCAGAAGCCTGTTGTGGTTGAACTTTGCCACCCATTTCACGGGTTAAAGATTCTATGTCTCGTTGCGCTCTAAGATCGCCTGATTGCAAGCGTTGCTGTGCTTTGGTCATCTCGTCTTGCAAGATAGCCATGCGGTCAACCTGACGGTTTTGCGGTGTTGCCGTAGCAGGGGCGGCATCCCAAAGTTCAGCAAGACTAGCCATTATTTGATAATCCCCAACATTTTTGCTTCTTGAATTTTCTTGCTCATGTCAGCAATGTCTTGTTTAGACATAGAAGCCTTGAGTTTTGCAACCTGTTCAGGTGACATTTCTTGGAAAATTCTAGGATCAGCAAATTTATTAAACACCTGTGATTTCTCTTGATACTTTACAGGATCATTGCGAAATTGAGATAAGTATTCAGCACGTTTTTCTTTTAATCTTTCCACACCAATCATTTGGTCTGAAACTTCTTTAATAGCCGCTAAAGTCATCTTGCCGCTTGGGTTGGCAATTTCTGCCATTGCCCTAGCCGCATCAGTATTACCACCCGCCAAGGCCAACAATCGGGTGTTCTTAGCCAATTCGTCTGTGGCGGTGTTTTCAGCCGTATAAACATCAATACCCGCTGCATTCAAAATGCCAGCTGCCAACTTCTTACGCTCTGCGCCAACGCCTGTAAAGCCTTCTGGTGCAATCTTTTTAATGTTTTGAAAGATTGCAATTCTAGGTTGCGCTTCTTTTGAGGCGTTATAAGTATCTGCCCAATCTGTATTAGCAATAGTTGTGTTTGCGCTTAAAGTGCTTGCAATTTGAGGGGCAAGATTTGTAACTACAGGAGAGCGTTGTTGGCCTTGCATAGGCTGACCACCGCCTTGTGGCTGAATGTATTTTGTGCCAACAGGCAAACCGTAAGGATTGCCCTCTGTGGCAACAACTTCCAAGCCTGGGCCAATTGTCTTAGGAATAGCCGTTCCAGAAAAACGCATGGAAGGTTGCTGACCACCAATAAAAGGTTGGGTAACAGTAGGTTGAATTTCACCGCCCGTGTCCAATGTTCCCGCTTTGGGAGACAAAGATTCTTGTTGAGAGGGCGACAACATAGATTGGCTCAAACGAACCATATCCTCTGAAATGTGCTTGCCAGGTTGTGCTTTGCTTAATGGGCCAGCGTAAGCATCAATCAGACGGTACAACTCAGGACTGTCAGGGTTTTCCTCTTTCAATCGATTAAGTTCACCCAAAACAATCTTAGGGTCTTGAACGCCCAAACGTCCTAACAAACCCGTTCTGTTGGCAATGATCTCACGCTGAGATTGCGTCAAATTTTGTTTAGCGCTTGATGCCTCAGTTTGGCTTTTGTGCAATCCACTTAATTCATTGATAACGGATGAGCCAGTTAACGGTGCAATTCTAGGAATGACCGAATTGATCTTGTCCATGTCAATGCGACCATTGGTCTGCCAATTGTCAGGATTGCTTGTGAATTCTTGAAGTTTGACCCGTTCTTCATTTTTTTGACGAATAACTTGATTCTCAACTTGAGCCTTTTCCAAAGCCAAAGGATTCATTTGCCTTGCTTGTTCAACTTCCTGTTGCGCTCTTTGCAAGGCCAAAGGATTCATTTGCTGCGCTTGTTGGAAGTTTTGAATTCCACTAGCCATGCCCAACATATCCCCAAGACTTGTTTGTTGGGGCTTTGGATAATTTACGTTCATTGATAGGTCAGCCATGATTTATCCTTATGTCGCTTTAATCAAAGAGCCAAGCAATGCCGTATTGCCAAGATTGCTCAAAGCAGTTGCTGTGTTAGCACCGCCAGCTGTTGCATTACTTGCCAATGCCGATCCAAGACCAGTGGCAAGGTTAGCGGCATTTAATCCATACACATTAGCGGCATTTATACCTTGACCAGCGCCTGTTGTAAGGTTGCCACCATAAGTGTTAGCAGCACCCGCCAAATTGCTTCCATATTGGTTGTATGCGCCTTGCAGTTGACCCGCATTTCCAAGCATATTGCCACCATAGGTAGATGACAACGAACCAAGGTTAGAGCCGTAATTAGTACCAAGACCCGCTAATTGACCCGCAGAAGTGCCGCCAATATTAGCCATTCCAGCTAGACTGTTGTAAATGTTCTGTCGTTGATTATTAAAATTATTAAAGGCTTGCTGATAAGCACCGCCCGCATAGTCTTGGGTGTACTTTTGTAGACCTTGCAAAGCATTACCGCCTAAACTACCACCCGCAGCGTTAGCGGCACGCTGATTAGCCATTTGACCCTGTTGCAGTTGGAATGCGTAGTTAGGGGCAAGATTAGTGTTTAAGTCGTTTGCATTAAACTGGCGAGTTAAATAATCTTGATTTGCCGCTAATCCCGCAGCACCTTGACTGCCAATTTGTTGATATGGTGCTTGATAGCCAACTTGTTGGTTATACAAATTCTGCAAATTACTAGCTGTGTTTGAGTAATTGTTTGCTAAATTTGTATTTGTATTTCCATACAAACCCGCTTGAGCATTTAACGTATTGTTTAAATTGCTGCTTAAATTTGAGTAAACATTACCCAAATCTGTACGGTTAGCCGCATTTAAACCTTGTGCGTTTTGATAAGCATTAGATAGTGCAGTTCCCGCTTGTGTGCCATATTGGTTGATCAAGTTTCTAGCATCAGAAATTGCTGAAGCGTTTGACATACCGCCTAATAAATTACTAAGCGCTGCGGCAGTTAAACCAGTTCCCAAGCCTAAATTTGTTCCTCCTACGCCACCAGTTCCACCACCTGTAACGCCACCTGTGCCGCCACCTGTCATGTTGCCTGTGCCACCACCAACAACACCGCCTGTGCCACCGCCAGAACCAACGCCTGTTGTCAAAGCGCCTGTGCCAAGAGTAGTACCGCCTAAACCTGTCACGCCACCTGTAAGAGCAGAGCCTGCGCCTGTTCCCAACAGAGAAGTTCCAAGAGTAGAGCCTGTTAATACGCCAGTACCCGTTAAGCCTGTGCCTGTGCCTGTTCCCAATAAACTTGTGCCAAGACCAGAACCTGTGAGAACACCCGTTCCTGTTAAACCTGTTAATCCTGTTCCTAACAAATCAGTTCCAAGACCAGAACCCAATAACACGCCTGTGCCTGTTAGACCAGTTCCTCCAACAACACCAGTACCCAAACCACCAAGACCCGTTGCACCTGTAGCGCCACCAAGCCCACCAGCGCCCGCAGCTGTTAAACCAGTTCCTAAACCACCATCTAACCCAACTGCACCGCCTACACCGCCAAGACCGCCTGTGCCAGCTGCTGTGATTCCTGTGCCTGTACCTGTGCCCGCAACAGTTGTTCCTGTTCCCGTACCTAGTCCTGTGCCAACTGCTGTATCAGTACCTAATCCACCAAGTGCGCCAAGTGTTGTGCCGCCACCAGTTCCATATAAAGCAGCGGATTCTGCGGCAGTTAAAGCACCAGCCCCTGCGGGTATGCCACTTAATCCTGCTAGATCAGAACCAACAGCCCCTAATGAACCAAGGGTAGAGCCTCCACCAGCTGCTTCGCCAAGGCCAGGCAAACCAAACGCCATGCCACCCGCTGCCAAAAGGAATGGCAACATATTGTTGTCAACTTTTTGTTGCGTACCTTGACGCTCTAAAGTTCCATCAGCACCGTATTGGTTATAACCACCGCCAGTTTTGTTTTCTCCTACTTTATAGGTTAAAACATTTTCAATACCGCCAATTTGTTGATTTTCACCGTCACCAATGGTTTGGTATTGAGGCTGAACAATTGTGTCGCCAAGCGTAACGGTTTGACCAGGCGGGATCGTAGCCGCAACCCTTGCAGCAACCGCACCCTCAGACATACCAACGGCACTAGCCATTTGTGAGGGCGAAACACCATAAGTCCTCATGGCATCCACAATTTGAGAATCACTCATGCCTGGATTACTTGTTAAGTAATCCTTAATTTGTTGATCGGTCACACCAACAGATTGAGAAACTAATGAATTTATTGTGTTGTCCATGACTTAAACTTTCTCAAACATTGTAGTAAGGCACTTTGTAAGCCTTGCCATTTACTGTGACATTTATAAACCCAACAGGGTTAGCGGGAAGCGTTGCCGATCCACTTGTAGCAGTCGTTGCTGAACTGAAATTCAACAAGTTAATGAAAAACTGCTGCCATGCCCGTGATGGACGGTTAGTTGTACCATCCAAAAACTGCGTTTGTGGATAGGGGTTAACTTGTTGTGTACTTGAAAGTCCTGAAGTAGCCATTAGTTTTCTGCCCCTTGCACTTTAAGGTTTGCTGAAATGATGACAAAATTTACAGGATCAGTCACCACCACTTCAAAAATCCGATCTCGGGCTGTTCCCAATCTGCGCCAAATAGCACGATTTTTATACTTACCCAATTGTCCAACACCCGTCCAATGCTCATTTGACCAAGTAGAACCACCGTCACTTGACCACCGCAACATTGCTTGTGGATAAGTTGTCGGGGTGTTTTGGTTAATTGTTGCTAAATCACTTAAATAAACAGTTTCACCAGCCCCAATTATCAACGATCCTGTGGGTGTTATGTAATAGGGATTCTGAATGTAACGACCAAAAATAGCAGACAAACCTGTTGTCCCCACGCCTGGCTGAAACTGAATCTGCAATTCATCAAAGTATTGCCTTTGAAATTCAGTCACCAAATGAGGCGCTCTACGCAATCTGCGGACGTTTTGACCGTCATCTGTGTAATTGGTTTTATCCAACTCATACAATTTGCCATTGGAGTAATCCCCAATGATCACAAGACCTTGAAACACAGCGCAGCAGTTCCCTCGGTGACGCTGATATTGATTGTCGTCAGTCGTATAAAGCCATTTGTGCCATAGTTGAGTGGTGTTGTCGTAAGCCCATGTCAAATTCAATGTGGGAAACGTCACTACATAAACTTCATGGCCTTCTAGCTGATAAGTCCAAGCAATTGCATCGTCAACATTTTGATTAGCTAATGTGTTCTCTACCGCATGGGTAGAAATCCGTTTAGGGATATACCCTTCCATTTGCATGATCTGCGCCTGTCCACGGTTATTGCGTGAGACATAAGCAAATGAGTTTCCAAGTCGATAAAGGGAAAATGGCGCTGCAATCCCGTGTTGGGTAGATGTGCCAGGTATCCGTTGGAATGGGAAAGGAACTGTTCCAACGTCTGTCCAAACTTCAGACGAAATCTCACCCATCAAATAAACTTCACGGTGATCAACAATCAAAGCCACCAAATCATCAGGCGCACCGTCTTTGAGTGAATAGCTAGTTTGGGGTGAAATAGCCGACAAAAGGTCAGTAGAACCCCATTGCTGAGTCGTTGGGTTGTTGTAAACAATGTAGTTGTCAATCACATCCACAGTGTTTGCACCGCTAAACGCACCGTCAGTAGATGGCAAAACAGAAAAGTTAATGCCAAACATGGTCACGCCAACTGCTACGGTACTTGCCACGCTTAATGTGTAAGTTCCAATCCCACCTGATCCTGTACCCAAAGCCGTGATGATTGTGCCAAGGGTTACGCCAGCGCCTTGAACGGTCTGTCCAACATGGAGAACACCTGAAGTAACCGCAGAAACGGTCATTACCGTTCCCGCAATGGTTGCAGTCACCACCGCACCAACGGTTGCCGTACTCATAGACTCAGAGGCTACAGTTTGACTTCTGTTGATTGTGTAAGTACCCGTCCCGCCCGTTCCCGTTCCAAGTGCGGTAATCACGGTTTCAGGCAATATCCCAATTCCATACAAAGACTGATTGATGGCAATTGTTCCACTAGAAACGCTTGTCACGGTCAATGTTGTGCCACTTGTTGATCCCGTGAACACGGCAGCTGCGGGGCTTGATATGTACCATGTGTAACGATAAGCACCGTCCACAATGTAGACATTGACCCCGTTGTCGGTAATTTTGACTATTCCAGAACTGGAATTAAGTTGACCAATTACAGAGGGGACAAGGTTAGCTGTTAGGGCATAGACATAAGGCCCACAAACCGCAATCAATTGCTCACCGCCAGAAACCGCATGAAGCCCACGAACTTCTTGTTGGTTAGGAAAAACTGCTTTAACGGTCAGACCTGGCGTTGGGTAAAGCGCAATCACCCCACGCTCACCCTGTTGTTTGGCAGGGTCAACTTCGGGAAAGAAATTGATGCACTCTTGGGCATCTTGGTAGATGCTTGGTGCTTCGTAACTTGCGCCTACAAAACCGAAATCTGGCATGGTAGTCCTTTAAATAAAACCGCCAGTTAAAATCCATCCAGCATCTTTGCTTCTACCCGTTAGCAAAGCATCAGGATAACGTGCGGTTTGCAAGGGACTCATGTTAGTGCGCTTGAGCGTTGCTTTGGCTTGCCCTGCAAAGGTCTGAATCATGCTTATTTGCGTTGGAGAGGCTTTACCATACATGGGCATTAAACGCTCTGCCAAACACCACCTAAGAGCCATTGAATAGCCTTGTGGCAGGGCTATGTCCTCATACATTGAGTCGTAACGGCTGAACAAGGTATTAGAAAACAAGTGCATTTCGCCTTGTGAGGGGCTAGGCCAAATAAACAAGTTTCCTGAGTCTGAGCCTGGGTTGTAGTAAACCGCCTTGGGCCACGGGCCACTTAGTGTTTTTAAACCAATCATTTGGTAACTATGCAATTCCAAAACTGACATTGGGTAATCAAGTCCACCGCCTGTGATGGGCTGACCATTGGATGTGGTGTTTACCCTAACAAACGCTGAATCAATGTTTAAGGGCTTTTGGTAGTAAGCCGTGATTGATGTGGATGCAACGGTCTGAGAAATGTTCAGTTGATAAGTGCCTGTTTCGTTGATGTTGCCACCAGCGCCTGTCAAAAACTGAGTAATCTTTGTTCCCGATGTGATTCCTGTGCCACTTAGCGTTTGACCTTGGGCAATAGCACCTGAAGCAATCCCTGTCACGGTCAAAACATTACCCGCAATTGAGCCTGTAAAAGACGCACCAATAAAGTTTTGAGTCGATGGGTTAGGGCCAATTGTGTATTGGGTTTGACCAGAAATGACGGGGCAAATGATTTCTGTGACATTGAAAACCATCATGTTTTCGTTTGACCATTGGTCAATTATGTCGTTTAACATTTCAAACGCATCAAGCGCTGCGTCTGGAGTCGGAGTTTCACCTGATTCCAATGCGCCAATGTCTTTTAGCGCTCGGCTAACAATGTCAAAAGGCACAGCCATAATGTTTCCTTACATTTCTACGGTGAAGGTCTGAGGCTGCCAAGGGGGAGGCGTAAATTGGCTTTTGCTCAGAGAATCTAATTGTTCTTTAAGTCTAGATTTTATGACGCAATTGCCATCCCGCATAGTCTCTTTTTCAATCCAACCAACGATCATTTCTTCTGTCACCTGGTCAAAAGGAATGCTCAAAGTTGGACTGTCAAATGTCCAATAACCCTCTGTTTCCACAGATAGGTCATCTTCCTTTGCAATCACATGATATTTAGCACAAAGAATCAAGCCATCTTGCACTTGAGTCTCTGTGATTGACCATTGGCAGATCATGCAGAAGCTGCCTGTAATGGTGTTAAATCTTCTGTTGTCCAGAATTCCTTGGCAAGCATGATTTTTAGATGCTCTTTGTTGCGTGACAGGCAGTCAGTCCAATCAGCATCAGTCATGCCTTCTGGCTTGCCAGCATTGATTAGGTTTACGCTATCCATTGCGGCAGAGTAGTGCTTTGCAATTTGTTCTGGTGTTAGTGTTTCAGTAGTCATTTCAGTTTCCTTCAAGTTGTTTAACACGGGCAGACAATTCTTTGACTGCGTTAATTAAGTACCAAGTCAGGTTATCGGTGTCCACAGACAGAACGCCAGTGGATTCTTGCTTCACGCAATCAGGCAAAACGGCTTGTAGTTCTTGGGCAATAACGCCCAACTGCACGCCTTCTTTTTTGATGGCGGCATGAGTTGGAAGTTCTGTGATTTCGCTTTCAACACGATATTCAAAATTACGCACTTGAATTTGCGTAAGTTTTTCTAAACCAATATTGTTATCAACGATGTTTTTCTTCAGGCGTTGGTCAGAAGTAGTTGACCAAGATGATGAGTTATTGCCTTGATAAACACCACCACCATTAGGGGAAATAAAACCTGTACTAGTTCCCTTACCTGTTTGTGCGCCACCGCAACCAATTACCATTTCGCCACCAGCAGATGAGCTTGAGGCAGATGCTCTGTAACCTATGTACATTACACCAAGCCCAGTTGAGTTTGCTGTCCCGTTATATCCTGCTTGATGACCAATAAATACGCTGTTATAGCCAGTTGTATATCCATACCCAGCCTGATAACCAACCGCCACATTGCATACATCACCTGAGATTCCAGCCATGCTGTAGAGTGCTTGATGACCAACGGCAACGCTAAATCCACCAGTATTGGCAGAATACATTGCTTGATAACCTACAGCAGTGTTGTTAGATGCTGTGGTGTTGGAGAAAAGAGCCGCATAACCAATAGCAACATTAGAAGAGCCAGTCGTGTTGTTGTATAGTGCGGCACGACCAATACCAATTGATTCTGCGCCAGTTGTGTTGGTATTGATTGCTTGAAAACCAATTGCAACATTACTATTTGCAGAAGTATTGTTTTGAAGTGCTTGATAACCAATTGCAACAGTAGCATTGCCAGTTGTTAAAGATGCACCAGCACTGTAACCAAGCAAAGCGTTAAATGGCGTTCCGTTACTTGTTGCACCATACACAGTACCCAATGCAGTAGGCGTAGCGGCAGAGCCACCACCACTAGAAGCCGCAATACTAATTCCACCAGCACTGTTGGTAATCGTAATGTTTGTTCCCGCAGTCAAAGTTGTGCGAGTAAAACCAGTGCCGTTACCAATGTCCAAAGCACCATTAGCAGGAGTTGTTGTAAGGCCAGTTCCTCCGTTAGCTATTGGCAGAGTTCCAGTAACACCTGTGCTTAATGGTAAGCCTGTGGCGTTAGTTAGGGTAGCACTTGTTGGTGTTCCAAGGATAGGTGTAACCAATGTTGGGCTTGTTGCAAATACATTAGCACCAGTTCCCGTTTCATCAGTCAAAGCCGCCAAAAGTTGAGCAGAAGTAAATGAACCCAATGATGTGGCATTTCCTACTGAAGTGACCGCACCCGTTAAATTGGCGTTTGTTGTGACCGAACCCGCAGTTAAGCCAGCCGCAGTGCCTGTGATATTTGTGCCAACCAATGCACTAGGAGTTCCAAGGGCGGGGGTAACAAGTGTTGGGGATGTAGACAACACCACAGAGCCTGTGCCTGTTGAAGTTGTAACGCCTGTTCCACCACCCGCTACACCCAAAGTGCCAAAGGACAAAACACCGCTGCCATTGGTTGTCCAAGTCTGACCGCTAGAGCCATCAGCACTTGGAAGCGTAAAGTTAATGGTTGAGGCTGTGTTTGGGCCAATCAGATTGACCGATCCACCCAATGTTGCCTGAAAGACTAAAGTTCCCATGATGTTTCCTTACGGTGCAATGATTAGCTGATTGGCGGTTAATGCGCCTGTGCTTGGGTTGTATTTTAACTT
>Ga0114979_10001940_pt1 | contig 13978 bp, 16 predicted proteins | sample S_140625_EF_Meta_FD_87315 | JGI IMG/M metagenome (GOLD analysis project Ga0114979, IMG submission 87315) | Freshwater microbial communities from Lake Simoncouche, Canada to study carbon cycling - S_140625_EF_MetaG | ecosystem: Environmental > Aquatic > Freshwater > Lake | place: Lake... | reverse complement strand
CGAACAAGGACCGCATTCAAGGCTACAAGATCACTCCCAACTCCGTCCAGAGTGTAAACATCTGACCCCTTTGAACCAATAGTAGTAGTTGTCATTCTGAAGACACTCTATAAAAAAGTAGTGTGTTTTATTTAAGCCCTCTTACGAAAATTGGTATAATTTATAAATAATATTCTTATATAATTTCCATATAGACACAAACACTATGAACATCAATCTGACTCTTCCGTTCAATTATCAAATTCCTGAAATATATTTACAAGGGAATCCAGAATTAATTGCTACTGCTCTAAGTTTAGGTGCAGAGGCTTGTAGAATTTTAACAGAAGAAGCGTATGCGAAAGTGCGGAATGAGACACATGAAGAGATTATTAATGAAGTGAAGAAAACATCTGAACAGGAAATTAGAACAATACGTAAACAGCGTGAAGAATTGGACCAGGCGTATCAACAGGCGACGAAGCGTATCCGCCTTTTGGAACAGGACCAGCAGCAACAGGAGCAGCGAATTCGTCAAGAAGAACGACGGAACCGAGAGGAGATTACACGGGAAAAGGAAGCACGTATTCAAGCGCTCGAGCAGCAAGTCAAGGACTCGTCAAAACACCTTACAGATAGTTTCCATCAATTGAAGGAGCAACTTATTAGGAATACAACTGGATCTACAAATAAGGGCAGAGACGGTGAATCGCAAATGGAGGATTTACTCAAACTGGCATATGGATCTGCGGAGACATTTGACTTAACACCTGTAGGGAAAGAGGGACACAAGGGAGATTTTATGATGGGCTTCGCAAAGGCACAATTCTTATGGGAGGTGAAGAACTATACGCGAATGGTAAATAAGGATGAAGTAGAAAAACTTCATCGTGATATGAGGGAGAACCCAGAAGTAATAATGGGTATTATGGTGTCATTACAACAGGGAATTACAGGTCATACAAAGGCAGGTGATATTGATATTGAGTTTATTGATAATGGACGGTGTATTCTCTATATTTCGAATCTTCACCAGCGTCAGGATAAGGTCTTCTATCTCCAGAGTTTGCGACCATTTTTGGAAAATATGGCACGAGCAGCGGCAGCAAAGGAGATTGAAACGGAGTCGGCTGAGTTGGAGGCTCTTCAGGGACGAACAACGCTTATTTTAAATTTATTGAACACACATATGGCAAATGCTCATCGCCATTATAATTCTCTTACAAACCATAAGAAACGTTCAGAGCAGATGTTCTCTGAATTACAAGCACTTGTAAGGGAAAGTGAGGGGCAGATTAAGGAGATGATTCGTATTGCAATGGGGACTGGGGAAAATATTCAAACACAGAATGAGGCGTTGGAGAATCTTCAACTTAGTGAACAAATTTTCAAGAAAACATCACCGTTGGATATGAATGAAAAGGAGCGGACATTTGTACAGTGGCTTACGGGGGAAGCACGGTTCACAAATACGGATGATGGAGATATACAGACGCATTCCATTCAATTAAAAGATTTAGTTGAACGGGGAAAAGTCGCAGGGTTTAGTGAAAAGGAGGTGAGGGGGTATAGGGAGATGTTATTTCAAGAATCGGTTTGGCAAAAAGGAGGGAAGATGATTTTGGGGTTAACATGGCGTATTTAATATATTTGGTTCTATTAACCTGTATCATTGTACAAGTTACACATATAATGCCAATAATTATAATTTGAATCATATATTTTAGATTCAATTGAATATTTTATACTATTAAGTCCATTTAAATTCCATTCATTATTTTTTATATCATCCATTGCTAAATCGCCGTTTTTGTCATTATATGACCAATTTTTTTCGCCAATAAATTCTAGTTCCTGAATTGAGTTATTATTGTACTCTGTTCTATCAACATTAATATTATTAATTTGAGCTCTCCATAATAATGCTTTATCATCTGCTCCATATCCCCAAAGATTGTTTGGATATCCATTAATTTTTTCATAATCCTCTCCATTACAAATATACATAGCACCTAATCCGCCAGGATATCCATAAATATCTTTAAATCCGAACTGATTAAAATTAAAATAATTAACTGATATTGGTAAACAATCCACATTCTGATGTGAAAAAATATTTATATTATTTATATGTAATATTTTTTTTGTTTCTAAATGTCCTATATTAAATAACATTCCTCTATTAAATGGCTTATCATCATTTTGTTCACATACAATAATTGTATAATTATTACTATATTCTGTTAAGTATTTTTTCATGTGTGTAAGAAATTTTTGTAATTGGTCTTTGCGAAATTGTTGATCAGCTTTTGCACGATATGGGCATATTATATATAGATGTTCCATTATTATATTATATTATTATATTATTACAACTTATTTCTTTAAACGCAGGATCTGAAAAAAAATCTTTCATACCTTCTTCCAATGTTATTTGCGCTTTCCACCCTAAAATATTGAAAGAAGGTATAGGGTCTTGAATGATATGCTTAATATCACCTGGCCTTTCTTCAATGTATTTTATTGGTATATTAAAAATTTTTGCAACTGTATTTAATGAATGATTAACACCTGTACATAAATCAAGTACACCATTATAATTATTTTTCATAGCTAGAATATGACCATTTACAATATCACTTACATGTGTAAAATCACGAGTTTGTTCACCATCACCTGTAATTGTAATATGTCCATTTTCTCTTTTTGATTTACGTAATGCTGAAAATACATTTGGGGATGGCCCTAATTCAGATTGTCTCTGACCATAAACATTTGAATTTCTTAAACATATAACAGATATACCATACATATCTGTATATACTTTTCCTAATTGTTCTAAAGCCTCTTTTGATGAACGATAAGGAGTCATAAAAGCGTAAACAACATTTGATGAGGTCATAACTACCCTCTTAATTCCATATTTTCTTGCTAATTCTAGTATATTAAGTGTTCCTAAAACATTTGTTTTATAACAAAGAATTGGATCATCAATACACCAAGGGGTTCGAGCTATTGCTGCTAAGTGAAATATCCCATCATACCCAGAGAAATAATTATCAATATTTGAAATTTCACAAATATCTGCATTAATAAAATCTGCACTAGGATTTATATAATTTGAATTACCTGACAGAAGATTATCAATTATTCTAACATGGTGTCCATCTTTAATAAGTTGATCTACTAAATGTGAACCAATAAATCCAGCACCACCTGTAACAATATATTTCATATAATAAAATAATTATATACGTACTTTAAATACGATATATTAATTGGCTTAAAGCTTCTTGATACTTAGTATTAAGTTTATGGCAGCATTATCATTAGAAGATTCTACACAATGGTTGTATGATACTATTGCAAATTCAAAAAATGGACTAGCAATAGGTAAATTAGGTATTTTTGAATTAAATGCACTTATTTTCTATTTATACAGAAAACAAACTAAAGAACGATATCCATAAAATATTCGCGAAAGTATTACAATAAATACTGGCTTATGGGAAGAGGAAGATAAAACACTTGATGAGTCAATTGATGATTGGGCAGAATTAACACTTAAATGCCTCCGCAACTATGATGGAATTGTTCAATGGAATACTTTTAATACTAAAGAAGAAAATATGATTATCTCTTATTGTTGCACTAAAGCAAGGCGATTAGACTTACTTTCTCTAGAACCATATTATACAAAAGACAAAGAGTATTTATTATTAATGGTTGACGGTCCTATTGCAATCATTTCACCATTTGCTAAATCTATTAAACAGCAATGGGAAAACGTGAAAAAATATTTCCAGGACATATGTGGTCCAAAGAACAGAAAATAATTCTAATTCAAGCATTTTATGGACCATATTTAAATCGCTATGGTTCTCTAACATATCCAGAAGATATACTCTGTAAGGGACCTCTCGGAGCAATAGATTATTACGTTGAACAGGTAAAGGCTTCAGGTGCAAGATACTGTTTTGTAGGTGTTGGTGGACTAGCAATACCAATCTGTGCTAAACTTAAGGACGATGGAATTATTGCTATTCATACAGGAGGCGCAACACAAATTATGTTTGGAGTAAGAGGTAGTCGATGGAAACAGATGGAGTTTTTTAGATCTTTATTTAATAAACATTGGATAGACCCATTATGTGAAGAAGTTCCAACGGAGGCTAAGAGTGTTGAAGGAGGATGTTATTGGTAAAACTGCTTGTTTTAAAATATTGGTCTAAATAAAATGAGTTTCCAAAGGGATTTTAAATAAAATATTAGCCATATCACTAAATCCAGAATGTCCTACAAGAGCATAACACAGTACTTTTGAAGAACTACACATTACTAACCATTCAATAAGCATTTCCTCAGTACGAAGAGAACTGTTCTCTTTTGCAAGAGCACCAGAATGCATTGGAATAAAATCGGTTGTCTGAAACTTATATTTATTTGAAACAAATGAACGAACTACAGTATTATCACTTATAAGGAATACTTTTCCATCATAGTATTGGCGCATATAATCTAGAAGTTTTATTAAATTTTTGGCGTGACCTTCTTGGAAGTAAATTAGGAATCTGCGGTCAAATTCTTTAGCACTATTCTGAATCATAAATGTATCACCAGCACGGACATGAATAGTCCAAAAATCGTCGCCATCTAACTCAAGAGATTTTTTAAGAGCAATTACTTTATCATTTATATATTTTGTAGGGCGAAAATTATTTAGAATAAACTGAATAGTCTCATCATCAGGTTTCATTTCATAATCCAAATTACATTGAATCTTTATAACTCCAGATTCCTGTAAGGCTGCTTCCATTTTTGCTTTGAGAAATGATGGAGTTGTATTATAAAGTTCAAGTGTTTCTGCGTCTGGAAAAGAAGGTACATTATTATTTTCTAGAAATTCATATATAGGGTGTTCAGAGAAGTCTAAATAGAGTTTGAAATTATAAATTTTGGAATACTGATAAAGGGATATTGATCCTTTGAAGAAATCAGCAATACCTGGAGCATATGTTTCATTTTTAGAATTGGGAGAAAATTTATGAATAACAATTCTAGGAGTAACACTCATATAAGAATTATATATTATATGAGTTTAAATACATTTATCCTATTTAAAAATTTCAATTGTTTATAATTCAAATGACATCTCAATTAAGTTTTGATGAATTTAAAAAAGGTAGATATACATTTTCATATGATACTAATAAATATGATTTAGAGACGCCATTACGTAAAATATTTGATAATTGGACGGGCCCTATTAATAAACTATATAAATTTTTTGAAAATTCTGAAACATTAGATCAGATTACTATTACGAATGATACTAAAACAATATTTCATAATAAATGGTATGGTTCTCCATATTATAATGAATTTTTAAATGTGTACTATTCTCTTCTAAGGGAAGTTATATGTCCTCTATTCAAGGACGAATCCGTATTTATAGTACAGAAAGATCCAGCATTTAGAATTCATTTACCAAATAATACTGCTCTTGGATTCAGACCGAATATGGGTGATCCAAATGATAAGATTGGTATTCATTGTGATAGCGATTATAATCATCCAGACCCTGAAATAAATTTTATGTTAACACTCAGTGGTCAGAAAGATAATAATTCATGTTTTGTTGAAACTTCTCCAGGTTCAGATGTATTTCAACCTCTGAATATGGAGTATGGTCAGTTTACAAGTTTTTATGGAAATAAGTGTCGTCATTATAATAAGATAAATGATACAGGAGTTGCGCGAATTTCTATAGATTTTCGCATATTTCCGAAATCAAAATACAATCCTAATTATGAAAAGTCTTCCATTCACGGAAAACGCCCATTTCTTGTAGGGGGATATTATATTGAATTAAGTACTTGAGGGTATAGGATTATTTATGAAAAATAGAGGATTATTAAACCAATCAGGATATTTTTCTTTGAACTCACGAAGTTTTTGAGTTATTGGAGCAATATTTGTTCGCAATAAGTCAAATGTGATATCAGACCAATTATCTATAAATAAGCATGGGAAAATCTCTAAAAGTTTATTGATTGGGCTGCGTTTTACAATAGGAATAGAATCAAGATAAATACTCTCATAGAAACGGTGTGTATCAATACCAACACCTGCAGGGCATAATGTAAAATAACTTTCGTGCATCTTCTCAAAAAATACTCGAGGGGGGGTGTCAACCTTAACAAGTACATCACCCATTGTATGAATTCCATAATTCTGTTGAGGTTCAGTATAAATAAACTTCTCATCTTTGAGATTATTCCAACAAATACGTCGTTCGTGTGTATTCATTGTTAGACACATAAATGCTACGTGCTTTTTCTGAACTTCCTTCTGTTTTTCTTGAATCATATACGAATGAGGATTATACTTATCATCTCGAAACCCAAGTGGATAGTGAAATAATTTAGGTTTATTCATAACAGCATTAACACTAAAAATTTGATTAACATATGGTTCATATTTATTATACAAATCCTCTGTAAGGGGAAAATCATATTGCATAAATACTATACGTACTTTTATTTGTTTTTCGTAGAGTATTCCTATTAGTTCAGCAGTATATTGATTAATTTGAGATAAATTTAGAAATATTAGAGAATTCTCAATAGCATAGTCACAAATCTTTTCTAAGTCATTTCTGTTATAACGTTCACAAATTACAAAATCTGAAGAATTTATAATTCCGAATGAATCTAAATTTAACATATTAATAATAAAGTATATATATCATTTAAATAGAGAAATATTTTTAAAATTAATTATATTAATCTTTAGTATGATTATTAATTAATAATTGAGGAAATACATTATTTCGAAATGTAGTATTGCCATATTGTGTTGGGTCTTTTTCAATTTGAATGTTATATTTATTTTTATATAATTTTGCCAAACATGACATAATTGATTGGTCATGACGATTATCCTTAAATGTTGGTGCATTTGGAATTATAGAAGGTTCATCACTTATACAATGATAATTTTCACAGTATCTTATCCATTCCTTAAGGAAAGCAATAGAGTTTTCATTTTTCTTCCAAATAGAAAAAGAAGCATATAGTTGACTTGTATTAGTTATTTCAGAGTTATTTCTACAGTTTAGAAGTTCAAAAGTATCAGATTTTGTATATTCATGTTCTATGCAATCAATATGTTGAAATAACATAAAAGAACCATTCATAAAACGAACATAATTTTCAATACTCGATACAAAAACTATACCACAATCTGAATATACTAATATATCATTGTCTCTAATTTGTTCAAGTGTTTTTAAAATTAAATAAGGTTTCCACAACCAAAAACCAGCACCTCTTGGGCTTGAGAAAATTTTTTCATTTTTATAAATAAATTCAGGATCAATATCAGTTGAATTATATTCTATAACTTTATTGATTTCACCAGTATCAATAGCAGTTTTATTCAATGATTTACGTGAATTAATAAATCCTTTATTTGCGTAATTAATTAAAATTATCATTATAGTATAAATATATTATATATTATATTTCTAGTTTTTAAATATTATTCATAATTATTCATAGATATAACTTCTAAAGGAATGTTATTTAATTCGCAACACCATTTACTAAAATTACTACCCCACATATACCAAGAAATGGATATTACACGACTAGATTTTCCCATTACATAAAAATCAAGTAAAGTAAATATTGCCGATTTTAATGATGATGTAACCATACCAACATGAATAGGATCTTCAGGTGATATAGTATATCCGTATTTATAAGATAGTTTTTGTTTTAAAAATTTATTATCAGTTGTAAAAAAAACTTTTGTATTTTTATTTATTTTACTTTCTATTATCATTTGTATATATTTTTCAAAATTAAATAAATCAGATTCATTCATATTTTTATCACCTGTCCTTATTTGTAATGTTATATATTCATTTGGTATTAGTTTGTTTTCTTTCATAAATTGTCTTATTAAATTGTCTAGTATAGGTTTTGGTTTAAAATTTGTATGAAAGAAATTAATAAAATTAGTATTATTTAATGGAGTTGGAATACCATTTGTTAATATATTAAAGGTTCGCATACCAGATTGTATAAATGTATTTATTGTAGTTATAATATTAGTTCTATCATAAAATGAAATTGTCTCCTTGTTAATATTTATATTAATAGAATTAGTTTCTATAAAGTTACCTAAAATATGATTATGTAAATATATTTCAAGAATAAAATTATATTTTATTGATAGTTCAAATAATGTATAACAACCATTTATAAAATCGCCTAATCCCCAATATGAATTGGTAGTATTATTATTAACACTATCTTGATATACATTTCTTATAATAATATTACTATTCATTATTATATACAATATTTTATATGTATTAAAATGATTTAAACCTTTAAATTATATTTAGATATATATATATATATATATAATGGATAGTACTAGTAAATCTAATGCATATCATTTAATTATGAGATATCATGATGCAGGACTATTTTCAATAATTAATAAATTAATGAATTATCTTCAAACATATAAACCAATTTATAAAATTTCGTGGGAAGTATATAGTAATCAAGATTCATATGGAGAATCTAATAATTATTATGGAGAAGGTGAAATACTAGGAAAATTATTTGAACCATATATTAATACAGAATATAAAGATTATAATATTATTGATATTGAATGTTATGCATATGTAAATCAAAATATGACAGGAACACCTGGAAATTATATTTATACAAATGAAGGATGTATAAATCAAAATATTTCAGTAGATTGGCGATATGAATTTAATACTTTTTGGAATACATATATTAAAATTAAACCAGATCTTCAAATAAAGATTGATAAAATTAAAAATGAAATTAAAAGTAAAAATAAATCAAAGGTTATTACAATTTTAGTTAGACATGATTATCTTAAAAGAGAACAACTATATTATAAATTACCATCATATGATATATATGATGATACTATTAATACTATAACAAATAATGATTTAGATGATACTTTATTAATTTGTTGTACTGCTGTTAAGGAAGCATATAATCATTTTAGTAAGAAATATGAAAATAATAGTATAATAATTCCAGAATGTAATAGGACTAGTAATTCTGAATCAGAAAGTCATAGAATTCCTAATCAAACGGATAATGATCTTTACGAGGCATTTTTAACTGTAATATATTTATCAGTGGGTGATTATTTTATTCACCCAAACTCAAATATGTCAACTGCTGTAATTTTTATTAATCCAAAAATTAATAATATTTTTTTAGTAGGTTAATAGTATATATTTAAATAGTTGTTATATTTTATTTATTATAGATGAATAATAATTTAAAAGCATATCATCTTATTTTAAAAAATCATACAGGTGGTGGATTTTTTTCTGTTTTTAATAAAATTATAAATAATCTGCAATTTTATTTTCCTATATATAAAATTACATGGGATGTTGTAGATGAGCGTAATTATTATGGAAATGGAGAAATGTTTAACAAAATTTTTGAAGTGTATATAGATGATCAGTACAAGGAATATAATATTACTGATATATTTTGTATAGATTATTATGATGATAGAATATGTGGCCCTAATGCAAATTATATGTATCGAGAAGACATGTATAAATATAGAAATATATGGCCAAATTGGAGAGAATTATATAATAAAATTTGGTCAAAATATATTATTATAAAACCAGAAATTTTAGAAATATTTAATAAATTTAAAGAATCAATGATAAAAATTAAAAAAAAACAAATAATTACATTTTTAGTTCGCCATCCTGTATTAAATAATGAGCAATTACATAAAAAATTACCATCATTTCAACAATATGATGATGAAATTAATAACTTAACAAATAATGATTTAAATAATACATTATTAATATGTTGTACAGATTCAGAAGAAGCATATAACTATTTTTCTAAAACATATAAGAATAATATTATATTTCCTCCAAGTTATAGGGCAAAAAATACTGAAAATGAAGCACATCGCAATTATCATGATTTAGATGATAAATTATATCAGGCAATTTTATGCACATTATATTTAACAATTGGTGATTTTTTTATACATCCAAATTCAAATATGGCAATAGCAGCCATGTATATAAATCCAAATCTTAAAAATATTTTTTTAATTGGATAGAAATATTTAAACATTCCTGTATATAAGACATGTTAAAACTAATTCCTGTAATGGATAATATGCCAGATTTTAATATATTAATAAAGGGTCCTTGTAATGGACTTTAGAAGGGTCTAAAAAAAAATATTTATTACTATATTATTATGAATAAGATAGTAATACATAAGAAACTGAAGATTAGTCCAAGTGGATTTCCACCTTCAGGTTTTGGTGATTTTATTCGTGGAACAATTAGTTTATATAAATTATCTAGGTTATTTAGATTTGAATTAATGGTTGATCTTTCAGATCACCCATCTAGTAATTTTTTACAATACAATATCAATAATATAATAGGAACAATTAATGATACAAAAGAAATATATAACATAGATGAATTGACACTTACAAATTTTTTAATGGAAGAATTTAAAACAAAAGATATAGTTGTATTAGAAACAAATTGTTCGTATAATAATTATAATAATGTAAAACATTCTATTGATACAGATTGTATTGAGTTTCTTAAAAAATATTTTTCAGCAAATAATATAGTAATTGAACATGTCAACAAGAAAATGCAAGAACTTCAATTAAATAATAAAGAATTTACTACTATACATGTACGTTCAGGTGATAGATACATGATGAAAAAAAATAGTAAGTACGAAAAGTATTTAAATTGTAATGCGCCAATAAGAGATGAAAATATATATAATATTTTTCAAAAGATAGAATTAATTAAAGATTCAATTAAAAATACTCACGTTTTATTATTAACAGATAATCAAGATATATCTAGTATATTAGGTTCTTATTTTGGTTTTAAAACTACACAAACAAAACCTATACATTTTGGTCTTTTATCAGAAGATACTAGTGAGTTATTGGATACATTTGTTGATTATTTTTTAATGGCATATTCAAATAAAATAATATCAATTAAAACTGATAATTTATCTGGATTTTCATATTTATGTAGTAAAATTTATAATATTGAATATATAATAATTTGTTAGAAAATTAGATATATTTATTATTAGTTTAGATTAAGAACTATTTTTTAAATTTATTATATCATTTATATTTTTATTTGATAGCATTTGCTATATCATTTATAATATTATTTCTATCTATATTTATAACATTAAATTTTTCATATAAACGATAAGTTACATCAGTAATAAATAAAAATGTAGTATTTAGAGTATTAGATGTCATTGTATTAAAAAAATTACCAGTTATCATTCCTACTACAAATTCAGAATTAGATGCGAATATTTCATTCTCTTCAAACGTTAGGCGTGTTTTTGTAAGAATACTATTATTATTTAGTATGGGTGTATCTAATATAAGTTGATTTTTATATATTTTAATAGTATCATCATCTATAATGAATTCTTCGTGTGTAACTTTTACAAAAAAATTATTATTAATAAAAAATAGAATAATATCACTTATAGTATTAGAATTAAGAGTTTTATTTGATTCAGAAAATGGTTTACCAGTACATATTAATACTTTTCGTTTTTGTATATTTTTATATATAGTACTTATATAGGATATATTCTCATTAATACAATTAGGCAAAATGAAACTTGGTATATAATATTCAATAGATTCTAATTTAAGATTTAAAAACTTATAAAGTTCTTCAAATAATTCATAATAAAGTCTTATATATACTTCACAGTGTACTTGACGATTACAATCAAATTTACTTGTATAATTTCCACAATGTGTGTTTATAATTATTTCATTTATATGAATGTTAAATGTCATAAAAGTTTGTTTTTCATATTGCATATTTTCAAATATATTATATAATTGTACTCCTAAAAAATTAAATGATCGAGGATCTATTGCATTTTCACCAGTTAATTTTATATAATATATAATATTATTATGAGGTAATTTTTTTTTAATATCTATTATAAATTTACTAGATATAAATATATCTCCATTTTGAAATCGGTTGACAAAACGAATTATTGTATTTTGATTTATCATAGTATAAATCTTATATGTATTATATTTAAATACTTATATTGAAGTTTAAAAAATTAAAATTACTTAAACATACATTATAGATTAACATTATTATATTTATATAAATTTTATATATTTATTATATTTATATTATTATAATATTACTATAATAATGACATGCGCCTGGTATAAATGTATTATTTTCAGATTTAATTGTATATATTACTGGAAATTTTTTATTTTTTTTTATAGCAGAAGCAATATTATTAGCCCCTGTAAATGGTGATATAAATACCTTACATGAAAAAATTGCGTCACAGTAATCAAATAAATTATTAATTATATATTTATCAGTACATTTTGTAGATATATCATTATTAGTAAATTTTGTAAAATATATTTGCTTAGTATTAAATTGCGGATACATATCTATAATATCATTAATTGATTTTGCTATTTTGTCATTTGAAATATAATTTTGTTGAGTTATGCATGTAGTATCAAATAATATACTATTTTCTAACTCAATTATATATTTAGGAGTATAATAAATTTCAGGATATTCTTCTGTACCATTATTTAAGTTATGAGATAATTCCATATTTTTAATAGAATTATTAGTTACATTTATTAATTTATTATTAAAATATGTAATTGCACCTGCATTTGCTGGTAAGTCACTTAATCCTTTAATATATGGATTTAATTCCCATACTAATTTATATATATCAGGATTTCTATAAGTATTTTTAGAAGATATATATACATTATGACCTAATTCTGAATATAATTTTGGTAACGTTGAATATTGTAAGTTATCACCTAATCCACCCCAAGGCTGTTCAATTATTATGTCTTCCATCAATATGTTTATAATTATATATACTCTTTAAATATAATTATTTATATTACAAATATATTTTTGTATTCCATCATGTATATTAAATAATGGAAGATAATTAATACATTCTGTAGTTATAGTTATATCTGCACAAGTTTTTGTTTGTAAAAAATTATATTTATTTGGTATATAAATTATTTTTGAATTATTTTTATAATGATCATATATTATTTTAAAAATATAATTAAAATTAACAGATATACCATAACCACAATTATATATATTAGATATATTACTAATTCCTGCTAATAAAGTACAATTTATTACATCATCTATATATACAAAATCTCTAGATTGTTCTCCAAATTCAAATAATTCAATATTATTATTTTTGCGAATATTATATATCATTTTTCCAATCATAGACATCATTTCACCTTTATGTTCTTCTCCTGGTCCATATACATTAAAATATCTTATACCAATTACAGGAATACTAATATTATTTTTATTATTTCTTATATAATTATCCATTGCTAATTTTGACTTTGCATAATTGTTTAATGGTAATTCTTCTTTACCAACAATATTAGGAATATCAGAATTCCCATATACAGTACATGATGATGCATATATTAATTTAGAATTATTAGTTTCACATATTTTAATTAAATTACAAAAACTTATCAAATTATCATTTATTTTAGAATTAGTATATGTATTATCTATAGTACTAACATTCGCAGCTAAATGAAACATTATATCAAATGTTAGTTGATTAATAATAATAGTCTCACTATTATTTAATAAATCACATTTTATATAAGTAATATTATTATCATTATTATTATTATTATTATTATCATGTGTATTTTTATCAATAATAATAATATGTTTTACTTCTAATTCTAATAATTTATATACTAGATTTTTACCAATAAATCCAGATCCTCCAGTAATTAGAATTATTTTATTTTTATAATAATCTTGAATATTCATATAATATATAAATATATT
>Ga0114979_10001938_pt1 | contig 13980 bp, 8 predicted proteins | sample S_140625_EF_Meta_FD_87315 | JGI IMG/M metagenome (GOLD analysis project Ga0114979, IMG submission 87315) | Freshwater microbial communities from Lake Simoncouche, Canada to study carbon cycling - S_140625_EF_MetaG | ecosystem: Environmental > Aquatic > Freshwater > Lake | place: Lake... | reverse complement strand
CGAAACGGGTCTTGGGCGGAACGGGCCGGATTGAAGCGATAGAAATCGAGCTCCAGGGCCTGGTGTGTACCGCGCATCAAGCTCACCCGGCCAAGGGATTGAAGCTCCTGCAACTGGCCTGCGGCCTGCAGGGAAGCGATCCGGCTGGCATCGGAGCGGAGGGTGTAAAAGACGCCCCGCTGGGCCGATGCCGGGATCCTGGCCCGCCAAAAGCGAAAGCCCCGGGGATCGCGGGAGAACACGGTGTATCGGGCCCGGCTTTCACCCCGCAGGGCCAGGGCTAGAAAACCAGGCATTTCGTAGCGGTTGGTGGCAATCACCTCGGCCTCGGTGAGGGCCGTCCAGATCCCGGGGTCCTGATGGAGGGTGCGGCGCAGATGGACCGGATCCATCAGCTCGGCCGAGGTATCCACACCCCCTGGCAGCAGGGCGCTGGCCAGGCCCCAGCGCACGTGGCTGGCGGCGAGCAGACACAGCAACGGCACCACCACCAGCGTGATTCGGGCCGCCCGGAGCACGCCCCGATCCCGCCGCTCCCAGGCCGGCACGAGGACGGCGGCGGCCAGGGGAAGCGACAGCCACCAGGCCGGCAGCAGCCAGGTTTGCAGCACCTGCATCCGACCAGACAGCAACAGAAACAACAGCAACTGGGGCATGACCATCCAGCGGAGGGTGCAAGCCCACTCCTGGTGCCGCGCCAGCACCGGATGGCGGAGGGGGTTGGCCCGTAGTCCGGCCAGCAGGGCCAGGGCGATCGGAGGGAAGAGGAGGGCAAACTGGCTGAGCGCGAAGAGCAGCGGGCCGGCCGGCTGGAAGCCCGCCCGCGCCGTGGTCCGACCCGTGTGGAAGGCCAGCGATGCCCAGCCATTGCTGAGGTTCCACATCCAGAGCGGTGATGACACCAGCAGCCAGGAGATCAGCACCAGCAGCGTTTCGCCGGGGCGATAGGCCCGAAGACGCCACGATTGATGCAGCCGCAGCACGAGCAGCGAAGCGATCAACACAAAGGCCTGGTACTTGCAGAGGGTGAGCAGCCCGAGCAGCCCCCCCAGCACCAGGCTTTGGCGGGGAGTGGAGGGCTGGCTGAGGGGATGGCGCTCCAGCCACCAGATCAGCAGGGAAAGGGCCAGCAACAGGGGGCTGTCGGGCAGGAGCAACAGGCCTCCCCCCACCAGCAACAGGGGCGAGAGGGTGGCGAGGCCCGCCACCAGCAGGGCGGCCTTCGCCCCAAAGGCCCGGCGGGTGGCTTCCGCCAGCAGGGCCGTGGAGAGGGTGAAGCTCAGCAGAACCGGGATGCGGAGCGCCACGATCCCCCCGCCCAACACGTTGCCCAGCCACGACCACACCCCAATCGCTAGGGGATGGTCGAAGTAACTCAGGTCGAGGTGCTGGCCATAGAAGAGGTAATAGCTCTCGTCGTAGCCGGGCGGCAGGATCAGGCTGAACAGCAACCGCATCGCCAAACCCAGGGCCAGGATCGCGGCCAGTTGGTTGCGGTACGGGGAAGCCAAGGGGCAAATGGGCAAGGTTCGGCGCCGGGACGGTAGGCCAACCAGGCCCCCATCCCATGTATCGGCCAGCAGCCTCAGCCCAGCCGGGCCGCCGGCAACCGCGCAGGGCGACGGGATCGCGGGTGGTGTGAGGGTGGTTCAAGAAGCTGCATCGAAACCGGCAACGTCAACGAAGCGGTATTGGACCAGGATTCCAGGAACACACTTCACCGCAATGGCGATGCTCGCCGCCCAGCCCTCTGGAACGGACGACGACCACCCGGGTCCTTGCCTTTCCAAGGTGGGGCAGGGCAGGCCCGCCCGGGGGGGCTGGCGCCGCAGCTCCGCCCTGGCCCTGGTCCTGGGCCTGCTCAGCGGCGGTCCGGCCAAGGCGGTGGAGATGGTGCTGATCCGGTTGCCGCTGCTGCCGGATTCGTTCACGCTCAAACTCAGCGAGTTGAGCGATCCAGCCACCCTGCTGCGGGGCAAGAGCGACGTGGCGGAACTCAACCGAGCCAGCGGCGGCAGCTTCGGGCGACAGCTGGTGGACCTTTTCCAGCAGCCCCTCCCGATCCAGATCAGCCAGGTGGTGGACCAGGCGGCGGGCACCGCACTGAAGGAGCAGATCCTGCTGGCCCTCTCCAGCGTGGTGGGGGTGGACGATCTGCCCGCGGACAGCACGGGGGGCATGGCCTGGGTGGAGGCGCTGCAGCAGGCCGCTGCCCGGCAGGGGACCCTCACCCTGGCGAGGGTGCTGCGGGAGCTACCGGGACGCTCGGTGACGATCGACCTGCAGGAGGCGGTGTGGCACATCGGCGGGATCAGCCGCCAGCAGCGGCAGGCGGATCAGCGCTTGGCAGGCCAGATCGCCCAGGCCGTTGACCCGGCCCTCGCCAAGCCGGGCCCCCTCAGGCCCATCCACACCAGCACCAGCCTGGTGGTGGCCCACCGCCCCCGCCCCCTGGTGTTGGAGGTGGTCCAGCCGGAGCGGGGCAGCAACGGGCGGCTCGTGCTGATCTCCCATGGCATCTGGGATGACGCCACCAGCTTCATGGGCTGGGCCGACCACCTGGCCAGCCATGGCTACAGCGTGCTGCTGCCCCAGCACCCGGGCAGCGATGGCGCCCAACAACGGGCGATGCTCGCCGGCACCATCCCGCCGCCCAGCCCGGACGAACTCAAGCTCCGTCCCCGCGACCTCAGCGCTCTCCTGGATGGGGTCGCGTCCGGCCAAATCGCCGGACTGGGCCAGGTCCGCAGCGATGCGGTGGTGGTGATCGGCCATTCCTGGGGGGCCACCACGGCCCTGCAGTTGGCGGGCGCCAGGCCCAACGCACGCCAGATCGTGGAGCGCTGCCACAACCCCCGTGACCCCCAGCGCAACCTGAGCTGGGTGCTGCAGTGCAGCTTCGCTGAAAGCGCCGATCGGGCCCTCAAACCAGACCGAAGGGTGGTGGCCGTGGCGGCGGTGAGTCCCATGGTGAGCCTGTTGTTTGCCGATGGCGCCCGCGAAGGGCTCATGGCGCGCACCCTGGTGATCGCCGGCAACCGCGACTGGATCACCACTCCCGACCCCGAAGCGGTGGAGGGATTTCAGGCCCCGGCAGCCCTCGGCCATCGGCTGGTGCTGGTGCAGGGCGGCGACCACTTCAACCTGCGGGCCCCAGCCGGCGGCGATGGCGGGCCCCTGCAGGGCCTGCTGCTCACCTGGGTACGGGGTGCCTTCCAGGCCGGCGCCGCCGTGCGGCCATCACCAGGCGCCCCGGAGCTGCTCGGCGAGAAGGGGTGGGGCAACACCGCCCTACCCCTAGTGCTGGTGAAGCAGGGATCCTGAAGCCGGAGCCCGCCTCGGCGGGGAGATCGAGAAGGACATCCCTTGTGGATCGGGCGAACAACACGGAGGATGGCGCGGTGGCCGGGTGGGTCGCTCCAACCGTTGTCGAGGAACCAAGCCATGGCACTGCTCGACTCCAACAGCGACGTCCTGTTGCAGCAGATCGCCACCGAACTGGCGTTCGTTGCGATCGATGCCTCCAGCATCACGGCCATTGGCGTTGCGCTGCGGGCGCTGCGGGAGGAAAAGGCAAGCAGGGGTTCTGAGCGCATCCAATCGGAGATCGCAGGCTTGCTCGGCTGGCTCGATCAGCAGCACCCCGGCCCCAATGGCTTTGACCATGGCCAAAACCAGACCCTGCTGGAGGGCTTCAGCCGCCTGGAGAAAGCTCTCTATGAGAGTGCCCTTGGCAATAGGGATCCCTCTCAGGAGTTGCTGGCGCCAGCGGGCTCAAACGCTGGTGGGTCGCCATCGTCCCTGAGCCAAGACCAGGCGGTGAACGGGGAGGAGTCCCTAACAATCTGTGCAGGAGACGATCTCGAGCTGCTCAACGAATTTTGCAATGAAGGCCGGGATCTGCTCAGCCAGATCGAACAGGGTCTGCTGATTCTTGAGGAAAACCCGGAGCACCGGGAGACCTTAAACCAGGTCTTCCGAGCTTTTCATACCTTCAAGGGGGGAGCCGCATTCCTTGGCCTCGTGCCGATGAAAGAGCTCGCCCACATCCTCGAATCCCTCCTGGACGAGGCGCGGCGGGGAAATCTTGCCATCAATCGCAACGTCATCGACCTGATCCTCGCCGGTGGGGACACCCTGAGGCAGTTTGTCGATGCGATTGAGGAGGAAATCCGCTCCAACTTTAAAACGCAGTTGATTCGAATCCCAACCCGCCAGCTCATTGCCAGGGTTCAGGCCTGCCTGGCGGGCGAGCCCGATCCTTTCGCCGCCACTGAGCGGCAGGCTGCAGGGGTGCACGATGGAGCAGGCAACAATCCCGAGGCCCAACAACCCGAGCTGACAGATGCTGCTGTTCCAGCAGGAATGTCGCCAGGGGATCCTGCTGGGGCCAACAAGCCAAACCCGCCGGAGGGTGCCGTCGATGGGCTACCCCATTTCGTGAAAATCGATACCCGCAAACTCGACTCTCTTGTTGAACTGGTGGGTGAATTGGTGATCGCCCAGTCGATGGTGGTGGAGCATCCAGGGATGGCGGATCTGAAGGTCGATCAATTGGCCCGCCCCTTAAGGGAGCTAGCCCGCATCACCTCCGATCTGCAGCGCAATGCCATGTCGCTGCGAATGGTGCCGATCCGCTCCACCTTCAAGAAGATGAATCGCTTGGTGCGGGATCTGGCCACCAGCCAGGGCAAGCAGATCCAGCTGGTGCTTTCAGGGGAGGAGACCGAACTTGATCGCAACATTGTCGAGGCTCTTGGCGAGCCCCTGATTCACCTCCTGCGCAATGCGGCCGACCATGGCATTGGTGGCATGGAGGAGCGGCTGGCCGTCGGCAAGCCCCCCCAGGGAACGATCCAGCTGCAGGCCGGGTACCAGGGTGGGGGCATCTGCATCCGTATCCAGGACGACGGCAAGGGCATCGATCCGGAAAAGATCCGGCAGCGGGCCATACAGCGGGATTTGGTGCCTGCCGATTTCAATGGCACCACCCAGGATCTGCTCTCCTTGATCTTTCTGCCGGGGTTTTCGACCGCCGAAACCGTGACCGACCTCTCCGGCAGAGGGGTGGGCCTGGATGCGGTGCGGGGCAGCATCGCCAGGTTGAGGGGAAGGGTTGAAATCACTTCACTGGTTGGCCAGGGAACCAGCTTCTCGATCCACCTGCCACTCACCCTGGCCATCATCGATGGCATGCTCGTGGCCGTTGGTAATCAGCGTTTCATCCTGCCAACCCTGGCAATCCATGAGTCCTTTCGCCCCCAGAGCTCGATGCTGTCCACCGTGCAGGGCAAGGGCCAGCTGGTGAATGTGCGGGGCCGCCTGATTCCCCTGCTGCAACTCTCGCGGCGCCTTGGCCTCAACCAGGAAAAACTCAATCCCTGCGAGGGCATTGTGGTGGTGATCGATTCCGGTGGCAAACTCCTGGGGGTGCTGGTGGATGATTTGATCGGCAAGCAGGAAGTGGTGATCAAAGGCATGGGGGAAACCTTCGAACAGCAACCCTTCTTCTCGGGGGCCGCCATCCTGGGGGACGGCCGGGTGGCCCTGATCCTCGATCCCGACTCCCTCGGCCGAACCGACGTTCACCGAGGCCTGGCTGCTGAAGCCGCCTTGAACAACGCATGACCATGCTTCCCGAAGCCTCACCCAGCCAAGCTGCGAATCCCAAGGAAAGCCTGCCGGCCCATGGCAAGTATCTCAACTTCCTCCTGGGCGACGAGCACTACAGCCTGCCGCTGACCAAGGTGCGCGAAATCATCCGCATCTTGCCGATTACGGCGGTGCCATGCATGCCAGCCCATGTGCTTGGGGTGATCAATCTCAGGGGGAAAATTGTGCCGGTCATGGATCTACGCCAGCGGCTGCTCTTGAAACCGGCACCCGAGCTGGAGCGGGCCTGCATCATCGTGATTCAGGCCTCCAGCGAATCATCATTGATCGGTCTGTTGGTGGATGTGGTGGAGGAGGTGGCCAGCATCAACCCCGAAGCCATTGAACCAGCACCGGATTTTGGTTCGGAGCTCGATCTCCGCTTCATCCTCGGCCTGGCAAAGAGTGACCATTCGGTGATCACCGTGCTGGACATCGATGCCCTGTTAGCTGCGGATCCAGCGGAACTTCTCCTTAGTGATTTGGCAGCCATCAGCGCCGAACCCAGCGGCCCCTGAAATCCACCAAAACCATTGCACAGACCCTTCGTTGCCAAGCCCATGAAACTCAACATCAAACTGCTCATCCGCGCCAACGCACTGCTGTTCACGGTGGCTTTGATTAGCGAAGCACTTTTGATCCTTGGCCTAACAAAAGGCGTCTGGATCAACAGCTTGCTCTACAGGAAAATCGAAGCCAGCAATCAATTGATTGCGGATGTGGTGCCGCCACCGTTATTTCTCGTTGAGTACAGTCGCGTTGTCGCCAAAGCGATGATTGAGGTCGCCGCGGCCAAAGATGGCAGCAACCTTCAGACAGGAGAATGGGTTCAAACCCTCAAACGCGAATCCCCTGCCTTTCTGAAGCGTTACAACGAACGTCGCCAGTATTGGCTTGCCAATGAAGTGATTGATCGCGAAGCTAAACAGATGGTTCGCTACAGCAACCATGAGACGGCCAGCCGCTGGATGGAGATGGTTGACTCCTCTCTACTACCAGCCATTCTCTCCGGCAATCGAGCCCAAGCCCTAGCCATTAATAGCAAGCTTGGGGCCATATTCGCCCTTCATCGCGAGGAGAACCTGAAGCTGGTCGATCTCATGAATAAGGAGATAGAAACCAGTCAAGAAGATGCCGATCGCAACGTCAGAAGTGCCATCATGACAGTGATAATCTTCACCCTACTCTTGCTGATACTAGCCTATGCCATTCTTTACTTGATGCAGCGCTACACCGTCCGTCCCCTTGATTTGATCGCCAACGATCTAGGAACGGGCTCGGCACAATTCTTGAGCGCCTCCGACCAGGTGGCCAACTCCAGTCAGACCCTTGCTGGCGCGGCGGAACAGGTGGCCTCCTCAAGTCAAAAGTTGGCGGAAGGGGCCAGTGAGCAGGCAGCAGCGATCGAAGAAACCAGCGCTTCCCTCGAAGAGATGTCGAGCATGATTCACTCCACCGCCCGCAATGCCGATCTGGCCAAGAGCCTGGCTGGGGATGCCCAAACATCAGCCCAGATGGGCCTGAGCAGCATGGCCCAGATGACCAATGCGATGGCAGCGATCGAACACTCCAGCAACCAGGTGGTCAAGATAGTTAAAAGCATTGATGAAATCGCCTTCCAAACCAATATCCTGGCCCTCAATGCTGCCGTCGAGGCGGCCCGTGCGGGCGAAGCCGGGGCTGGCTTTGCGGTGGTGGCCGAGGAGGTGCGTTCATTGGCCCAGCGCAGTGCGGCGGCGGCCAACGAATCCGCCACCAAGATCGAAGCCTCGATCCTGAACAGCAAGCAGGGATCGGAATGCTTAAAAAGTGTTGGAGAAAGCTTCAATCTCATTGAATCGAAGATCAAACAAACCGACAACCTTGTGGCCGAAATCGCACTGGCAGCCAAGGAACAAGCCCAGGGCATTGAACACATCACCATGGCGATTCAGGAGATGAGTAAGGTTGCTCAAAACAGTGCGATTTCGATCGAACAAATGAGCAAAGTCGCCCAATCGAGCGCCGACAACACCGAAGAGATTGCCAGTGCGGCCGAAGAGATGCGCAGTCAGGCCGTGCGGCAACGGCAGATCACCTCAGACCTGCGCCATGTGGTTAGTGGAACCCCGGCTGAGGACGGTGCCAAGAACGGGTCCCAGCCCTACCTACTGACCGAAGCACAACAGGAGACCTTCACGCTGCCAGCAACGAAGCGAAGGGTGCGGCAGGAGGAGATTGATGCCCACTTCCGCGACTTCTGAGCAAGCTGCCCCCATGCGGATCGGATCAGCTCCGGCCACGATCTCAACAACGACCTACGAGCAACTCTGTGGCTTGATCTTTGAACACAGCCGCATTCACCTAGGGCCTGGCCGAGAGGGACTGTTGACGAGTCGACTTGGGCTCCACCTCCATCAACTAGGGCTTGAATCCTGGGAAGACTACCGCGACCTACTGAGGGATGAAAAGAATAGCGATGAACACGATGTCTTAATTGATCTTATCTCCACCAACCACACCCGTTTCTTTCGCGAGCCGATCCATTTCCAGCGCCTGGCCGATGGACTGCTGAGTCAGCTGTTGCTGGATTGCCCCCAAGCTCGTGGGGATTTGCGGTGCTGGTCTGCTGCCGCTTCGACGGGCGAAGAGGCCTATTCACTCGCCATCACGCTGAGTGAGTATGCCCTCAGCCATGGTGGCACTCTTGGCCACTGGTCGATTGATGCCAGCGACATCTCTCGCAAGGCCTTGCGAAGGGCCGAGAGAGCCATTTACCCTCTCAATTCCTTGCATCTTCCGCGTCCAGAGCTGCTGGCACGCTATTTCCAAAAAGGATCTGGCCCCTATGAAGGCCAAGCCAAGGTCAAGGCAAATATCTTGGAAAGGGTTCGCCTCAACAAGATCAACCTGTTTCAAAAAACCTATCCGCTGCAACAGCCACTGCATATCATTTTCTGCCGCAATGTTTTGATCTATTTTTCGGTCGATTGCCAAAACCAGCTCCTAAAGCGACTGCACTCCATCCTGGCTCCAGGAGGGCTACTTGTGATCGGCCATTCCGACAGCTTGGTGCATCTCGACCATGATTTCATCTCACTCGGTGGTAGCATCTACAAACGCAGGCCTTAACGGCATTCCTTATTTCTCAGTAATCCTCCTCCCCTCAGCCAATCCGGTTCCAGCCCATGACAACAAGAAAAATCAGGGTCTTGGTCATCGATGATTCGGCCTTGGTGCGTAAAACGATCACCGACACTCTGCAGCTTGATCCAGAAATCGAGGTGGTTGGCGTTGCCAACGACCCCCTGATTGCCATCGACAAAATCCCCAAGCTCCAGCCCGACGTGCTGACCTTGGATATGGAGATGCCCCGCATGGATGGGCTCACCTTTCTTCGCCAGCTCCGCAGTGAGCAATCCACCCTGCCGGTGGTGGTGATCAGTTCCCTCACCCAACAGGGATCCCAACTGGCCCTGGAGGCCCTGGAGGCAGGGGCCCAGGAGGTGCTGGCCAAGCCGGATGGCCACAGCTCGATCGGAGCGCTAGCGAGCAAGTTGGCCTTTCACATCAAGGCGGCCCACCGGGCACGCCGTCCCGACCGGAGCCGGTTGCTAGCCCGGCAAAAGCCAACCTTTGCCGCCCAGCCCCAACAACCGGGGCCTGGGGATCGCCGCCTGATCCTGATCGGTGCCTCAACGGGTGGGGTCGAGGCGTTGCGCTATCTGCTGCCGGCCCTGCCAGCCCAGTTGCCGCCGATCCTGGTGGTGCAGCACATTCCGGCCTACTTCTCCAAGGCGGTGGCGGATCGGCTCAACCTGCTGACGCCCTACGAGGTGCGAGAAGCCTGCGATGGGGACCTCCTACGCCCAGGCCTTTGCCTGATCGCCCCCGGCGACTTCCACCTGATGGTTGTCAAGGAAAACGGCTACCGCGTCCGCTTACTTCAAACGCCTCCGGTGCATCACTGCCGGCCATCGGTGGATGTGATGTTCCGTTCGGCGGCGGCGGCGGCCGGGTCCCACGCCTTGGCGGTTCTGCTCACGGGCATGGGCAGCGATGGTGCCGTTGGCATGCAGGCGATCCAAAGGGCCGGTGGCCATACCCTGGCCGAGGCGGAGGAAAGCTGCGTGATCTATGGCATGCCTCGGGCAGCGGTGGAACTGAATGCTGTGGATCGCAGCATTCCGCTGGATGGGATGCCGCAGGCCATCATCGACGGCCTCAGCCGCCTCCAAGCATGAACAGCGGTGAATTCAGCTTGCCCCAGTTACCGACCTCAGCGCAGGACTTACTAGGTCGCGCCCGAATCTTGGTGGTCGATGACAGCCGCATGTTGCGGATGGGCATCAGCCGCTCGCTAAGGGAACTCGGCGTGCAAAACATCGAGGAAGCAGCCGATGGCATCGCTGCCCTGGAGCGGCTTGAACGTGAACCGTTTGACCTGATGCTGTTGGATATGGAGATGCCCCTGATGGATGGGCTCGCTGTGCTGGCCAGGATGCAGAGCAATCCTCAGTTGCGGGGCTTACCTGTGATTGTGATTTCAGGGGCCGAAAGCATTGAGGGCGTGGTTGCCTGCATCGAAATGGGCGCCGAAGATTATCTCCCCAAGCCATTCAGCCAGGTGTTACTGAGGGCCCGCCTCACCTCATCGCTGGAGAAGAAACAACTCCGCGACCTTGAGCGCTCCCAGCGCCTTCAACTCCAGGCCCAACATGATCTACTTCAATTAGAGCAGGACAAAACAGAAAGCCTGCTGCTCAATATTTTGCCAAAATCCATCGCCCAGCGGCTCAAGGCAGGAGAAGAACGCTGCGCCGACAGCCATAGCAATACAACAGTTCTGTTTTCCGATCTGGTTGGTTTCACCACCCTGTCCAAGGGCATGAGTGCCAGCCAATTGGTAGAAATGCTGCATGATCTGTTCTCAAATTTCGACCAAATGGTTGACGAAGCAGGGCTAGAAAAAATCAAGACGATTGGCGATTCTTATATGCTAGTTGGCGGTCTGCCCGATCCCCGGCCCGACCACGCCCATGCCGTTGCCGATGTCGCCCTGAAGATGATGAAAACCGTCGAAAAAATTGATCTTGCCTACAACTGTGATCTCAACATCCGCCTGGGCATCCACAGCGGTCCCGTGGTGGCGGGGGTGATTGGCACCCACAAGTTCACCTATGACATCTGGGGCACCACGGTCAATGAAGCCAGTCGGATGGAATCGTCCGGCCTTCCTGGTCGGATTCAAATTTCAGCCATCACTGCCGGTTTACTTGGCAATGCCTTCGACCTGGAATATCGGGGCATGGTGCAGACCAAGGGCCTGGGCAACTTATCCACCTATTTTCTCAATGGTCGTCGCGATATTTCTGGATAAGCCAGGGGTCCCTCCAGCTCAGCTGGGCAGGTACAGCCGCCCTTCAAGCGCGTCGTATTCGAACAGCTCGCCGTAGCGCCCCCAATCCACGGCGGTGGCCAGCTGGCGCTCAGCCTCCTCCAGCGGGAAATAGTCGTCCCAGATGCCGAGGAAGAAATCGGAGCGCATGGCGCGGTTTTCCTTCTCCTGCAGGGTGTGCACGATGCTGCTGAGCACCGGCACGCGGCCTAGGGCCTGCTGGCGGAAAAGATCCTTGCTGCGCAGAATCGTGGTGGTGGCGAAGTCGCGGCCAATGGCGCTGAGGTGCACATCGCCATCGGCCACCTCCGCGAAGCCAAGCATCACCGCCGCATCAAGCAACGGCAACAGATCATCCACCTCCAACTGCAGGCGCTGGGCCAACTGGGGAAGGTCGCCACCACCCTCGCGCTTCTCGGCCACCAGCTCCAGCAATCCGCTGATGCCCCCCACCCGCACGTGGGGCAGGGGCTTGGCAAAGGGGGAGCCGCTGCTGCGCTGCCGGGCAGGATCCCGGCCGGCATCGGCGCCTACCTCACCGGTCACGGCAATGTCCGGGTTGGTCATCACCGAATAGATGTAATCCACCAAAGCCTTGAAGCGGGGATGGCTGCGGTCGTGGGGCCGGGGCAGGTTCACCAGCAGCTCACCGCGAATGCGGCCAGGCTTGGAGCCAAGGATCACCACCCGATCGGCCAGATACACGGCCTCCTCAATGTTGTGGGTCACGATCAAGATGCTTTTGGAGGGGAAGGTGCCCGCATTCCAGAGGTCATCAATTTCACCGCGCAGATTTTCGGCGGTGAGCACATCGAGGGCGCTGAACGGCTCATCCATGAACAGCACCTCCGGCTCCAACACAAAGGCCCGGGCGAAGCCCACCCGCTGCTTCATGCCGCCGGAAAGCTCCTTGGGGTAGGCATTCTCGAAACCATCGAGGCCCACGATGTCGATCGCCTTGAGGGCCCGCTCCCGCCGCTCGGCCAAGGGCACATGGCGCGCCGCCAGCCCCAGCTCCACGTTGTCCTGCACCGTGAGCCAGGGCAGCAGGGCAAAGCTCTGGAACACCATCGCCAGGTTGGGATTGGCGCCGCGCATCGGGATGCCATTGCTGCGCACCTCCCCCTGGCTGGGCCGGATCAGGCCGGACATGATCCGCAGCAGGGTGCTCTTGCCGCTGCCGCTGCGCCCCAGCAGGGCCAGCACCTCGCCGCGGTGCACCGAGAGGCTCACATCGCCCAGCACCGTGAACTCGCCCTTGCCCTCCGGCAGGGGGAAGCGCTTGGAAACGTGGTCAACAGTGATCAGGTCCATCGGGGGCTTGAGATGCGGCGAGGGGGTGGCGGACAAGGCGGTGGGGGTTAGCGGGGTCAGAGGTGGTAGCGGGTTTCGGCCAGGTCGTAGAGGCGGCGCCAGAACAGCCGGTTGAAGCCCACCACAAACAGGCTCATCATTCCGATCCCCAGCACGATGCGGGGCCAGTCACCACGGGTGGTGGCTTCGGCGATGTAAGCCCCCAGGCCGCTGGCGGTGAGGGTCGTGCTGCCCCAGCTCACCACCTCCGAAACGATGCTGGCGTTCCAGGCACCGCCGCTGGCGGTGACCCCACCGGTGACCCAGGTGGAAAAGATGCCCGGAATGATCAGCTTGCGCCAGCGCTGCAGGCCCTTAAGCCCTACGTCATCAGCCATCTCCCGCAGGTCGGAGGGGATGGTCTGGGCGCCGGCGATCGCATTGAAGAGGATGTACCACTGGGCCCCCATGGCCATCAGCAGGATCGAACCCCAGCCGATCGGAATGTGGGTGCGGATGAAAAAGAGGGTGGCGAAGGGGAAGATGAAATTGGCCGGAAACGAAGCCAGGAACTGCACCAGGGGCTGCAGCAGCCTCGCCAGCTTGGGGTGAAAGCCGATCGCCACCCCGATCGGGGTCCAGATCACGGTGGCCGCCAGCAGCAGCACCGTGACCCGCGCCAGGGTGAGCAGCCCCAACCGGAACACCGTGGCCACCTCGGCCAGGCCGACCCGGGTGAGCACGAAATGGAGCAGGGTCGCCAGCAGGGCGCCAATCACCACCAGAAGCGCCAGGTTGAAGAGGCGGTCCTGTCCTGATGTGGCGGCGGCTTCTTCTTCCTCCTGGTCGGTGACCGGGCCCAGCAGGCCCGACATCAGCCGGTCCACGGCCTCCAGGGCCGGCGTGGAGGTCGCCGCCAGCAGGCGGGGAATGTGGGCGGTGGTGAGCAGGTCGAACAACCAGGATTCGGGCGCATCGCCCGATCCGCTCAGCTCCAGCCGGAAGCGATCCGACCAAGCCACCAGCGGCCGCCAGAACAACTGATCCACCAGCAGGATCACCACCGCCATGGTGGCCATGGCCCAGCCCAGGGCCCGCAGATCCTGGGCCGCAATCGCCGCCGCCACGTAGGAGCCGATCCCCGGCAGGGTGTAATCGTGGTTGAGGACGCTGATCGCCTCACTGGCGGCCACGAAGAACCAGCCCCCTCCGAAGCTCATCATCGCGTTCCAGAGCAGGGGAATCGCGGCGGAGGGGAGCTCCAGGCGGGTGAACCGCTGCCAGCGGGAGAGGCGGTAGAGGGTGGTGGCCTCGCCCAGCTCCTTGGGCACCGTGCGCAGCGATTGATAGAAGGAGAAGGTCATGTTCCACACCTGGCTGGTGAAGATCGCGAAGATCGACGCCGCCTCCAGGCCCAGCAAGCTGCCGGGGAACAGGGCGATGAAGCCCGTGACCGTGATCGAAAGGAAGCCCAGCACCGGCACCGACTGAAGGATGTCGAGCAGGGGCACCAGCACCCGCTCGGCGCGGCGGTTGTGGGCCGCAACCCAGCCGTAGATCAGGGTGAACAGGAGGGAGGCCGCCAGGGCGATGAACATCCGCAGGGTGGAGCGGGCAACGTAATCAGGCAGGTGGCGCGGATCCAGCGACACCGTGGG
>Ga0114979_10001937_pt1 | contig 13981 bp, 12 predicted proteins | sample S_140625_EF_Meta_FD_87315 | JGI IMG/M metagenome (GOLD analysis project Ga0114979, IMG submission 87315) | Freshwater microbial communities from Lake Simoncouche, Canada to study carbon cycling - S_140625_EF_MetaG | ecosystem: Environmental > Aquatic > Freshwater > Lake | place: Lake... | reverse complement strand
GGATTATTCATATGTATCCTCCAGAACATAATGCTGGTGCAGAATGGATGGCACACTGTATGAACTTATACTTAATCAAAAAAGGTTGGACAGTAAATGTAATTCTTCCTCCTTCTTTTAAGTTACAAAAGTTTCAAGGAGTTAACTGTTATACAATGAATAATACAAAAGATTGTGAAGAGGCTATAGGAAGAAGCAAACTTTTAATATCTCATCTCGATTTTGAACCACGTTCTGTAGAAATAGCAAAACTGACAAATAAACCTGTTATTCTTGTAATGCATAACTCTTATAGAAAATATCAGTTGAAAAAGTATAAAGAGAGTAGTAACAGTAGAAATATCTACTTAATTCACAATAGTCTTTGGATTAAAAACATATATAATTATATAGGATTTTCTTCAATTATAGTTAATCCTCCTGTTAGTTATAAAGATTACGAAGTGTTAGATAGAGAACGAAAGTATGTTACACTAATTAATTTAAATGATAATAAAGGAGGAAATGTGCTAATTCAGATTGCCAAAAAAATGCCAGATGTTGACTTTATGGGTGTAGGTGGAAGTTATGAAACACAGATTCGTGATGAAAAACTAAAAAATATTAGATATGTTAATAATACACCAGAGATTAAAGATATATACAAACAAACGGACATACTACTTGTACCATCGCGTGAAGAATCGTGGGGCCGTGTAGCAGTTGAAGCAATAAGTTCAGGGATACCGGTTATTGCTAACCCCACACCAGGATTACGAGAAGCGCTTGACTACTGCGGAATTTTTATATTACGTGAAGAGATTGATGAATATGTTAAAATGATTCGTAAATTAAAAAGCGATGAAACCTACTATAAGAAAGTATCAACACTATCAATAAAACGCTCACGAGAGTTAGATCCAGAAAAACAGTTAAAAGCAATGGATCAGTGGCTTTCTAAAATAGAATATATTGACCCCAAGTAGATGACAACCCCAAATACATCTGGTAAAAATACTCCGAAAGATCTATCTGGGAATAAGAAGAAGTTTCAGAACGGTTGGTCTCAAGAACAAGAGGTGCTATTAGCAAAATGGTCTGATTTTGCTGCGTGTTATAGATGGCTACACGATAGAACAGAAAAACAGTTATCTAACTCTAATAATTTTATAACAATTCCTGTTATTATACTCTCAACAATTACAGGAAGTGCGTCAGTAGGTTTAAGTGGGTTAGTAGGAGATGATGCATCAACTCAAAAGTATGCACAGATATCAATCGGTATGGTTTCACTAATAACTGCTATTATGACTACGCTAGGAAACTTTTTTCGTTTTGCACAGAATAGTGAAGCACACCGAGTCGCTGCGATTCAATGGGGTAAGTTTAATCGTGTGATTAGCGCGGAATTAGCACAGAAACCTAACGATCGTATGGATTCTCTTGATTTTATTAACCTATGTAAGCAAGACTTGGATAGACTTATTGAACAGTCTCCACAAATACCCGATAACGTAATATTAAAATTTGATAAAGAGTTTAACGATACTGTTGATCTTAAAAAACCTGATATATGTAACGGGTTAGAACATACCACTATATATGATAATTCTAAATCAAGATTAGCTCTTATATCCAGTGAGATAGCACTAAATTTAAAACACAAAAAAAGACTTATGCGTGAAGAGATTATTCCGGACTTGGGGAAGATGATTAGTTCCAGTGTGAATGAACGTATGAAACAGATAGAGGAACAGTTGCGATATGAGAACGAGAAAGCACGAAAAAAAGAGTTAGAAAAGCTTGAAAAAGAGAATAATAACAAGAAAGACGACTTCTTAAAAGATGTTCGCAAAAAACTTGGAGAGTTTAATGAAACACTTTCAGAATTTCATATTAGTTCTCCACCAGAAACAGTAACTACAGAGAGAGGTGAAAAGTATGAGAATGTTGTTATTGATATAATTGGACAAAAACCATTAAAAAGTAGTTAATAGGCAAATAGTAGCCCAGCTCTTCCACCGTATATTCTTAAAATATTATATGTTTCCGCATAAAGATACATATTATATCTTGGCACACTACTTGTATCTAACGTTCCACTATTTTGATGTAGTTGTAAGAAGAGTTCAATAGTTTGTAACTTATCCAAGTTAGCTCCACCCGATGGGAATGATGGTGCAATAAGACCGTGTTGAACACCAAACATAAGAGTGTACATATAACGATTCACCCAAGGACTCTTCCTCATCTCATAAGATGGGAGTATTGAACGAAAGAGTGAAGGAGCATCGGTGCTGTATCTTACTAACTTCCCTTCATACATCAGTTGAACCGATTTAAGAGGTTCAGAGTCACGGGTTGAGAATCCAGAACGAACTGTTCCCAAGAACTGTGTGTTTAATCCTGACGCATCTGGCCACCACGGGAGAGATGTTTCGGTATAACTGTTTGAACTATACGAATAACCACTCAAATCGCGGGATGCTAAAAAAGGTGCGTTGTAGCGTGTGGCTTCATAACGATTTAGATAGAAAAACAGGTTTCTTGTAGGATTTGGAACACTAAACTTGTATCGTATCTGATTCATATTCTGTGAATCAACTGGATCAAAGATGTAGTGTTGTGTTATTGGCACGTTTATATCTGATAGACGAAACTTGTTCGCTTCAGGTTTATCTAGATATATATACTCTGCTAATATATATGTTTCACCTAAATTATATGTGTTAGACATCTGTATATTTAATATCTGTGATACAGGGTTATTTGAAAGACCTAAAACATTCGAACCTGATGCGTTATACTGGTAAAATTTTGCATTAGTTAGAGGAAAGTACGCTTCTCCAGCGACAGGGTTTGTAGTTCCACTTAATTGCGTATAAGAATCTGATACGTATAGACTATTTAGTGTATTAAAACGAATCGTTAACTTCACTGCATCGGCTTGAATCGCATCGATCGGTAGTGCAAGCGCCGAATCTCCTGATGCAAACCAGAAAGGTAGTGGTGTAACTACTCTCGTATTTGATTCATTATAACCAAACGACTTATACGTAAAACCGTTATCTTTTCTGCAGATTAACTTATTCATTGCTATCTGTTTTTCAAGTGGGCTGTAGAACTCATCTAACACTTCTAACAAACGCCCATCTAATCGTTCTACAGTAGCACCACCAATCTCCAAGTTTGCTTCTTGTAAAAGCGCGTGTCCTAAACTGTTCGTCCAACCAAACGATGGCCCTACAAAGTTTGAACCACCTGCTATACGTGCTCTATTTTGAACGGTATAGATATCTGGCATAGTAGTTACGAGATAGAGACGACTGATAAGATGACCTTTACGCGGTAGTGTAATTGTCGCAGAGGTTCCTAAATTAGCTGTGTTGTCAAAATCTAATCTTACCCACTGTGTTGTAAACCTCCCTGCTCTTATAAAGGCTTTTGTAAACATTGAGATATCTGGCTCACCTTTTGTGCATAGTAGTCTGGTATCTTGAACTCCAGATGTTATTATACGGAGCAACGAAGCTGCCATTCTAAATAGAGCAGTATGTATTTTTTATACTCTTTTTTTTTCAAAACAGATTAGTATGTCCACAAGAAAAGTTCGCATTTCGCGGAAGAAAACATTGAAGTTTGACAAGATCTATCAAGGCTTGTCCGGTTCCGAGAAGTCCGAATATGTTGATAATAAACATATAGTTTATGGTGAACTATGTGATGAATCAATACCCATACTATATGAGATCTTTGCCCGTTATGCCCCTTTATCAAAGATTGTAGGTTCTTACAGAAACTTCTATGATATAGGATCTGGGGTTGGAAAAGCAGTGCTTGGTATGGGTGTTCTTAACTCTTCCCTTCGATTGACAGGGGTTGAGATTAAGTCTGATCTAATTCAACAAGCAAATACTGCTTTAGAACGTGTTCGCGATAGTTCTGTAAGAAATCGTGTCGAGTTTTTATGTCTATCTTGCACGGATAGTTCAATTCGTTACGATAGAGCTTGTTGGGTTTTTATATCAAATGAAGGGTTCGATAGTGCTACAAATGAAAAACTTATCGAAAAACTTGATAATGAACTAAAACCTGGTGCTGTTATTATATGTTCCAAAGAGATCTACTCTCCTAACTTTCAAAAGTTAAACTATATGACCCTTCCTATGTCTTGGTCAGATGACACCAAAGTCTTTGTATATAAAAAGATTGAAAAAAAATTGAATGAAATTGTTCCTGTTAATCAGGAACAACAATGAATTGGCGGTACAAACTTAAGTTCTTCTTTGCTAAAAGGGTGTATAAAACAGAAGATGATGAAACACCCATCCTAATGGAAAAATACGTTAATAATGATTACTACTACATACTCAATAATAATAGTCATTATATATACTCGTTAGATGAAGTTTATGAGCTAGCTACAACCACCAAGAAAGATCCTATATCAAGGTCTCCAATCTTTAATCATACTATAGTGAAAGTTAAAATGACGTTCTAATTTTATTACTATTATACACATAAAAGTATCGTTTTCCTAACTCAATCAAACTTGATTTATTAAAGTGAACATAGTCAGTAGGCGTCATACCGTTTCCTGTAAGAGTTTTTGTAAAAACAGTGCCAGCAATAGGAGTAACTGGGACAAAACTGTAGTTTATATTAGCAGGATCATCCGCTATACTTTTTATTATTGGTATCATAAGAGTATAACCGTAATCTCCTTTTCCATTACCAAAAAATGTTATTGGTAGAATTGAACCTAAAAATATTGGGATACTAGTAGCTACTTGAGCTGGTGGTAGAGTTGCGGTTGGTGGCGCTGGCGCTGGTGCTGGTGCTGGGACACTTCTTCGCTTACTATTTATAATAGTTGTAAACTCGTTTCTTAAACCATCTAGAGTTAATTTTAGTTCTCTCTTATAATCATCATAATCAACAACAGGAGCGCCTGAAATAGCTTTATATTCTTCTAATTTAATATATTTAGCGTCGGTTTCACCTTGGTGCCATAAGATCCCTTTTATTTCAGAGTCTCTCCCTACACCAACACTATTAATTGCACTTCTAACACGTGTTATTGTTTGATCATATAATGAGCCTCTTATATTTGAATTCCAATTAGTTCTTTTATTTACTAGATGAGTTGCAGTATCAATTTGATGTGTTTGCAAAACAGCAGAACCATCAGAACCACAGCCAATAAGTAGTACTTTTCTGTATCGTGATAACTTCTTTTCATTTACATACTGTCGTGCAAAACTTGTAGGAAATCCGTACAAAGTTTCACCTGGAGGAGGAGGTGAATTAGTAAAGTGACTTATTCGTTCTCTAGCTGCTATAATCTGAGTGCCAGACCATTCTTTAATGTTAGAATTTTTTATAGCATTATAATCATCATCCATCATATTTCCTATTCTAGTAATAGTTGAATCTTCTAACACGCCTCGTCCCACAGAGTTGGATTGTCCCATTATTATAAAAATATCGTAATCTGTATCAACATTAATACTTAAATTATTGTAGTAGTAGAAGAAACGTTTTCCAAACTCTATCTGACTTGACTTATTATAGTGATAATTAAATTCAGGCCCGCCTGTCGTTAAAAAATGATCAAAAACAGTACCGCTAATTATATCTGATGGAACAAACTTGGAATTAATAATTGTGTTTTTTGGTGGTATACTCTCTAAACGTTCTATCATATATAAGTAGTCATCACGATAGTTGCAAGGGATTTGTAAGTTAGGTATAGAACCGATAAGTATAGGTATAGAATTAGAATCTTGTCTTGTAAGATTAAATGTTCTTACATTATTTATATATTTTGCAATATTTGTTCGTAGTGCATTTAACATTGTTGTCAAGAACTCTTCATATTGTGTTAAAAGATTATTTCTCTCTGCATCAGATCTATTTATATTTACAGTAGCTGCAGCGGGAGCGAAAGGGATAGTAGATGGAGGGCAAGGAGGACGAGCGGGGGCAGGTATACTAGAAGATGATTTAGTAGCAAAAACAGCATCTGCTTCTCCTTGAACCCAGAATATCCCTTTTACTCGTGAGTCTGTTCCTACATTACCAGGACTTATGGCAGACCGAATACGCTCTAATGACATATCATATAAACGTATTTCACTACCAGTAATTGGATCTGTTTTTGGTTTTACTCTCCAATGTCTTCCACTTTGATTTAAAAATCCTGTAGCGTTCCAACCAGATCCAATTAGTAGTATTTTTCTGTTTGCTGATAGTTTACCTTCTCGAATATACTGTCTCGCAAAACTAATAGCTAAACCATAATCAGTAGTATTATTTCCAGGATTTAAATGGTGTAATCCTTCTTTTGCTGCTATAATCTCATTTGCACGACCACCAGTATAGTTTGTCCACTGTTCAATAAGAGGGTCTTCTGTATTATTATAATCATCATCCATAGTACTTCCAATACTTTTTATATTTGGATCTATAGTTCGCCCCCTTCCAATAGAATTTGATTGACCTAATATAATAAATATATCATAATCTACAGCTTCTTCATTATAAGTTTTAAGTTTAGTTAATATAGCGTTATAAGATTCGTTTGGGACATATGATGCATTCAGTAGTAGAGGATATTTTGCAGGTATTCCTGTCCCGTTAAGAGGCGAGAGATCGTCTTTTAAACCCCAAACAGTATAGTTTGTTACACCATATTTTAAAGCAATATCTAGCAAACGACCATAAAAATCATCCTTAAAACTATTGTTTACATCGGCAGTATTAAAATCAATCTCCGTAAAATGAACTTCAAATCCATAAGTTCTATACTTTTTTGTTACGTTTTCTATATCTGATAGTATACGATTTAAAGTAGCATCATTAGTAATTTCTATACTAGAAACGTGACACTGAATACCTACTCCGTGTATTTTTTCGTCATCTTTTAGAGCTACTAGAGTATTTTCGTGAACATTTATATTTCTAAAATCATCATTATAAAATAGTTTGATTTTAGTATTATCTACTGCATTATCAGCGTACGTATATAAGTTTGAAAAGTAGACCGGACCTAAAATTCTATTCGCTTGAGAAGGAGCAGAACTAGTTGCTTCATTTAACACTTGCCAGTTATAAACAAGATTACTGTAGTTATTTTTGAAATGATTTATAGTTGTTGTTACGTGATTATTAAGTATATTCGACATACTACTCTTATCTGCAGGACTGTTTGTTAGAGTATTAAGTTGTGGAGGATTATAAGTAGGATCATCCCATAGTGAGCTCCCTGAAACTTTCATTAAATTATCTCTAGCGAATTCGACAATATTATCTGCATCTGTAAACTTATACGATGCCGGCGATAGATAAGCTGGTATACTATTTATATTTTGGCGAACTTCTTTGGGTTTCATCTCGTCAAAACAAGTTATTGAATCAAAAATATAGCTGGCATGTTTCTTATTTTGATTATTCGAGAGCTGCTCTTTACTAATAGCAACTCCAAATAGTATAGGTCTCAATTTTTGTTGTTTAACTGTGCTTAAAGATTCATATCCTGGCATTCCTACTTATTAGATTACTTAATCTTCGAAGAGTTTATTACATACTCCGTTCTCAAATCGGAGCCAATTTATCCCAATACAGAATACTTTCACTTCCCATTGACAGCCTTGCGGCGCTTCGACTTCTAAACTTAAACGGAGACTTTGGAGACGTGATGCGTTTAGTGAACCTGATGGTTGATGCTCACTTGGGAGATTCGCAAACGGATATCCGTAGATAAAACGATTATAACTTATAATACCACCTCGGTGGTGATTTGAAATGAGTTGTCTATAGTACTCTTCAGAAGCATCACAGAGTGTTATCCCGTTGGCTTGAACTACTGCTCGCTTTAGTAGTGGTTTCAATGGATTATAGATTCTATCATAATCTTTTTCTAAAACAGCACTAAAGTTTGTATGTTCATTATTTATAGATGTATCTTTTAATCGTAAGAACCAGATGATCTCTTCTAGCGGATGATTTGCTTCAAGTGGGAGTTGAATCAAGACTGAATCGTTTGAACTTTTAGATATCGTATATTTCAAAGGTTCTTCAAATGAAAATGTTTGAACTTCACGAAATAGGTGTTCAAACGGTTCACGAAGCATCTTATTTCGTTCGATCCCGTCCAAATATGCCCCATAAGTAATAAGTTTTACGTGTTGAAAGTCTGGAACACTATTTTGAACTAGTTTTGTAACCACGCCATTCGGTGTGTTAAATTGAATCTCTGTTCCCAGTGGTGTTGAATCACACGATGATCGATATCCGATTCGCTGACGAATAACATCTTTGAACTTACGAAATGTTATATGAATTCGAGCCGATCCTTCTTTAATCGCAATCATAGGTAGAGATTCACGTAAACGTGTTCTCATAAAGAAGAATGGTAGCAGACAGAAGATGTTTCCGTCTTCTATAGGAAAGTTTCTAGATGGATTCCAATTTAAAAGATCCGGTATTGAAACAATCCCTGTTCCATCGTTTGCGATACCAAACTGACTGTTGAGCTCTCCAAAAAGAGATGAAAAAACGTATATAAGATCTCCATCAATTTCTTCAATTGTTACACCATCGATTTCAAGTTCCGCTTTTTCAATTAACGAACATCCTATGGCATTAGCAAAGTACCAACTACCACTTACATCAAAATAAGAGTGCGCACGAGAACTTATATTTGTTAAACTTGTTAAATCTAACCAGTGTGATAGTTTAATCTGAATAAGAGAACCATAGATTAGATCACCAGAAGGGAGTGAACCTATATCAAAAGTGAATCGCTGTCCGTAAGAAGCGGGACCACGAAATGAAAAATCTTGAACTATCGGAACAAATGGGATGTTTCTTCTATTTTGATTTCTGGTAAACCACGTTATATTTGTGTCTAGAGGAAATATATCATTTTCTTGTTTATCACGATTGGTTAAATCTAAAAGAGTGCTAATATCACCACCAGGTCTTTTATACTCCATCTCTTACTTATAGAATAGTCTTATTTATACCGTGAACTACTTATTTTTAAGCTCTGAAAACTTCATCTCATAAACAAAGATAGTATCAATAAACTCATTGATAGTACTATCTTTAGCTTCAATAGTTTTTTTCATTTCTTTATTAGCATTATCAAGTTCTATTAAACGATTATTTAAACGTTCAGATTCTACTAAAACATTTCTAATAATATTATCTTTTCTTATGAGTTCACTCGTTAATAGAGATAGTGTTTGATTTAGTAAAATAAGATGTTGCTGTTGTATAGCAGCGTTGTTCATTTTGTAACAACAATTTACTAAATAATTTTTTCAATTTTTCACTGATTCTTCTTTATATGTAACTTTTCTTTTTCTTTTGATTTTTGTTTGTTCTCTTCAAATCTTCGCTTACTACTATCTATATTTGTAAAAGAGTATGATACACCATATGATGTGTAGTTTATCCTTATAATTTTAATAGCAGGATGAACATTCATTTTATTATTAACTAAACTGAAAATTGATCAATTTTTACAGATTTTAACTAAAATCTCTAAAAATTGAGAGTATTGGTAGTTCTTTATATTTTAAAAATGAGTAATGAAAAAAAATGGTTATACTATAAGAATACTAAACCTTGTTTTGCTACTATCAGTGGTCAAGAGTGTACTAATAAACCTTGTAACTATGCACATAGTTTAGAAGATTATATAAAAGCATCGGTCAAACATAAGTTCAAAGTGGATAGTTCAGTGGTAGTTCAGTTTGAAAGACTAAATGAAGAGTTAGTGCCAGAAACAAAAAGACGTTGTATTCGCTAGAATCCAGATGGAACGTTATTTATTGTTAAGAATAGAGATTGTGGTAAGATGGTGACCGATTGAGTTTCAAATCCGGTGCGTCCTACATTATTAAATAGTGGAGCGTTGGATTTGAAAGCTACTGCATCAATCATATAGTGATCTAAAAATATTGATGGATTATTAAGTGATGAGAGTAGTAGTGTGTTGAGTTCAAACTTAATTGGCATATTAAAAGTATTTGATAGTAAACGTGTACTTGTAGAAACACCGTAAGGATATATACTTGTTATATTCATATAGTTAAATGTGTTGGACATTGACTGTATTATGTTCGAGTTATCGTAGTACTGAATATTGGTAGATACAGGGATATAGTTTTTTACTATATTATTTACGCCATCTGGATACGCCGAGAAACTTGAAATTGTTGATGGTGCAACAAGTGTTGGAAACTGAAAATATGGGTAGAAGTCCAAAAATGCACGTGTTGTTCCGTTTGGATTAATATATCGTTTATAGTTGGATAAGTTTAGTTGTAGAGAACTAAACACCGCTGTTCCAGTATTCACGAGTGTTATCGCGGAATCAACTGTTGAAATACTAATGGCATTTGATCGACCAGTGTACTGAAGTGTCGAAACAATAGAAGGGAATGTTGTAATATTGAAGTATATAATACTTGATGCGTTTGTAGAAAATTGTAGATCTTTATATATAGATGATAGTGTTATTGTAGTATTTACAAGACTTGATGAAACTGTCATTTGACCGGGCACAGAAATCCTATCATATGGGTTACCAACAATAGAACTTATAGATATAAATCTAGTTGTTCCGTTACCTACAGCAGATAGTACTAGAGAAGATGGGATGTTCTGATTTGATGTGTTTTTGAAATTAAGTGCTTTTAGTGAAAGTAGATCAAGTTCCAAAGTTTTTTTTGAAGACGCCATTTTTTATCCTAATTAGTTTGTAAGATTTTGTATAGTTAAATAGTACGATGTTGTAGAATCAAAGAATAGTGTTACATTTGAATTACTAAATCCATTTGGTATTATATCAGATGCACTTACAAAACGGTGCATAATAGTATAGGGGTTTCTATAGTTTGAACCAATAACCGACCCGTCTATATTTAAACGCATAGATGGATTAAACAGATTAGATGCACTATTATTTATCCCGTATAAGAGCGTTTGATGAATAGGATTTAGTATTGGCGAGCCACCATACTGTAAAAAAGATGATACCACGAATGTTCTGGAACTACCGTTGGTATTTATATTTGGAAATAGTATATTTGGATATATATCTAACGTAAGTTTTGATTTATTGTTAATAAATGAAGAGAATGATTCAAACTGTGTATTAAGTGTTGAAATATAGAAATCTGTTGTTCCATTTGTTGATATTAATGAGTTATAAGTTCCGTTCTTCCCTTTATATGTAATGGATGATGTAAAAAACGAACTATAAAAGTATGGTTGATTCATTGAACTGATAAAAACATAGTTGTTGTTACCATTAATCGATAGTGTATTTGCGGTATTGAAAAAAACGTTTAAACGTTCTCCAACCGCAGTGCTTAATGTTGCTTGACTAACGTAACCTATTGAACCAAGTCCTCTTATGGCTGATGTAAACTGGGATGATGATATGTATCCAGCAGTTCCTAATCCTCGCACAGTACTATATAGACTAGCAGTGCTAACGTATCCAGTAGTGCCTAGATTAGCAACGGTAGAAACAATTTGACTCGATGAAACGTATCTTAATGATCCTAAACCAATAATAGTCGATATGAGCTGTGATGAAGAGATGTAACCTGATGTTCCTAAACCAGTAACCGTTGATGCGAGTTGGGTTGAACTAACGTAACCAAGAGATGCTAAAGAACTAATACTAGAAAAGTAACCAACACTCCCTAAACCTGATACTGTTGATCTGAGTTGAGACGAAGAGATATATCCTACAGTTCCTAAACCTGCTACTGTTGATGTAAACTGTGAAACTGGCACAGATCCCGGTGAAATCTGCTCTAAACTATATATTCGTGTTGATAAAGAAACAAGAGTTGAAGGTAAGATCCCCACATCTTGGGATATTGATGACAAGTTATATATACTATTCTGCCAACTTAAATTACCAAACCCGTCGGTGCTCAAGACGTAGTTTGTAGAGATAGGAAAGTTTGTATTTGGGTCTATAGCTAACAATGTTCTATAAATTGTTGTATCCATCTGCGCTGTCTAGAATATGAAAAGATTGAATACTCATAGTAAGTAGCGAAGATGGTTGGAAATGGGGGATTACTACAACTTGTAGCAACAGGAAAACAAGATGTTTTTTTAACCGGAAATCCTCAAATCACTTGGTTTAAAATGGTGTATCGTCGATATACTAATTTTGCTGTTGAATCACAAGCGATGTTCTTTGACGGTGATCCAGATTTTGGAAAACGTTTATCTTGTTTAGTCCCACGGCGAGGTGATCTTCTAGGACCACTCCTACTAGAGATAACACTACCTGCTCTCACTCTCACCGATGGGACTCCAGTATCTTATGTTAACTCTATAGGACACGCACTTATTGATACCGTCACTCTAGAGATAGGAGAACAAGAGATTGATACACATACTGGTGAGTGGATGGAGCTATGGTCTAGATTTGTTGTATCTGAATCACAACGAAACGGATTTAATGATATGATCGGACGTTATGATGGTTACACTACACCTCAAAACTTCGGTCCTTTAAAACTCTACATCCCATTACAGTTCTGGTTCTGTAAGAACCCTGGTCTCGCACTCCCTCTTTTAGCTCTACAGTATCATCCTATTCGCGTAAATTTAAAATTAAGACCTTTACAAGAGTTATTTTACAGTCCTAATCTAGCAAATAGTGCACTATGTAGCACTTTAGCAGTTAACCCAGTAAAAATAACAGATTTACGACTATTTGGCGATTATGTTTATCTTGATGTTGAAGAACGTCGTCGTTTTGTTTCTAATACGCACGAGTATCTAATTGAACAGATTCAGTATACACCATCTATCTCTATTCCCATAGGCTCTTCATCATCTACGGTGCCAATGGAGTTTAATCACCCAATTCGTGAACTCTTATGGGTGCTTCAACGTTCACAGATGCTTACGAATCACGAATACTTTAACTACAGTAACTTAAGTTTAACTGAAACCGGTACACGTTCTGACTTAATGGCGGATGCCATTATACAACTCGACGGGTATGATAGATTTGATCGCCGTGATGCTGGATACTTCCGTTTAGTTCAACCGTATCAACACCACACGGTGATACCAAATAACTCTTTTATCTATAACTACTGTTTTGCACTACGTCCAGAAGAACTACAACCTTCTGGTTCTTTAAACGCGAGCCGCATCGATAGTTTTGTCCTGCAGATGGGTATTGTTCCAGATAGCGCTACGGCCCCAGTGAAAGGAAGTATATATACACGTGTATATGCTACAAATCATAACGTGCTTCGTATCGTAAACGGTTATGGTGGATTATTATTCACAATATAGTAGGGCTATGATGTCATCTGATCTATTACCAATGAATCCAATTGAATCAATCACGAATAATCTACCACCATTTACACTATGGTTGTATAGACTATTAGCAGTATTTCCACTAACTGGTTTAGCTGGATTAGATCATATGGCCATAGGATCACAGTTCACTGGTTTCGCAAAACTTTTTGTAAATATAGTAACACTTGGTTCTTGGTACTTCTATGATATTGTTCAAGTATATAATACAACAAATATACGTGATAAAGGATTGAAGACCCCTTTTTTTGAAACCGGTTCGATAGGTAAAGGACGAATTGACGATATACCATCAAAAGAGTTAAAGAGCAGTGAGAAAAACTGGTTATATCTGCTTATTACGTTAGCATTTGCTTTACTATACTACATTAGTACGTTTTTCGTATCCGCTTCAGCCGATACGTTTGCGACCGGTTTTCGTTACTTTAGTGGATTCTTACTTTTAGGAACTATCTGTGTTGGTGTATTTACAATCTTTTCGTTTACTAGAAATAAGGCACAACTTTTAACTACACCTACATATGGCAGCAAGCCAAGAGATGCTCTCACAAGTTTATACTCAACATCTGGACTATCGAACCCGTCGACTCGACCAGCACAACTACTAACTGGAGGGGGGTTG
>Ga0114979_10001935_pt1 | contig 13985 bp, 24 predicted proteins | sample S_140625_EF_Meta_FD_87315 | JGI IMG/M metagenome (GOLD analysis project Ga0114979, IMG submission 87315) | Freshwater microbial communities from Lake Simoncouche, Canada to study carbon cycling - S_140625_EF_MetaG | ecosystem: Environmental > Aquatic > Freshwater > Lake | place: Lake... | reverse complement strand
CGCAGCCGCCTTCTCCGCAGCAGCAGCTTCCATAGCCGCCTTTCTTGCCTTAGCGGCCGCCTTTTTTTCGGCATTTGAAGGTCCCGCAGGAGCACCAGCCGCCGCCTCAGCTCTTCTTTTATTTAAGAGTTCTTGTTGCTCCTTTGACAGCTTAGGCATTCTATATTACATCCACAATTTAATCCTCCTCTTCATGCTCCTGCTTGAGACGCTTTACAAGCGCTTCCGTGGCCTTTTCCCACGTGAATCCAAGAACAGTCTTCCGTGCCGCCTCGCCGTGCTTCTTAAGCTTCTCTGAGTCAAGAAGGTACTCCTCAATTCCAAGACAAAGGTCATGGGGGCTCACAGCCTCGGCCTCACCTCCAACGGGTGAGTAGGCAGTCGGAAGATAGTAGCGACTTGAGGGCTTTACAAGCACGGAATTATCGCCATTACAGAATTCCTTAAATCCACCAACATCGGGAATAACCTGTGGAACACCCACACCCATCTGCTCAAAATTACATAGACCCCAGCCCTCACCATCGGCCGCTGAAACGCCAATGTCGGCAATATTGTAAAACATGTTGATATCCTCGTCACGGAAAACCATGTCCTGGTTTGCGATCAGTAGGCGGTTGCCGAAGCGTTCAATGGGAATATTACGAAGCTTGAGCTCACGCGTAAAGAGTTCAAAGAGCCACCAGCCACCCTTCTCACCCTTGTCACAGACGCACATAAGGAAAAGGGGCTTCATTGGGTACTTTGCGATTAGTTCAGTAAAGGCCATAACAAGAAGATCATAACGCTTTCGTGGCTGATTGCGATTTAGACTCATAAGAATAAAACCATCCTCAGGAAGGCCCATCTTACGACGAACTTCCTTGCGATTTACAGGACTAAATACATCCTTCTCAAAGCCGTGACCAAGGACATCAATAGGGCGCGTAATACCCTGGTCCTTGAGACACTTCTTCCAATACTGAGTGAAGGTAAATACACGGTCACCATCGCGGTTAATAATATCAAGGTACATCTGTGGCTGGTGAGTGTAAACCTGGTCTACGTATAGCCAAATCTTGAAATTACGGGGAACACCACTCTTACGAATCTCTTCAAGAAAACGGCTGACAATAGACATGTCATTGTAAATCATAACAACGTCAGGTTGTTCCTGACGGATTACATTTGGAAGTACATTGATTCCAAAACCCTGCTGGGGAGGCGATCCAGGGGGTGCCGTCTGCTGTTCCATCGCTGCCGCATCAAGTACACGCACATTTGGAGGATAAGGGCGATAGTTTGGTGGTGTCTGAGGGTGCTTCTGAAAGCCGAAATGCGTAACGGCAAGGTAGGGAAGCTTGGCAAGAACCTTCATAAAACCGTAGGTGACCTTGCTGTAGCCAGTGAACTGGTGGGCGTGAGTGCCGACAAAAAGAAGCTTTAGCTTGCCGGCCGTTGAGCCACCATTTGAAGTCGTAAGACCCTTAGCAAGGTCTGGTGAGGTTAGAAAACTAGGAAGTGAGGAAGTTGAGGTTACAGTTGAGGTATTACCAAGAACGGCCTCAAGACTCTTCAGATAGGAAGGAATTTGAGAGTCCATATAATCATATTAATAAATATGGCTTTAACCTGTTAAATTAGTAAGTCCACACTTCTCCTAAACCCTTCAAGAAATACATCATAACTAACAACTGGATCATTCAACCAAAGTGCCCTGTCTAAATAATCAAAAATCATACTATCAATATCACCCATAAAAGCTATATCTAATGCGTTCAACCGATTAAGCATATTAGCTGGCTGTTCTCCTCTTAAACTAGCCCTATATTTAGCAGCTATAATTCCACTACTTATTCTACGTAACTTAGTAAATAAATCATCTACGCCATCACGTGGATAATCGTACATATAGTGTGGTGGCCACCCCCTTGTTAATAATTTATCTTTAAAGCTTGTAAGTGTTCCATCATCATTTACGTTAAAAAATTTAAATGGTTTTATACCATTAGTTAATGGATATCCAAGATATAAGGAATTAAACTTTCCAGTTTTTATTTCTAATCTATGATTAATACCTCCACCTAGATTTCTATGTTGTTCTGATGGATTATAATTAAATTCCTGAAGGTTTCCTGTGGGTCTTAATATATGAGCATTGTCAATAATAACATAATCCTTACCTCCATGCATTTCTAAAATTAATTCTAAGGGAATATTTTCATTATGAAAGGCATTTTCAACTCTTGGTCTAGCTTTCTCTGAGGCAAGAAATCTATCAATACCTGCCACCTTACCTTCAAGTTTATGAGGGTCAAAATGAACTATTTGTATTCTACTATATTCAATTGGTACACAGGCTAGTATATTATCTAATACACCTCTATTTAACCAAACATCACTTATTGAACCAGCATCCATCACACCTGCATCTAAGATACCAGTTGTATATATAGTAAATAACTTTGCTCCGCCACGTTGTCTTCGGGACTTGTTTTTACGCCTATATTTACGTGTCTTAGCCATCTAAATGAAACATATAATAAAGATTGACACAATATGTCTGGCAAGGTCTTATAAGACTTTCTAATTCAGTCCAAACCTTTCAATTATAGTAGTTCTTAATGCATTCTTCATATTGGTGGTAAAGGTTTGACAAGGCATTCCATCCCATAAATCAACATTTATATAATTAAATATTAGAAAATAAATAAAATCAGATAAGTCCTCAACGGTCATGTCTACCCCTTCATGATCTAGATTAAATTCACGGAATATATCATGAATATATCTTTTTGATAATCTATAAAAGGTATCAACTATACCTCCTGGGCTATAACCACCGTCATAAGTAAGTAAGGAAGGATTACAATCTACTTGTAATATTTTCTGTATGAATGTTACTACTCTACCATTATTAACTTCAAAATATTTTTTAATACCATCTATGTTAACTCTACCTACTCCATAATAATCATCACAAATAGCGTTAAAAGTATATGTTTCTACATTCTTATTACGATTATTTGTTCCTATAAAAGGCCGGTATATAAATCGTCCATCGCGTCTAGGGGATAAAGCCGCACTAAAACTATAAATAAAATAATGTAACTGGTCTGCATGTATAGTGCTAACTAACTCCGCGTTAAAAGGTTCGTGTAGATAAGTAGCACTTACTACTCTATGTTTTCCAAGTTCGGGAGTTGTTAATATATCTCTTACTAATTCTTCATCTGTATCAGGCATTGTCTCATAATGAACTATTTCTATCCTAGTATAGTCATCTGGTATACAGAGTAATAGATTATCTAATAAACCGCCATCATGTATCCATTCGGCAATCACTTCCATAAAATGATGACTTCCCATACCGAGTGTATATATGTAAAACACCTTAGGAACACCACCACGTTGTCTTCGGGACTTATTTTTACGCCTTCTATAGTTTCGGGTCTTAGCCATCTAAATAAAACATATAATAAAAATTGACGCAAAAACCCTATTAAGTTTAATCACGAAACAAAATGTCCGGCAAGGTAAAGATGCTACCCCCCTTCAATAGTCCTTCTCTAGAAGCCAAGAAGAGTCCTCAAATGAAGTCTAGAAAGCAATCTATGGTTCAAGAAGATCTGCCTCCCCTGGCACTTGATCTTCCAGCCCCAGAAGAGCCACTTCTCAAGGAGAATCCTAATCGCCACGTAATCTTTCCAATTGAGCATTCGGATATTTGGGCCAAGTACAAGCAGCATATGTCTGTCTTCTGGATTCCAGAAGAGGTTGACCTAAGTAAGGATACTGCTGATTGGGCCAAGCTCACGGACAATGAGCGCCACTTTATTAAGCACATTCTTGGATTCTTTGCAGGCAGTGACGGTATTGTTATGGAGAATCTTGCGATGCGTTTTACACGCGAACTTCCAGTTCCAGAAGCTCGGTTCTTCTATGCCTGCCAGAACCTTATGGAGACTGTACACTCAGAGACCTATGCTCTTCTTATTGACACTTACATTGAGGATAAGAAGGAAAAGACTGAGCTTCTACGAGCCATCCAGACAATTCCAGTTGTTGAGAAAAAGGCTGCCTGGGCGCTTCAGTGGATTGATAATAAGGAAGCATCCTTTGCCACACGTCTATTAGCCTTTGCCGTTGTTGAGGGCATCTTCTTCTCAGGTGCCTTCTGCTCAATCTTCTGGCTCAAGCAGCGTGGTCTAATGCCAGGTCTAACTGTCAGTAATGAGCTAATCTCACGCGATGAGGGACTACACACGGAGTTTGCCTGTATGCTTTATGGAAAGCTTGCGACAAAGCTTAACAAGGCTGATGCGACTAAGATTATTCGTGAGGCTGTAAAGATTGAGAAGCAGTTTATTACAAAGGCTCTTCCATGTGAGCTTATTGGAATGAATTCAAAGCTCATGGCTGAGTATATTGAGTTTGTGGCAGATCGTCTAGCTCTTCAGCTTGGTTACCCGAAGATTTACCACGCAAAAAATCCCTTTGACTTTATGGAGCGTATTTCGCTTGAGAGCAAGGATAATTTCTTTGAGAAACGTGTTACGACGTATGCCAAAGCTAATACAAATGGTGCGGCTGAGGAAAAGAAGTTTGCCATGGATGCCGATTTCTAATCGGTATGATTGCGTAGCAATCCGCCGATTTCTAATCTTTAGGAAATCCCTGCTTGAGTTTTTCAAGGTATAGGATGGCATCCATAAGCTCTTCCTGAGCATGCTGAATCCAATCAGCCGTCTTCAAATCCGTGCGGTCAAGAGTGACACCGTACTTTTTAATTCCAATCTCAGAACGGTCAGCAAACTTTTTAATAACGGCAGCCACAATTGAATCCATTTCTATAATATTAGAAGCAGATTTTTTAAATCAATTTTTAGTCAAGGCTAGACACGGCACTATCTACAGGACTATCAACAGGACTATCAACAGCCTCGGTTGTAATCTGAAGCGCATGTACAACACCATCATGTTCAAGAATCTCAACAACAGGTTCAGCAACAACAGGCTCCGCCGCCCTTACAAGCACAATAGGCTCAATTGATTCAGGACTTTCAGCTGAGGGACTACCCTGCGTAATAACAAACGTAGCACCATCTTCAACCACAGTCTGAGGACTTATACGAGGAGTCACATCATCCACAGGTTCAATAATTTCTACATGAACCTTATCGGGCTTAATAAATGAATTCTTAATCTTTAAGAAATAATCCTTAACCTTGTCAATAAACTTGCTCATTCTATAATATATAAAGATAAAAACTTTAGATGTGCGTAAAAGTAGATGAATAATGAATCACCATCAGATTCAGTCCCCGATGACCAAAAATCTAGTACAGACGGCTCAACAGACACAAGCACTTGGAATACTGGACAGGAAGAGCTCTTAAAGGCTATATCAGAACGTTCAAACTGTATGCGTTGGCTTCATACACAATGCTACTATTACTTTGAAAATGCAAACTTCTTCTTAACTATACCCAACGTAGTTATCTCAACACTTAATGGAGGTTTTACAATGAGTCTTACCAGTCTTTTTCCAGATCCTGCTGGTCAAAAGGCCGCTACAACAATAATAGGGCTCGTAAGTATTTTTTCGGCAATGCTTATAACAATGAATCAGTATATAAAGTCTCAGCAAATGATGGAGTCTCACAGAGCAGCCGCCTTATCTCAAGGAAAACTCTACCGCATGATTTCCAATGAACTTGCCTTACGTAGGGATCAGCGTACAAATGCCCTTGAATTCTTAAGAGTTGTTCGTATTGAACAGGACCGTCTAGAAAACATGTCTCCAAATATTTTACCAATGGTTATTGAACGCTTTAATGTACAATTCAAGGACAGGGATATTGAGAAGCCCGAAGTGGCGGGTGACTTAGATGAGGTCCTTGTAAATCACAGCAGTAAAAAATCCAAGGGCTTAATTACTCCTGATAGTGTTGATAAAAGTCCAAACCTATTTGCTCGTAGGCTTACAAGTAAATTAAGTACTGTTCCTAGCACCAATGTTTTACCGAATACAAATATTTTGGTCAAAAAAATTGACGATATTCCTTAGCATTTATGTATCTAACACATGGATACCCTATATAATGAAATTCACGAATATCTAAAGGTCTATCTTTCACGACCCAATCTTCTAAAAGCTTCTATAATTCCACTAATTAGTAATTATGCGGATTATACAAATAAACTACTTCCAAAAAACCTTCCTGAACTACATAAGTACATTAATATTCCATATATGATTCATGACCTTCATGAAGACGGTCATATTCTTGTCTTCTGCTATAATCCAGAAGAAGATAATGAGACAGTATATTCAAATATTGAATATGATGCCCATGAAAATACACAGGGGTTTATTAACGGTGTAAAACTCTTGGATGAGTCAGACATTCGTGAACAGATTACCGCAAATGTTTATACTGGAGGATACTGGGATGAAAGTATTCATTGGGTGGTGGACCTACGAACTCTTAATTAGGTCAAAATAAAATTGATATATTTTTTCATATAAAAATAATAAATGCTACATACATATAATGACGGTTCTACTTTAAAGATTATGACAGCAAGGGAATTAGTTGCCTTACCTATATGGAAGGGACAAAGAATTCTTGATAAGACTCATTCTGATACTATTAAGAATGCTGTCGGTAACAATGTGAAAAATCTTGATTCTGGATATAGTATTGTAAAGTATAAAGAAGAAACTACAGATGGAACTACTGTAGTTTCAACATACTTGATTGATGGACAACATAGGGCATCTGTAATTCGTGATTATTACAAGGAAACTATTTGTGAAGCAGATTTTAATGTAACTGTAATGGAAAAAGAAGTAGAAACTGAATCTGATGCTATTGAATATTTTAATAAGATTAATAATGTAAAGGCCCAACAATGGAGAATGGATCCTAATCTTATAATTAATAATTATATTAGTTCATTAGAGAAAGCGTTTAATAAGAACAAAAAATGCCCACTTATTAGGGCTACTAATGTAAGGCCGTATCTTTCTTCGGCGAACCTACGTGAAGCCTTTGCTAATAATACAAAACTTCTTAAGAATACAAATGATGCTATTACAAAATTTGTAGAAGCATCAGTAAAATATAATAAAGAGTTAATTACAAAGTTCAGCATTGATTTAACTCAAGAAAGTTCTAAGGAAACTAAACTCAAACAGCGGGCGGTTGATGTAAACTTTGCCCTTGCCTATGATACAAAACTAAAGTGGGTTAATAATCTTCTTTCATCATAACGAGTTAAAATAAAATTGACAAACATTTTTTATAGTATTTAAACACAGTGCTATGCAGAAAGAATTTATTAATGGAGTCCCCTACTACATTGACAAGGACGCAGTCTATACCGCCGACGACTACGAATCAATCCTTATCGGTAAGTACGCCGAAAAGCGCCTTGAATTCCACGCAAACCATCTTGAAAAGCTCCAAGAACGCCTCAAAGCCTGGCGCTCAGAGCAAACCCCCCGTGTCCGAAAGCCCACAGCCCCTTCCGCAAGAAAGTCCCGTAATGCAAAGGCCGGCGTCACAGAGGTCTCTGACAATGACGCATGAGGAGTTTTATCAATGGAGACAGGTTCTAGGAAACTTCCAAGCTTCAATTACCGACATTGATTCTGGCTTAAACGTCCCATAAGCGCTTGAAGGCGTTCGGTCTGACTCTTATATTGATATACATAACCTGGCTTGGCAGCCTGCATTGTACTTACATAATTCCAATTGACACGGTTCTGTATTTTTGTAGTTACTTGATAAGTATTAACAGCCTCAATAGGCGTTGATAGTTGGCAAACCGCTGGTTTAATACACCGTGTTGTTCCTACGTACATTCTAGAGTATGCCTAGTTTTTTTTAACAGTGTCAGTGTAACCTAAATAATAATAAAATAAACTGGCCCCTTGTTTATATTCAGATTGTGCTTCGGTACTTGGAAACTGATAATAACTCATATTAACATTTCCTTGACTTCTTTGTGTACTCACATTACTATTATAAATTTCAACAGTTCTAAAATTATCCCAGGCCTTTTTGTAATTATAGCGTTGATTATATGAAACACTTTGTATTGAACTTATACTATTAAAGCATGTATTTAAGATTCCCATCTGTTCGGGCTAATGTAAAAAAATTGATACCCCTAGCATGTGTTATAGTAATTACAACAATGTTTTCTAAGCGTACACGATCCTGGTCAGATGTTTCTGAGCTTGTAGATAAGGAGGTTGAACATGCCTCATACACTTATGAAGGCCTTATGGTAATCTTTACTGTTATCTTTATTATACTGGCCTACTATTCTATGAAGTTCTATGTACTCTAAGGCTTAAGGTATAAAATCAATTAATATTAATGGAGATTCTTGCTATACTTTCTCCATTTTTAGTTGTATTTTGTATATCATGTTCTGTAGGTGTTTGTATAGTAATTTCTATTGTAAGGAACATAGTTATAGAAAACAACATAAGATACGAACACGTCTAAAAAAATTGAACATCGGTTTCACAAAGTGAAACCCAACCATGTGCCCTATTTGCTTACCGATCCTAGGTCCACACGTGAAGAATCATGATTCAGTTCAATGTCCTTTAAAAAAGGCAATGAACTGTTCTATTTGCGGAAGGGGCAAGCATTTTACAAAGGATTGTAAGTATGCGAAACAGTCAAAACAGCCCTATATACCATCATTGAAGCCCGAGGCAACTAACACCTATCTTCTTCCTGATAAGCTTAGTGTTTATCTTGACTTTCTTCGCGCACGTGGACAAGAGTTTGATATTACCTTGGAAAAGAATAGACATCTTGTTCAAGAATTTCTTAAGAAGCAAGGTCGTGTTCTTGTAAATCCGATTGAAGCTCCCCACACGCCGGCATGTGATTGTACGCGCTGTATTAAGAAGTAAAAAACTCATTTAATAACTTGTTTAAGTCAATCCGAGTTTTTCCTTCAGGGTAAATATATTCAAGGGCAGCATCATCATCTAACCTTAGTTTGCAAGACTTATTGTTTTTAAGTTTTTCAAAATGATTAGTAAGTTTAGCAATTGTCTTCTCCTTTGTTTCGTTTTCACATCGAGCAAGACCATATTTTACATTCTCATCCTGTAGCCTCACTTTTGTATAAATAGTAAGATTATTAGGCGTAATTTCAAAGGGGACGGCTTTAGGAACTACAGGAGAATTTATATCAGGTTGCTCCAATCCGTCTTTTGGTGGATTATTACAGGCGCATCTATGGTCACATTCCAAAGTCATAGTATCACATTCGTAACTATGGCAAACCTGTTCACAAGTATCACAAATATCTTCACATGGACCCTTACAGACTTCACACATAGTTGTCATACAATCATCGCAAGTGGCTAATTTATCAAGACCACACCATGCAACCCAGTTTCCATCATTTGTATCAAAATTTGCTTGTTCATCTTCATTTAAGTTATTACCACACCATTGACAAGGATTGTCATTTTCCTCATCTTCTTCCCCTTCCTCTTTTTCAACTTTATTCTCAACAGTTCCCATACACCACTTTAGTGCATCTTTAGGAACAAGCATAAATTTAATCCCATTTTCATCAACAAGCGGCTTATACATTTCCTGTTTATTCATATCTGGCATACTTACTTTTATGGTAAAAGACATTATTAATATATTATTATTATCCTTTAGATAAATGAAGCGCATAATCACACGCAAACGGGCAAAAAAACAGCGCCGCACACGCAGAAAACAAAGGGGCGGATTCGGCTATGTAATCCCGCCTGATGCAATAGTTGTACATAGAGATATGGATGACAATGGAACAAACCCTCCACGCCTTATGACAAAACGTAGTATGGACGCTAGCATTTCTGATTCAGAAAGAGCATAGAAAAAATTGACTACACTTTTTTATAAATGATAAGTATCAACATGCCGAAAAATCTTAAGGGAGGAAAGGCCTATCGCTCAGGAAATCGCGCAGAGGTTAAGCCCGTACTTCATGAAATTGTATGGGGTGAAGGACAGGCCCCAGGTCGTGTATTGAAGCATCTTGGAGACCGCAATGTTATGCTTTACTGTAATGACAATAAGGAACGGATTGCTCGTATTCGTGGTGGATTGAGCAAGAAAAAGGCCACCATTGAAGTTGGTGATATTGTACTATACAGTAACCGTGGTGAAGGCCTCGGTTCAGTTGGTACCGACAAGGAGCGCGGTGATATTCTTGAAAAGTATGACCGTGAAATTATCCACGACCTTAAGAAACTTCCATTTGTGAATCCTAAACTCTTTCTACAACTTGAAAAGCGTAATGAAATTGAGGGTGTTATTAAGCCCGACGAAGCCTTTGAGTTTGATGCAGAATCTGACTCAGAATCAACGGATAATGAAGAGCGTAAACTGGTAAAGGACCTAGAAGATAAGAAACGTTCAGAGGCCAGATATACTAAGTACGAACAGGTAGATGACATCAACATCGACAGTATCTAGACGAGGCTCTTCAATAAGTCCGCACCTTAACGGGCAAACAGGGCAACTTCCTCCGCCATACACCCTTGACAATGAAGAACAAGAACTACCCTCCGTCTCAGGAGCAGTAAAAAATCTGATTGTACGTCATACACAGGAACTAAGAGAAACTGTAGAACATATTCCACGTGTAGGAAACTCCTTAAGGAAGGCTTTTCGTGAATTTTTTATAAAGGAAGCAACAACCATTTTTGATTTTTTGGATAAGCCCCTTGGAGAAAATAAGACTCTTTCACAATCATATATTATTTTAAAACGCTTTGGACGTGGGGATTATATAGGAAATAAGAATAAACTCAGAGATCTTATCTTAAATATTGATTGTACTGAAACTATTAAAGAAATACACGGTTCCCTTCAAGGTTCATCAATCCCTTTTAATGACTGGGTTGTTAATACACGCACCATCTTAGAAATGTGGAAAAAGGCCACAGCAGATTTTTCATTGGCGGAAAAAAACCTACAAGAACGCTTACAAGTCTTTGATGAACTCACAAAGCGTGTACAGACCATTGTACAACTTCCACAATCAGAAGGTTATGAGGCTCTAACAAAGGCCACTGAGGTTTATTTGAAGTCTGCCTTTGAAGATAATAAGATAGAAGCTATTTACAATGAAATAATAATACATCTTAAAAAAATAGTTGTTCTTACAGACGCAATGGCCTCTATTCGGCAATTATTAAATGTTTCTACTGAGCCTATGTGTAGTATATGTTTTGAAGACGTTGTTAGTGTGGTATCTATTCCCTGTGGCCACACCTTCTGTAACTCATGTGGTGGAAAGCAGATTACAAATTGTTATATCTGTAGAGTTCCTGTAAGGGAGCGAAATAAGATTTATTTTTCATAGCGCAACGCCTCTTTAGCAGCAAGAAGTAATTTAAAATTATGCGTTGCCTTTTGTCTTTCAGCCTCAATAATTTCTTTTGTTAAGACTTCCCTACATGTAAGAGTTTCTAGATATTTAAGAGTTACTATAACTGTACTAATATTGGCATTAATAATCATAAGCTGCGTTTCCTTTGTAAATGTACTAATATACATTGGTATACCTATATTATACAGGTAAATATATCAATTTTTTAATTATAGCTTTGAAAAATCTGTTTCATAATATTTTTCATCGTAACTTAGTTCATACCATTCAAGCTCCTGTATGTTTAATTCATCAGCAGAAAAACGTCCTATCCACATACCACAATTTCCATCTTCAGTATGGTAGACATTCTTAAACCAGCATGTAGGGTATTTACTTATAAGTAGTTTTAGATAATCGTATATTGGCCCATTACGAAATTCATAATCCACAATTAATAGATTAGATTCACGATGAATAACCTCTATATTATTTTTACCAAAAAAACGTTCTGAAATAGGATCACCATCAATTGTAAGGCCCGTGGCTTCAATTACATCAAGAACGGTCTTTGCTCCACGAATGGTAATTGTATTGCGTCCGTCAATCCCCATAGTATTTTTAATCTATTTGGTTTTAGACTCTAATGGTGGTAGAATATTTACTACCCAATCATTGGGCCTTAGTAAGGTGTTTTCAAGAAGTTCAATCTGTTCTTCATTTAGATTGTATTCCTTTATAATTGCCTTTATTACTGCTTGGCCATGACGGAACCAGAGACCTTCCAAGAAGCGATGTGTAACCCCTTCCGTAGCAAGAACCATGTGATGGGTGAACATACCGAGTATCAGGGCTCAATTTTTTCATAGGAGTATGTGCCAATAATTGTGGATATTGATCGGCTCGGAAATAGAAACGTTTTGTCATTCTAATATTAGATAGATGCGAAGAAGAATAAAGCATCCGCGTAAAACAGAAGTGCCTAAAACAAGAAAGCTGCGTGTAAGTAAAATGAAATGTGAAAGAATTACTCGGAAAAATAGCAATTATCCACCCTTTAATGCAAATACCTGCCCCGGTAAATTAAGAAAGGGTAAGAATGGAATGTATTTATCAGTTGAAACTAAAAACGGGATATTTAAATGGAAATTGTATACCTCAATACAAAAGGCCTAAATGCGTTATACATATTTATTTAGGGAAATGGCATCAGAACAGTCAGTAGATACGCAGAATCTTGCGACGGTTGTTTCAGAGTGGCGCCGTATTTGTGATGAGATTAGTGTACATAAGCAGCAGGCGAGTGAGAAGAATAAGAAGGTCAAGGTTCTAGAAAGTATTATTCTGACCATTATGAAGCAGCAGAATCTTGGAGCCCTTGACCTTAAAAACAGCGGTGGCCGTATTTTATATCAGAAAAAGGAGGGCAAGTCTGGTCTAAATTCTAAGACTCTTCAGAAGCTTCTAACGGAACATTTTAAGGATGAGACAAAGGCGGTAGAGGCTCTTAAGTATATTAATGAAAATCGTGAGGCCGTCACAAAGGAAAAGCTCTCATATGAAAAAAATACCATCTAATTAGAAAATGGCTCCCTTAGTATCAGCATGTCGTGCGGCTGTTGAAGGTTTTTCAGATACTGCTCCGAACGCTAAACGTGAGGTATACGCAAACTCTGTATCAACCCTATTAGCCTTTGTAATTGCCTTTGTAATTCTAGCCTTTGTTGGAAAGCTTCTATGGAACAATGTTATTGTAGACCTTTTTACCTTTGCCAGGCCAGCTAAGAGTTTCTGGCAAATTATTGGTCTAATGATCTTTGTTGGCCTTATTTATCCTTGATGTATTTCAGAATTTTTTCAGATTCAAATGAATGCGGCGGCGTTGGATACCTTGTAAAATAGTCAATAATACGTGAATCTGGTGTGCAGCCTTTGTTGAATTCATACAATAGTTCACATATATCATAATAACATTGCCGATTACATAGCCCTTCCCAACCACGCCAATTGCTAGTTTTATTACAGTAAATACAGGTCTGTGTCTTCATAGACTCCTGTGAGTAAATGATTTCAAATAGTGAAGCCATATTATATATTTATAATAAATAATATGTGTTCAATTTTTGTTTTTGTATAATTAACGACGATTTTTACGTGTCTTACGCTTTGCGTGGGATGGTCCGTGTTGTCCTCTAAGGGCAGCAAGACCTTTAGCCTTAGCTGCGGCATTATTTGTTCTTTTTCTTCTGACGCGTTCTCTGTTCTCAGGTGACATAAATTGATTCCAATAAGCTTCAATATTATGATTAGAAGGTGGTACATAAACTCCACTTCCCTGTCCAGTTAACACCCGTTGAAGATTTAATTGATTACGGGACGCAAGCGCATTTTTTGCCTGTTGTAGCCTCGCATTATTTTGAGCATTTCTAGTAGCCCGAAAATTTCTAGTTGCAGCATTTACACGTCCAGAAGCCACACCAGCCTTCCATCTGGCTATATTTGCGGCATAGTTGTGATTAGTATTGGCTACAGGTACTAAGGATGGTATAACAGTTCCATTAGAGAGTACATTAGACCTGACAACACTGGCT
>Ga0114979_10001934_pt1 | contig 13987 bp, 5 predicted proteins | sample S_140625_EF_Meta_FD_87315 | JGI IMG/M metagenome (GOLD analysis project Ga0114979, IMG submission 87315) | Freshwater microbial communities from Lake Simoncouche, Canada to study carbon cycling - S_140625_EF_MetaG | ecosystem: Environmental > Aquatic > Freshwater > Lake | place: Lake... | reverse complement strand
TAAGGTATCCTGGTGATGCTGAGCTCATCTATGAGACAGGCGCTAACTTCGAGTCCGCGCTGAAGCAGTTTCCGTTCGAGGAAAATCCTGCTCGCAGAATTGAAAAAACTGCAGCTCTTGTCTCGATAGTTGACTCGGGTGCGAATGACATACTGTCAGACCCCGTCGACCTCACGGGAAAGACTCTGGACTCTCTAAAGACCGTGTTCTTGACAAGATATGCTTTTAACTCGCAATCTCCAGGGGTCGTAAAGCCCAACTACAGGCAAGCTTTTATTCCCGCCACCGATCCTGATAGATTGAGCTACGATCTTTCAACGTCGTTGGTCTCGAGTTATTTCTTCACTGGTTCGGACGATGGAGTTCTTTACGATCTGTCTGGCCAATACAACCATCTAGATCTCACCCCTCGACCTGATAGCACGGGATCCGTCCATCCATCTCCGACCGAATCTACCGACGTCCCGGTCTCGGGTCTTCTCAGTGATGGTTCACTGTATTTCCCGCCTGCCGCTCTAGACATCAACGTCAGCTACGTTGCCGCAACGTCTTCGATACCAGACCACAGAATGACAAACGGGGTTGTCGATTCTGCGTTCACGCTATCCATAACTTTCAAGTCCGACTCGTCTTCAACGGAGATGGTTCTGATCGAGAGGTCGGTCCCCGGCACTTCCACACCATTCAACACTGAGTACAGGGTCTGGCTCGATTCCTCTGGATTTGTTCACTTCAGAATATACGACAACGGAAATAGCACCTACAAGGGTGCAAGGACAACTACGTTTCCGATCAGTACGAACTGGACAAACGTTACGGTCACATATGACGGTGATAAAACCAAAACTACCGGCGCGGGAATGAACATATACATAAACGGAACGCTGAGAGCTAAGATAGATGAGTCGTCGGGCCATACTGGAACAGTAATGTATTCCAGTTTAAGCTCCAGGATTCTGGTGGCTGCTGGGAAAAAGAATGGCTCATGGGAACCTGATGAAACGAAAGAGTTCAACGGTTACATCCACGCTCTTCATGTCTGGAAGGGAAGGGCTTTAACGTCATCCGAGGCTGCGGCTCTCTCAAGGGCTGAGCTTTCTGGTATCTCCAACGGAGTTATCAAGCACAGGGCTAATTTTGGCCTAGCAAGGTACGACGGCCCAATTCGCCAGGGCACGTATCGCTATGGTATCTCTAATATCAACCAGGAAACTTCGAGCTTCGTATTTCTACCGGGTCATTTCGGTTTTGCCAGGGACGTTCTGGAGCAAAGAAAAGACACAGCTTTCGCCGGATCCAATCCTCCGATCGCTTGCAAGTTCATGTCAGGCTCGCAAAACGTCAGTCCACTGAACACACATTCTCAGAACGTCAGCACGTTCGCAACGTCATCTCTTCCATATTTTGATGATGGGACGGCTAGAAATAGGTCTGACAATCCAGACGATGATCTGATCATATAGCAAACCTAGAGAGCGAAAATGAACAAGAAAATGGCTAAAATTGAACCCGGAAAAACGTACACGATCAGAGACGCGGTCTCGACGTATACTATCATCGTGGGAGATCTGACCGAGGCGCCCTCTAGCTTTGCGGATGCAGCGGCTTCAAATGTTCACGTTGGATCGGGACTTCCATCATTAGAGCTAGGAAAAAATGGGTCTATTTACCTTGACTCTGTCAATAAAAAGATTCATGTTAAAGATTTCTCGGGGTGGGATGATGGATTTGAGATGGGGGGCTCGGGCTCAGGCGGAGCGAATGGTGCAAACGGAAGAACCACACTTGAGGGTAATGGTCCTCCGTCGAACCCAACTGTCTACGCAGCAGCTCTCTCTGAAGCCGGTATAACGTCTTCTGGCGTTCAAAACGGTGATTTATTCCTCGACACTGCGGATCACGTCTTCTACAAGAGAGTGTCTGGCGCCTGGGTCTCAAGATCGTCTCACAAGGGTAAGAGGGGCAGAACGATATTCGAAGGGTCGGGAGATCCGGATGACCCAGCCTCAGAGCTTCCATCAGATATTTCTGACGCAGAGGAGGGAGATCTCTACCACGACGTAGTGAATTTCAAATGGCACCGCAGAAACTCGTCCGGTATCCCTGGAGACAGATGGGACGCCAGAAGCGCGTATCTGGGCTCTATTGGACCGAGCGGTTTGAACGGTTCAAACGGTTCGAACGGAAACGACGGTCGAACCACTATAGAGGGCGCAGGCTCTCCAACAAACCCAACTGTCTACGCTGCAGCTCTCGCTGATGCAGGGGTCGAGGAGTCTGAGGTAAAAAACGGTGATCTCTACCTTGACACTCTGAACCATGTCTTCTACAAGAGGACATCGGATGCTTGGGTCTCTCGTACATCCCATAAGGGAAAGAGCGGAAAGACGGTATTCGATGGATCCGGTGATCCTGACGATCCATCTTCAGAGCTCCCATCAGACATCGGTGATGCTGTAGCTGGTGACCTCTACCACGATGTGACAAACTTCAAGTGGTACAAGAGAAACTCATCCGGTGTTCCGGGAGATCGTTGGGATCCTAGAAATTCATACAAGCCGAGCGAATTAAAGAATGTCTCTCTTTCCAATTCGGTCAATCTCGCAGAGCTTTCTCAAACAGTGTGGTCTGCCAACGCGATATTAGCGTCTGCAAAAGTGGGAGATACCGTAGTAGATTCGAACAACAAGAGGATGTACAAAAGGACATCAGCGGGTTGGGAAGATCAAGGAAGCATTGCTGGAGGAAAAGGGGATAAGGGAGACGCTGGAGACAACGGTCAAAACGGAATTAACGGAAAGTCTCTCAGGTTCGGAAATGGGGCACCATTGGACTCTGACGGAGACGACGATGAAGTCTACCTCGATCTTTCGAGCTTCAAAGTTCATTCTAAATCAGCTGGATCGTGGGGGATCGGACTAGGCTTCAGAGGAAATGACGGTCAGAGCGGTTTAAACGGTAAATCCGTCAGGTTCGGAAACGGTTCACCATCCGATTCTCTGGGAGATGATGATGAAGTCTACTTTGATCTAAACGATTTCAAAGTTCACACAAAGTCGTCAGGATATTGGAGCGGAGGCTCTGCGTTCAAGGGAAACGATGGTGCTCCTGGGTTGAACGGCAAGTCAATTAAATTCGGGAATGGATCTCCGTCTAACACTGACGGAGACGACGATGAAGTCTACCTCGACCTCTCAAATTTCAAAGTTCATACGAAAGCAACCGGATCTTGGAACTCAGGCTTAGCATTTAAGGGAAGCAACGGATCGAACGGCAAGGATGGGACCGACGGCACTCCCGGAAAAGACGGAATATCTGCCCAGCTCACGAACGATTCCGATGTTATTCCAACCAACAGCGATGGAGCTGGGTACGACTTCTCTGATACAGGGGGAGAGTTTGAGCTTCGATCAGGCGGATCGAAGATAGCATCGGGGATCACTTACTACACCAGCACGTCGGGCACAAGCTCAAGCGCTACTGTCAACGGTCTCACTCTCTCGATCACATCAGGTGGAGCTTACTCACTGTCTGGAGCTAACTGGACCCAACCTTTCGCGAAATTTACGATGCGCGCGATCCACAACGGCGTGACGTACACCAAGGTGTACAAGGTAACGAAAGCCCGCGGTGGCGTTGCCGGTGCTAACGGTATTAACGGTGCCGACGGACTGCCAGGTAGCAACGGGAAAGATGGAACGGACGGCTCCAACGGGAAGAAAGTAGTAGCGTCATCCGCGATATCAGCTTCTGGCTCTCCAACTGGAGCAACAAGCTATGGTTGCGAAGTCGGTGACACACTCATCGATACGGTCAACCACAAGGTCTACACTCGCACCAACTCCTCAACTTGGACGCTGAACGGGTCATCGTTCAAGGGAACCGCCGGTGAATCTTCGCTTACCGGACAGCTCACCAAAGAGGTCGCGGTCATTCCGGCAAACTCGAGTGGAATCGTCACCGCAGAGAACTTGACAGCCCTCGGCGGCGGATATTTCAAGGTGTACAACGGAAAGACCGACGTGACAGCGGCATGTACGTTCAGCATCCCGGGCGGTGAGCTGTCTGGCAATGATTACATTGCTTACATCGACGAGCTTCAGCTGAACCTGAATAAGACTACCGGCCAGTTCTCGTTGTCATGCGTAACCTGGAACGCGGACTCGACGTCATTCACAATGCGGGCTACTTACAGCGGCTCTACAGTAACGAAAATCTACAACGTCACCAAGTCTAAGACAGGCCCTGGTATCAAAGTTTACTGCGTCGCTCTCGGATCAGATTCTTCGACATCTGACGTTGAGCTCACAACAAGCTACAAGGACATGTACCTCGCTGACGTCATCACAAATGAAAGCGACATCCTGACGGCGGCAAGCTCTAAGTCTGCGACAACTTTCACGATAAATGAAAGCGGAAGATACAAGATCGAGCTTCAAGCAGCGTTCAGAGTAAAGAACGTCACGAAGGGATCAACATACTCGGCAATATGCTCTGCTCAGATATTGAAGAGTGGAGCTACCCCCACGGTTTGGAGCTCCAGCACCTCCTCACTGTCAGCCACTCTCGCCGCATACGCCGTCTCGTCCGCCGCTTACGCATCCAGCGCGATCACAATAAGCAAAACTGTTTTCTTGGCAGCTGGAACCACACTGAAGATGCAAGCCAAGACCTCAACAACGTCAGGTGGAACTTCATATCTCGAGCTCGCGACCGACTCAGAAATTCAGTCTGCCGAGGATACAATTCTTACGATCACCAAGCTTTAACTGAGAACTTGCGCCGCTGATAATTAAGGTTGGTGGTGCAAATAGATGGCAGGTATACTCGACCCGAAATCAAGGATCATGGACGTCGTTCTCACTCAGCAGGGACGACGTCAGATCGCATCTGGAAGGATGAAGATCGAGTACGCAACGTTCACAGATCTTGGAGCTTCTTACGATGCGACAACAGACGGATCAATAGAGGATCCATCATCCAAGATATACCTGGAAGCACTAGGTGATGTATCTGCGGACATGATAACATTCGAGACGGACGACTCCGGATACCTGAGACCGTTCACTGGAGATGGGATCGCCGTCTCTGCTGGCGGGAATCTTCTCTCCGGATCTACCAATCTGGTCGGCAGCATATCCCAGGCTTCAGACTTCCTGCTACAGTCAATCACGCAGTCGCTTGGCTGGAATCAGATAATCGGAACGAATGACCCACTTGCTGAAACCACAGGGTTCCAGGTGTCTCAGCCCTCCATCACATTCAATGTTCGTGATGGATTTCCCTTCGATTCTTCCCGCGGCGACGTCGAGTGGGCCACCCTAGATTCGATAGAGTCACTGCAGAATGATATGCGACTCTCCAATCTTCCAAACTTCAAATACCTTCCACCCGTCAACTCAGCTGGAGCTCTAGCTGGTAAGACGCTGGCTAATTATCCTGATTACAATGAGAAGAGTGATACCGACAGAATCGCGATGCAGTCGCGCTTGTCTCAGCTTGAGAGCGCAGAGATAACGTTCTTGGAGGCGTCAAGCGAGAACAATTTTATCATGCAGGCGTTTGAGATAGGAACGGATTCCTTAATCAACAAGTTGGACGCGATCGATTACGGATACAGAAGTTCTTTGACAGATCCGCAGAAGCTTGTTAGAACGATATTCCTCGGTAAGATCTATTTTGACAGCTCGAACGATCCAACTTTCATCAACATGTTCACATTGGAGCTGGAGTAAAAAGTGAGACTAAAGTCTAAATCTCAGCTTCAGGCGATAAAGAAAAGCTCGACCTTACCCGAGGCAATCGGTTCTAAGGACGGAAGCGTCATGTTCAGGGTCTATATTGACGTTGACGCTACGATCGCTGTGAAAAATAATATCCTGTTTTTGGATTACGAAGTAATGCCGGCGGACGTGGAGAAAGTTACGACGCCCAAGCTCTCTGCTACAAATTCAGCCGGAATCTATCAGGTTGCAGCATTACGTTCCGAGAAATTAAAGCGCGACAAAGATCTTGTCGTCTATTCTGGCAGGTCGGACATAACGAAGTATTTGCCGAATGACAGGCTTCGAGAGATTAAAGCAGGGGCTCAGCTTAAGAAGCTGACAACAGTTCGTCTTTCAAATTCTCAAAACTCGATCAGGCCACCGATAGTTAGGTCTGGCGCGAGCGCCAACGTAGTTCCTAACTCTGCAATCGCAAAGAGCTCATATAAGACAATCGCGGAGTACAAGAAAAAAGACCCGGCTGGCGAGCTGAACTCCAAACCATTTCACGCTCCGCTTTCCAAGAGCGTATCAGGAATTAGAACAACTGGAAATTACAGCAACGCAGATCTGCATTTCGAAGTTGCGAGATCAGAAATGCAAAAGAGCGGAAACACGTTTTCTTCTATTGAAAGAGCGGAGCAAGCGATAACTTTCGTGACCGTCCCGATCGATGTGTACATACCTAATGATAGAGTTGGCAGTTACAACGTCGTAGCGAAAGCTATGAAAGGTAGCGTCAGCGCTCAGCGTATCGATCAGATCGTTGATTTCTCGAGCTTGCTAAGGGATGCGATGGTTCCATCGATCGCCCCCAAGATCTCAGTCATCGACAACGGAACAAAGAGAAAAATCGGAGTCAAGCAGCTGGATCCTCGAGCTGCGGGAATTCGGATATACAGAAAATCTCTAAACAAAGACGTTGCTACCGAAGATTCATATGAGCTGATCGCTAATTTGAGCGCGTCCTCCGGGGATACCTTCAACATTCCCGATACGATGACATCTGCCCAGTCAGGAATTTACCGCGCTGTTTCATACGACGCTTCCGGAAAGACAATCGGAGAATTTTCAAGCTCTACAATCGCGAAAAGCAAATTGTCAAAGCAGAAGAACGTTGAAGATCCTGTTACGATCTTCGCGTATGAGACATCCAGCGGGATACAAGTTGCCGTTCACAATATTCCGTACGGCGTGATAGCGACAAGAATCGTAAGAAGAAATCTGACAACTCGAGAAAAAGAGTTCACTGTCCCTGCATCTGTAGACGGAAGCAATCAGAAAGCTCTCGATAAAGAGACGTCAAGCACCTCATTTTTTGACAAACCTCTCAGGCCTGACACCGCTTTCGAATACAAGGTGGCGTTGATCGATATCCGAGGAAATGTGTATGAATCTCAGCGATCGACAGTGGTTCATTACGTCGGCAGCAAGAGCATCGAAGAGTCTAAATCTCTGATAAGTCAAGATTACAGAATCGAATCTGACGGCTCTGGAAAGACGGTCACGTTTCAAATCGATGTGTCATCATCGAAAACAACTTTAGATCAAGTCTATGAATTATTGGTCTCGACCGGACTAAGCTCGCAGTATCTCAATGAGATTAAATCTAATCGCGAGCTTCTCAACAAACTCACAGCTCTGGAGATCGTAAGGTTCGATTGCGTCACTGGCCAAGTCGAAAATTTTGGCGTCGTCAACTCTGGAGTCTTCGAGGACAGCTCAAGAACTAGAAGCGTCTACAACGTGTCTGATATTGTTCCCGGTAGGAAGTACATATATTTCGCGCGTCTGCTGGTGAGATCACCGAGCACGATCTTTAGTCAGACAAATTTAAACAGAGTCGACGTTGAGACTGGAAAGCATTTTGACACCAATCTCAAAAAATACAACTCTCCAAAATCTCTGAGAAAGGGAGTGCTATCGTCTAATGTGGTTCAAAAGAGAGCCGTATCAGCGACAGGGATATCTGACGACCCGTCATCTTCTACAAGCGACGAGATGATAGCCGGCGCAACATCGACCACAGTGGCCGTCATTGTAGAAATACCACGTAAAGACACTGAGGTAGGAGAGGTATTCGTTAGAAAAATCCAGAGAGGAAATGAAATAAGCTGGACTCTTCTTCCGAATGATAGAAAAATAGATCACCTTATCGTGCACGCGGACTATAATGGGGTTTTGGCGCCACTTCGGGCTGTTCACTTCGACGGAAACACGAAAATGATGTTTATAGATGAAACGCTAGCCTCCGAATCAACGCCCGTGAACTATTACGTTCAAGTTGTCTATTCGAATTACGATATGGGTCCTACGCTTGGACCTGCGAGGAGCAGATAAATGGCAATTCCTTCGAAAGGCTCAGATAGAAAATCAAGCGGATTGCCTCGCGGGTTAGAAGCATCGCAAGAAAAGAATAGGGCCAATCTTCCAGCTGCTCTTGGGGGCTCGAAACCAACTCCATCTCGAGACGAAACGCCAGCGGTCGAATCAACCAAAATTCCGACGGAGATACTCGGAATTTCAAAGCTTCTAGCAGGAAATGAGAGAGTCTTAAATTACTTGAAAGTCTCTCAATCACTCGAGCAACTCAAGATCCAGGACGTCACCCACGTGATCACCCGTGCGCTTGAAGAAGATCCAGCGGGGACCTGGTCGTCTTTGAAAAAAGCCACGGAGGATGATGTCGTAGCTGCGAAAAAATTTGTCGATGACCTCAATGTCTTTTTGACATCGGTCGAGAGCTTGATAGGTTCTCTCGATGTCTCATCATCCCAGAAAGGATTCGAAGAGAAGTTCAGAGATTTTCTCACAGGCAAGCTGGTCGATGGCCTGTCACCGGCTTCCGCTAGATCAGTTTCAATCTCTGACATAATCAGCGTCCCGATCGACAATCTCTCAAGCAGCGATATCATGCTGCTGCTGTTCAGAGAGCTGCGATCAAGATCCACAAATTTTAACAACGGATACGCGAAAGCAGCTTTCGAGCTGACTAGCGTCATAGGTCAAACCAGATCTTACGATCCGAATGCAGAGGGAAATTATCCATGGGAAGCGATCACTAGATTTTCTCAATCCAATAACATATCAGAGCTCCTACTGTGCGTTCACGCTTTGTCCAGCACGATGAATTTATCGGCAGGAATTGCAAGGGCAAAAAGCATTCAATCAGAAATTGGATTGAACGTTTCAACAATAGCGGACGCTGATAAAATTTTCGATGGAGCCAAATTAACGTCAGTTCAGAAGCTGGATGACACGACGACCAAAGTCGTTTCTGACGGATCTTTATACACCAAAAGAATCGAGCCGTTCAATCACGCTTTGAAAATAGCTAGATACGATAAGACGGACGGGACGAAAGTCATACCGAGTAGAAAACTATCGGGCGAAAATTACGTGTCTGGCGAGCGCGCTTTGGTAAGAGATGCCATCGCGGTTGGTAATTTGAATTTCGATGAATTGAGTTCTTACAACGACCAGCTTGAAGCATCGATATCTCAACTTCAAAGAATAACTGAAAGCCTTGTCAGTTTTCTAGATGAACAGAACGGATTGACTCCAATTTCGATTTTCAAGAAAGTTTTGGAAAGTTTCGCTGACGCGTTAGCTCTTGCTGACCAAAGCGCTATAAACAAATATCAGCTTATTGCTTTGCAAGAGGCAGCGAACGATGAATCAAAAATCAAAGATTCAGAAGGCAGAATAATAAGCAAATCAGAGTTTAGGCAGTACATACTTCGATGCTTGGGATCTATTAAATACAATAGAATCAAGCAAAACATAGAAAGCGCGTCTTTTTCGTCAGAATCACCGGCTTCTTCTGTCACTGTTTCGACGACTAAGACATCAGAAGACAGCGAGACGTTAAAAAGCGACGCTAAAGTCGTGACGACCCAAACAAAAACGAACGTGATCTCCGCCAGTTCTCAAAATACCATTTCAGGTCGTGTCATTGCTCGTGCTGCTAGTGATAACTCGAATATAGATGAGAAAGCCGATCGATTCACTAAGGTTGCGATATCGAAAAGAGGAAATGTAGTTGGAATCGGGACATACGACAAAGACGTTGCTTCAAGAATTTCTACAGATGAATATCCAGAAGGATTTCAAGTCGATATCTCGGATCATCCGTACAATTACTATCGTGAATCTTGGGATGCAGAAGGAACAATATTCAGCTTAATGGTCGATATCTACGACGATCTAATCGAAAAATGCAAAAATTCTGCTCCAGACGGTTACAGCGTCGTTGAAACGAGCGGTTTCACTGCTTACGGAAAAATGGATGAATACGCGATTATGTCGTTGATAGTAAGCTGTTTTTCTTTTATTTGTTATTCAACGTTTCCGATAAACCTCGGGCTTTCAGTAGAAAGAGTGTCATCTGGAGGCTATTGGCACGCTAAATTTGGGTTCAATTTCGGTGGAAACACACTCAGTCCGGTCGGTTCTAGCATACGCTCTTTGATATCTTCAAATAACGACACTGCGAGTAACTCTGCTTCGGTCGATTTCATTAATACAAGAAAGTACGTTGAAACTTATCAGAACGCTTATGCTTTCTTGAACGCGTACTCTAGAAGCATCAAAGAATTTAGAAGACTCGCGATTACAAACTTCACCGAGCTCTCGAAAGATTTGAGCTTCTCAAGCGATGAGGGTCGTCTCAAAGCCTTGTCAGAGATTACTCCGCATGGTGTTGCGCTTAGACGTGCTATGCTGAAAAAATGGAGCCCGTCTGAAACATCAGGATATCTGCCTCGAGTCTTTTCGAATGTCTCGCCCGTTGTCTCTTACCTTTCGAATCTCAACTCCGAAGCTATTCCGAATTGTTTCGCTGACAACAGCTTAAAAAATCTACGAGTTCTTCACGTAGGAGTTCCGAAATCCACGATTACCGGACAGATGTCTGATAAGAGTAATCTTGTCAAGGTGTCGATCGGAAAGGTCGATTATCGATACCACATCGCTAATGCTTTCGAAAGAAAAGATTACGTCTTCGACCCAGCGCTGTTCCTGGGAAATCTAGGTCCCAATGTAGAAAGTTCTGAGACCGAGTATTATCTTTTCGATAGAAGCGGAGAGCTCGGTCCGTATTCGTACTTCGACATCAACGTCAAGTACGCTAGCTTGAACCCAGATGTGGACGCTGCGACGTTGAAACAAGTTGTCGTAAACGCCTACAACTCTGCTATGATAGAGAGATACCATTATTACACGTCGGGTTTTGTTCTTGACGAATCGACTGCGATCGACAACGACACGTCAATCTCCAACGTTGGAATAAACGCGCTAAATTCTCTTTCGAATTTGAGCATACCCGATATTTCTCTTCCACCAGCGTCATCGATTTCATCCATATTCCAGGACGGATACGTAAACTTTAATGAGACGTCAAGCGGAGTGAGCACTCCCAAGAAAGAGATTCTTGCGAACCTCGCTTCGTCCTACATTCTTAGATCTTCCAGACTTCTATCCAGGTTGGCTCGTGACTTTAATCACGACAGGGTCCTCATGATACCCGTTGACCCAGACAGCTTCACTTTGGAAATAAATTCAAATATCGTGCTGGACTACGGTCTAACATTCTCTGATGTGAGACCAGTTTCCAACTCCGACTCATCCACAAGGGTGTTTTTGAAGGATCAAGATCCGCATAACGGTGGAATGTCAGTCTGCAGCTTCTCTGCGCTTGTCTCAGATTACAGGCCCATAATCGAAGCTCCTGCGACAGCTCCTGAATCGCAGGATGATGTGCCCGACGAGAGCGTGAATCCTCGAGTTGACGATGGAACTCCTAGATCACGAGGCTCATGGGGAAGCAGGCCGCCAGAGCAGGTAGTCATAACCCCACCAGAGCTTGAGAGTTCTGATCCAGGCAGAGATCAAAGAGACAGGAATTCTGATACGCCTCCATCTAGACGCAGAACTAACTCACGTAGACCCCAAAAAATTACCACCGAAACAATCGCTCAATCGTCTCAAGTTTCAAGTATAATTCAAAATGGTTCTACTGCTATGAAGAGCTTCAACCCAAAAAAGCGGAGATGAGAAATTGTCCATAATCACTCGAGACGTCAGCCGCCCATTTCACGCGGCTGATATACCCTCTCCGTCTAGTTTGAGACTACAGTTCATATACAACTTTTTCGAAGCTGACGAGAAAGTTGCGATCGGGACTCAACCCCCGGATCGATACCCACGCGCGTTTAAGCTTGACTGGTCACCGCTGGAGTCTGGAAACTTTGTGGGATCTAGTCTCGGGATCATACCTGAAAATTCTGATTTAACGACTCGGCAGGAGGAGCTTTTCGCATCGATAGAGGGCAGTCAGGATCCGCTGGATGCTATTAATAGCGCAGACACTCTTACACGCAACTCATATTTTGCAGCTGTCCAGGATTATGATTTCAACGTTAGAGTCGGAGAAAGATTAAGAGAGTCCGCAGCCCTAAGAGGTCTTAGCACGGGATCAATAGCAGACACAGCTATTTCCGTTAAGGCTATCTTGGGTGAAAGTTTCGACCAGCAATGGCTAGAGATAGCCGGATTAGGACCAGAGTCGTACGGTGGATTAGAACGTGCCACAGTCGCAGTCGATGATGATTCTAACGATGAGTCGTTTCAGGCGTTACTGGACGAGGAACGCGCCAGAGCAGCGTTCAGAGAGTTTGAGGGATCTCCGGCAGCCCGAGCTTCCTACAACGCCGTTAGTTCTTTAAAATCCCTATTCGTCAATACCGACGATGCTCCGACGTTGGGGGACACCGACCCTTCGTTCGAGGCTTCCGAGATTCCAGACGAGGGCTCATTAGCCAGTCGACCAGTGTTGCTAGGGTATATGATAGAGAAGTTCTCTAGCGTCTCTACCGACCCACAGCCAACGAGGCATGTTGTCAGGCGCGGAACGAAAAGCTACTTGGACACCAATATCGTGTACGGTCAAACGTATTCTTACAGAATTAGATCCATCACAGCGGTCTACAACAACTTAACGGTCGGAGAGGGAGCTGCTAGAGAGGACAAGCTCTGCTTGATTCCGTTCCTGTCAGATCCTTCGAAGTCTGTTTCACTAACCGCAGAGGAGACGGTCCCGCCTCCCTCGCCCGCTGATTTCAATCTTCATTGGAATTATCAGGATTCCACGCTTCAGATCGTTTGGTCGTTTCCCAGCAACTCGCAGAGAGACATCAAATACTGGCAGGTATTTCGTAGAAGCTCGATCAACGAACCGTACTCGTTGATAAGAATGATAGATTTCGACGATTCAGTTGAGAGAACTCCATTTCCCGAGACCATCGACAACTCTTTGATATCGAAATTTCAAGGTCCGGTAAATTACTACGTGGATTCTGAGTTCAATAAAGACTCTGATTACATCTACACGATGTGTTCCGTTGACGCGCACGGCCAATCATCGAACTACGGTATGCAGTTCAGGGCGAGATTCGACAGATACAGGAACAAGCTCATCAAAGAGCTCATCTCTCCGTCCGGTGCCGCGAAGCAATACCCGAACACATATTTAAACGCTGAGCTCACCCTAGACAGCGTTAAATCAAGCGGATCAACCAAAATGAGAGTCTACTTCGATCCCGAGTACTTGGCAGTCACAAATTCTGACAAGCGCGACCAGGGATTCCTCCGCACCTCTAATTCAGCGATATACCAGATTCAACTGATCAACATCGACAGGCAGAAGCAATCAAGCATCAGCGTTTCGATCAGCGATCCGACGAATTACGTCGCTGGCGTCGTAGAATCTGCGACCACAACTTAATTCTTTCAAGTTCTCATCAAAAAAGTTTATAGGAGAACTTGAAAATTCTAATATCTATGAGCAGGGACAACTAGAAGATGGGATTTCTTGACCACTCAACAAACAACATCATAGTCGATGCTGTGCTGACCGACATCGGTCGTGAATTCTTGGCACGTAACGACGGTAGCTTCTCCATCATCAAGTTCGCGTTGGGCGATGATGAGGTCGACTACACAATGATTCAGAAGTTCGGACGCACGGTCGGAAAGGAGAAGATCGAGAAAAATACCCCGGTTTTCGAAGCTCAGACAAACGCGAACCTAGCTCTCAAGTATCGCGCGATTTCGATCTCCAATCCGAATCTTGTGCGTATTCCTCTGATCGCTCTGACCTCGACGGGCGCTGACTCGACGGGTACGATCATCTCGATGACGAGAACCGGAACAGCAGCAACACG
>Ga0114979_10001933_pt1 | contig 14003 bp, 10 predicted proteins | sample S_140625_EF_Meta_FD_87315 | JGI IMG/M metagenome (GOLD analysis project Ga0114979, IMG submission 87315) | Freshwater microbial communities from Lake Simoncouche, Canada to study carbon cycling - S_140625_EF_MetaG | ecosystem: Environmental > Aquatic > Freshwater > Lake | place: Lake... | reverse complement strand
CCCTTGACTCGTCCTGCCATAGGAGATGTATTGATACCAATAGTCATCGAGATAGCAGGATCATCAACAGTGATCATAGGTAGCGGACGAACATCGTTTGGATCAGCAAGAGTTTCACCAATGGTGATGTTCTCGATACCAGCAACCGCAACAATGTCACCAGCTGTTGCTGAATCAGTTGGAATACGATCGAGAGCTTTTGTCTTTAGCAGTTCTGTAATCTTTACGTTCTGAGTTGTGCCATCTTGACGAACCCAAGCTACCTGCTGACCTTTACGGATAGTTCCATTGAAGATACGAAGTAGTGCAAGACGACCCAGGAAAGGAGATGCATCCAAGTTAGTAACGTGTGCTTGCAAAGGAGCTTCGTCATCAAAAACAGGAGCTGGAATGTGCTTCAAGATAGCAGCAAATAGTGGTTCAAGATCTTCTGAGTCTGGCATGGTGCCATCAGCAGGCTTAGTAAGTGATGCACGTCCTGCACGACCTGAAGCATAGATAACCGGTAGCTCAAGAATTGAATCGATATCTAGATCTGGCACATCTTCATGGATGTCGCTAGCAAGACCTAAAAGCAAGTCATGGGTTTCTTCAACAACTTCATCGATACGAGCATCAGGACGGTCAGTCTTGTTAACCAACAAGATAACTGTCAGGTTAGCTTCCAATGCCTTACGCAAAACGAAACGAGTCTGTGGCAGTGGGCCTTCAGATGCATCAACAAGAAGCACAACGCCGTCAACCATAGATAGACCACGTTCAACTTCACCACCGAAGTCAGCGTGACCTGGGGTGTCAATAACGTTGATAGTGATTTCTTTACCGTTAGCGCTTGGACCCTTGTATGCAATGGCAGTGTTCTTGGCAAGGATAGTAATACCCTTTTCACGCTCAAGATCGCCTGAGTCCATGATGCGCTCGCCTAGGTTGGCGTGCTCACCGAAGGAACCGGTTTGGCGAAGCATGGCATCGACCAAAGTGGTCTTGCCGTGGTCAACGTGGGCAACAATTGCTACGTTACGGATGTCATCTCTTGTTACTTGGGCCATTACTTGGGTCCTTTAGGGCGTAGTTCAGCGACTTACGAAATACGCTCGAACGCTTGGATTATTAGGCAAGTAAGCACGGAGTGCTTTGCCTTACTGCTTAAAGTCTAACCGAGGCACCTGTAAAAGCGAGCCTCGGTTAGTAATGAAACTTTTATTGGCTATTTACCTGCGCCAGCCATCAACTTCAGACGAGCTTCGCGGCGCTTCTTCTGCTCCTTAGGGTCTGGAACAGGGACAGCAGCCAACAGGCTCTTGGTGTATAGCTCTTGGGGCTTGTTTAGGATCTGGTCACGAGGGCCAACTTCAACAAGCTTTCCATACTGCATAACGGCAATACGGTGAGCCAGGATGTCAACAACACCAATGTCGTGGGTGATGAACAAACAGGCGAACTTCAAAGAGTCTTGCAATTCCTGCAATAGATCTAGGAAACGAGCCTGAACTGACACGTCAAGAGCAGAAGTAGGCTCATCCGCAATCAAAAGCTTTGGAGATAGTGCTAGAGCACGAGCGATACCAACACGTTGCTTCTGACCACCAGAAAGCTCGTGAGGGTAGCGGTTACGGTATGAACGAGGAAGCTCAACAGAGTCGAGTAGATCCTCAACACGCTTGTTCAGTTCTTCTCCCTTAGCTTCCTTGGCCAAGAACAAAGGCTCACCGATGCTCTCACCAATAGGCAAACGAGGGTTCAAAGATGAAGCTGGGTCCTGGAAGACGATACCGGTGTGCTTACGAATTGCACGAAGCTCCTTCATCGAAGCTCCTGCGATTTCCTCACCAAGAACCTTGATAGAACCGCTGTGCACTGGAAGTAGACCAATACCCGCACGACCAACAGTGGTCTTACCTGAACCTGACTCACCAACCAAACCTAGAATTTCACCGGGCTGAATGCTGAAGGAAACACCATCGACGGCACGGAAGGCAGGAATTCGTCCACGCTTTGGATACTCGATAACTAAATCTGTTACCTCAAGAACTGCGGCAGCCTTGATGTTCTCGCTCTCGAGCTGACGAACCTTTACAGAACCAAGCTTTGGAACGGAAGCCAAAAGAGACTTGGTGTATGGGTGCTTAGGACTGTTGAAGATAACCTCAGACGTGTTCTCTTCAACTGTGAGTCCGTCCTTCATAACCAAGATGCGGTCGCTCAAGTCAGCAACAACACCCATGTCGTGAGTAATCAGAAGAACAGCTGAGTTCAGCTTGTCCTTCAGGTTACGCATAAGGTCCAAGATTTCAGCCTGAACGGTAACGTCCAGAGCAGTTGTTGGCTCATCTGCAATTAGCAATGAAGGGTCACAAGCCAAAGCCTGAGCAATCATCGCACGTTGACGCTGACCACCTGAGAGTTGGTGCGGGTACTTGTCGAAGCTATTAACTGGATCTGGAATTTCCACCATGGTCAAAAGCTCAATAGCTCTATCCCTAGCAACTGATGGACCCATTTCAAAGTGGTTACGCAGAACTTCAACGATCTGGAAACCAACTGTGTAAACAGGGTTCAAAGCAGTCATCGGCTCCTGGAAGATGTAAGCAACTTCTTTACCGCGGAACTTACGAAGAACAGATTCTGGCTGGTTGAGCATCTCAACGCCCTTAACCTTGACGCTACCTGCAGTTCTTGCGTTAGGAGCTAGTAGCCCCATCAAACCCATCGCTGTGGTTGATTTACCTGAGCCAGACTCACCTACGATAGCTAGTACTTCACCAGCAGCGACTTCGAAGTTCATGTCGACTGCGGCTGGATACCAAACACCATCAACCCAAAACTCTACGTTGAAGTCCTCTACTTTTAGGATTGGTTCTTTAGTTGCCATTTTGCTTATTTACCTTTCTCAACAAGTAAGTCACTATAAAAACTATTTTTCGGTGCGGTAGAATTTGGGTCATGGGCGACTACCTCTACAGAACAAGAAGAAACTGGGTTTACTTCGGGGCTGTTCTTGCAATCGGAATCTTTGTTGCCATTAGCTACCTGACTGTAAACAAACCCTTCGATGCTTTGGTTAGCATCATGAACACTGCTGCAGTTGCAGCCTTGTTCTGGGTTTTCGTAGTTGGCCCAAAGATCATCTACACAGATAACCACATTGAGATCCATAACCCGCTCAACACCGTTGTTATCGGATGGCTCAAAGCTGAAGACTTCGTTACCAAGTACTCTTTCACTGTCATTACCAGCAGCAAAAAGATCTCCGCTTGGGCAGCTCCAGCTCCAGGCGCTATGAACGCGAGAAGAATCCAACGCACCGATTTCCGCGGAACCGCTCTTGAAACCAGAGTTGTTGTTTCCTCCAGCGAATCCTCCAAAGCCGAAAGCGGTGTTGCTTTCATCCTTGCTCTCAAGCACAAAGAATCTGCTCTCACCAAAGGAACGGCAAGCGAGACCATGGAAAGCAGACCTAACTGGCTCTCCATAGCTCTGGTTGTAGGAGGCACATTGGCACTCCTTAGCAACTTTATTCAATGACATTTCCTTTGGTTTTGATAACTATTAGCGCTTGTTAACTGCGTCTCGAGTAGAGGTCTTTAGCAAGTAATCCTTGCGCTTGATCTGTCTACGTTGACGTGGGTCGAAGGCATCTCTTAGACCATCACCTATGAAGTTAATGCTCAAAGCAATAACAACGATGATCACACCTGGCCACCAGAACAACCATGGTGCATACAAGAACGCACCCTGGTTGATGCTAATCAAAGCACCTAGAGACACGTCAGGCGGCTGAACACCAAAGCCCAAGAATGATAGACCGGTCTCCAAAAGAATCGAACCTGAGAGCAAGAGTGTGGTCGAAACGATGATAACTCCAACGCTGTTCGGCAAGATGTGTTTGAAGATGATTCTGCGGTTTGATGCACCAGCAACACGAGCTGCATCTACGAATTCACGTTCACGTAAGGATAAGAATTCTCCACGAACCAATCGCGTCAGTCCAGTCCAGGAGAAAATACCCAAGAATACGGCTAGCGGGAATACACCTAAGTTACCGAACTTGTAACCAATAACAGCTCCGATAAGAATTGAAGGAACTGTGATCACGAAGTCGGTGAAACGCATCAAAACAGCGTCAATGATTCCACCGAAGAAACCTGATACAGAACCCATCACAGTTCCTAGGAATCCGCCAAGAAGACCAATGACGACCATAACCATAAGTGAGATTTCCGAACCACGCATAACTTGCGCGAAGTAGTCTCTACCATTAGCTAGCTGACCGAATGGGTGATCTGCTGTTGGACAACCGGTGTTACAAGGACCTGGAGGCAGGATGTCCTCGTGTGAGTATTTCCACCACCCCTTGATTGTGAAACGTGCACCGTCACTGCCGAGGTGAATACCTGAAGCCGAGTACACAAAAATCGCAAAGAAAATCATGAAGATTAGACCAATCACAGCAGGCTTGTGTTGGAAGAACTTCTTTCTAATGATTTGACCTTGGCTTAGACCAAGTGTCTCCATACCCTGCGCGCCAGTTTCGTTGCTTTCGGCTGCAGCAGAAGTTTTCTTTTTTCTAAAGTTGATCGCCATTTTGGGTGTTCTACTTTCTTATTCTGATTCGAGGGTCAAGAGCGGAGTAAATCAAGTCCGCCGCCAAAGTCGCCATAACTGCAAGGAAGGCTGAGATGCTAAAGGTACCCATCAAGAGGTTCAAGTCTTGCTGGTTGATAGCATCATTTGACAAGCTACCCATACCGCGCCAACCGAACACTCTCTCGGTAATAATTGCTCCACCGATGATGCCGGCGATGTCATATGCGATAAGAGTGGTCAGTGGAATCATCGAGTTTCTCAAAGCGTGACGAAGAATAACTTCGCGCTCAGGCATACCCTTAGCTCTTGCTGTACGGATGTAATCCATGCTCAACACTTCAAGAATTGACGAACGTGAATAACGCAAGTACCCAGCGAACGAAATCAATGTAAGTGCCAAAGTTGGCAGAATCAAGTGGGTCAAAAGATCAAGGTTAATTATCCAGAAATCATTAGTTACGATAGCGAGGTTGTGAGAACCGTCAGTCTGAATTGGCTTACCATCAGTGAGGTCATAATACGGAGCCCAAGCCTGCATGAACTTGTCCCCTACGGTAAACAAGCTGATAAAGAAACCTGAGAGCATCGCTGAGCGGATGATAGGGCCTCTATCGATAGTGCTGAAGAAGTAACCAATAAAGAAACTTACGGACATCATCAAAAGCGCAAAACCAACCAAAATTGCGTAGTTAGCGCTCTCATTTACCAAAACTCCGAATGGGTAGTAGAAAGCAACTCCAACACCAACAGATACTAGACCAGCCCACAGAGCTTTTTTGTTTCCTAGACCAGCTAGCACATTTGTGAGACCCACCGAGGTTGAGGCTCCAAGAATTGCTACGCCGAAAATGCCAAGACCAGGGAAACGGAACCAGTTTGTAGCGCTAGCTACGCCCAGCAAGACTGCAAGCACGACAAATGTGGTAGCCCAAGTGATCTGAACTTTTCCTCTAGTGCCACCGACGAAACCAGTAATAATAATTGCGAGAACTGCCGAGGTCCCTAAGTTAACCCACAAATCTATTTGAGGTTTTTCTAAGAAGGCGTTGAATTGGATACCCATGTATTCCTTCAACATAACTGCAACCCAGAAAATTGGCAGCGAGAACAAGAAGAATGAAAGGAAGGTAAGAGAGTAGTCCAGTCTTGAATACTGTCTAATCGCACTAATTACACCGAATGTAATTCCAAGAACGATCGCCAAAATAGTTGCTGTTGTAACTAGACGCAGAGTCACAGGAATTGCATCTGCAATCATGTTTGCTACTGGGACTCGGCCTTCAACAGAAAAACCAAAGTCTGGCTGGCCGACAAAAATTCCGAATATCTTCTTAATCCAAATGAAGTATCTGGCAGGTGCAGGAACATCCAACTGGTAAGTGGAGATAAGTTCTGCAATGATCGACTCTTTCTTAGGGTCGGTCGATTCTCTCCAAGCTGCAAGTGGGTCACCGGACAAAGCAGCCAAGTTGTATGTCAAAAATGTTGAGCCAAAAAGAATTAGCAGTGCTGTAGATATTCTTCGACTAATGTATGCAAACACGAGGGAGTCACTCTTTTCTATAGCTTGGATTTCCTTATTCACCCTACTATATCTGTCCAAGACTTTGGCCTGAGAGTAGGTCGCTAAACATCACGATTTAGGGATTAAATGATTATCGGTGGCACCTCTTTCGAGATGCCACCGATAACTCTTAGCTGTTTTCTAATCAAACACTTTTCAGTGGATTATTAGAAGGATAGCTGCCAAGGGTTCCAAGTTACGTTTGGAGCCAATGGGCTAGGTAGAACGTTCTTTACATCGCTGTTCCACGCAGAGGCACCTGGCCACTGGTACATAGGCAATGTGAAGTAGTTCGACCATAGACGCTTTTCAGCGTTGATCTTTGTGGTGATCAGACCGGTTGCTGACTGCAATCCTTCGAACTGCGCTAGCAATCCATCTAGAGTTGGGTCGTTCCAACCAGCACTGTTGTTTCCACCGTCTGATTCGTAGTTAGGGTTGCTTCCGGTCTGTGATAGACCAGTCTTTACCCATGCGAATTCTGCAGCGTCGAAGAAGTTACAGTCAAGTAGTCCTCCACCGCTCCAGTCAGCACGTGGGTAGTGCTTAACCTTGATACCAGCCTTGGCACCTTCAGTGATCATCAAGCTAGCGTTGTCTACGCGGCTTGCGCGGAAACTTGTTAGCAGACGAACAGTGAAGCTGTTGCTTCCAGCTGCTGCACCTGAGTAGTGCTTCTTTACAAGAGCAAGCGCCATCGCTACGCGAGTTGCCTGGTCCTTCTTGAAGTCAGATACGTAAGTGCTTGAACCAGCAACAACCTTTGAGTAGTCGCCTTCAGTTGTCAATGAGAACAAGCTGTCAAGGGTAGGTGAGTCACCAGTGAAACCGGTGTCGAATACCTTACCAATGTAGTTGTTCGCAATTGTCTGACGAGGAACGATAAGCATGAATGCCTTACGTAGATCCTTCGCCTTCTGGCTGTCGCCTGCGAATGGACCAGCGTAGTTAGCATCACAGTTAACCTGGTCGCCGTTGTCATCTGTTAGAGCTGCAGGAAGTGGGTCGCTACCGTTTTCACCCAATGGGTAAATGGAGTTTCCGCTTCTTAGGTCAAGGTGCTCGTAAGTCAATACAGAACCCTTGAATGAAGTTACGCCTGGTGTTGAGCTAACAATTGACCAGAATGTAGATGAAGCTGCACCTGAGTACAGGTCAACAGTTCCAGCCTTGATTGCCTGACCAACAGCAGCGTCGTCAACAACAGAAGCAAACTTGAAGATAAGTTTTTCAACGTTTCCAGTTGTCTTTGGAGCTCCACCAATGTTTCCGTTTGGGTTCTTTACAAGAACACAGTTAGAAGCAGTTTCACATGTCTTCAAAATGAATGGACCATTTGAGATCAATAGAAGTGGGTTGGTTGAAGCGGTAACAGTTGTGATGTTCCAAGAGTTCGACCACTTGACAGCCATCTTTGACATAAGTGCACGAGCATCGTCACGTGCGCTTAGTTCGTCTTCGTAGTCAGGGTCGCTCTGAGGAGGCAATGTAGCGAATGAGCTGTAGTATGCCTCTTCGAACAATGACTTGTAAGACGCGTTGGTACGTGCAGTCTGGAAAGTCTTCTTACCCTTTGCGATACCAACTAGAGCGTGAACTGCACCAGGACCAGGACCGAATACTTGCCAGTCTGGCATGAATGAGTCGTAGCTAACGGTAACTGAGAAGTTGTCGTCGCTTAGGTCGAATGAGTTCGCGCGGGTGTGGTCGTCATATGCGCCCATGTAACCTGCAGAGTTAAACTTAGAAGTCTTCGCAGCTGGGCTACCTAGACCAGCTTTGACTGAGTAGTCAGAGCTAGAAATAGCGTGGCTTAGTAGAAGGTCCTGAGCAGTGATCAAAGTACCATCTGAGTACTTCAGACCCTTCTTAACTGTGTAAATCACCTTGAAACAGCCGAACTGTGCGTCAAGCACAGACTTAGCTGCAGTCGCAGGTGAGTTACATGTGTTCTGAGCAATCTTGAAAGTTCCAAAGGCAGTGTTTCTGATCAACTGCGCCTTGTTGTTGTAATAGGTGAAACCTGCACCAGTTGGACTTAGTACGTCCGAGTTGGTTAGCACGTTCTTACCCACAACAGCAGAGTTAAGACCTGAAAGGTTGTTGCTCTCCTGAACGATCACGGTTTTGTTTGACGCAGATGCGTTCGCCGGTGCAAGGCTTAGCCCTGTGATTCCGAGAACAGAAACCGCGACAAGAGCAAAGCCCTTAATCATGTTTTTCTTCATTGTGTCTCCTTGTTAATGGAGGAACATACGTCTCGAAAATAGACTTTTCGACCCACATGTTCCTTGGGTAATAGAACTCTACAACTAATAACCGACATCAAACAGGGGGTAATGCCCAAATCGTTACATTTCATTACAGGGGTAAGTAGCCCTGAAACTCAGGGCTTTAAGCAGGGATCAGCCTCACCGTGCTACTGTTATCGAGCGTTCGAAAGAACGCCTTTGTTATGACAGGGGAAACCGGTGAAAATCCGGTGCTGACCCGCAACCGTGAATCCTTAGGGATAAGTCGGAATGCCTGCCAAAACGAGGACTCTAATCAAACCGTCGAGGTCTACGGGTGGAGTCGAGTAGAGCATTACTCGTCGTCGCACTTGGATCGCAAGCCAAAAGGATATTGCGTTGTCAAAGTCAATAAGAAAAATTCGTCCTGCTTTAGCACTTATATTGGGTGCTCTTTTAGTTCTAAACCTGAGCGCTTGCTCAAGTACTAGCTACGGAAGTGACCAACAGCCGAAAACAAGTGCTTTTTTAGCTAAATCATTCAAATTCGGTAAGTATGTTGCTCCTTACCAGACCCCAGTGGCTGATGTTGGTGCAACTATGGAAGCGATGATTCAACTAAGTGGTGTTGGATACGATTCCGAGAAACAATCAAAAGCTATCCAATGGCTTACTTCTAATACAGACCTAGTCAACACTCCTGGTTTACGCGGAGAATATCTATTTGCCGCTCACGCACTTGGTTTTGAAAGTAAACCATCAGTGGCTAAAGCTCTCACAGATCTAAAAGCTGCCATTGATGCAAAAGGCGACATTGCTGAAACTAATAACTTCTCTTATGCATGGGTGATCCTCGGTCTTGCTGCTGCCGGTGAAGAAAAACTCTCTAACCTAGTTGCCATGAATTTAGTGAACAAAGCAGAACCAACCGGTGGCTACCGCTACTCCACTGGAAGCCCAGCAGTTACTGAAACTGCTGACGTTACTGGATTCAGCATTATCGCTTTGAAGGCAACCGAAGGTTTCGGGCCTAGCGAAGATGAAGCTGGTAAAACTTTTGCTATTTCAAGAGCTATGAATTGGCTCAAGGATTACACGATTCAAGGTAGTTACTGGATGGGTTACGGTGACCTAGATGTCAGCGGAACTGCTTACGGAATCATGGCGCTGAGCTCAATCGGCGTTGACACCAAAGAATATGTCAAATGGTTGCAAGGAAGGATCAACCCAACTGATTCAGGAGTTGTTGCACCTTGGAGTGAACCAGATTCAGATTTGTTCAGCACCTTGCAATCAATACTGCCGCTGTCAAACCTGAGCTTTGTTGACATCCTGAATCACATCAAAAAATAAACTGATGCGACTTTTTGTCAGGCTCAGCTTAGTTGGGCTAATTTTGCTTATTGCCATCGGGTTCTGGATCCAATCTACGAGCACAAAAGAAATAGCAAAGTTAGCTCCCGTTACTGCCGTTGGTTTATGTGAAGGTGATGGCGTTTCAATAGTCGTCGACTTTGGCACAGACAGCGAACTAGCACCTATTCAGAAGTGTGTTTCCAACTACGTTGGCAACTCCTGGAATCTAATGCTTACCTCAGGTATCGAAGTTGAGGGCACCAGTAAATACCCAGTTGGCTTTGTTTGTCGCATCAACGGCATTCCAACCAAGGAAACTGAGAGCTGCATTGAAACCCCGGGAGCTGCTAACGGCAGTTGGGCTTTTTATTTAGCCGAAGCTAGCTCTTGGGAATACAGCAGTTTTGGAGCTAGTTCACACTCAAGTAAGTGTGGGACTACCGAAGGCTGGCGTTTTCTTCTACCTGGTGAATCAACCAGTACCTTTCCAAGAATCAAACCTGTAAAACACAGCTGTGAAAAATAGTTTGCTGTCGGTAGTAAGAACACATCCGGCATCCTGGTGGATGCTCGGATTAGCTTTTGCTATCGCAGCATCCATTGCGGTAAGCCCAGTTACTCTCTTGGCTCTGAGCACCTTGAGCATGCTTTTCGTTCTTGCCTTTCGAGATCAATCGCCTTGGTCAAGATCAGTGGTGTTTTACATTCGTTTGGCAGGAATAGTTATTGCTATTCGAGTGCTCTTTCGAATGATCTTCAATTTGGAAGCAAGCCCAACAAATCCCCTACTAGTTCTTCCCGAACTAAATCTGGATTTGGGTAACCAAATTTCTCTTCACCTTTTAGGGCCCATTTCAAGTGCATCGCTCTTGGCAGCCCTTACCGATGGACTAAGACTTGCCGCAATCATCTTGGCTATCGGTATGGCCAACTCGTTAGCTAACCCGATGAAACTCTTGAAATCAACACCAGGAGCTTTATATGAAATTGCTACAGCTATCTCAATTGCCATCAACCTCGCTCCCCAGCTCATTGCAAGTTTGAATCGGGTTAGAAGAGCCAGAGGCTTACGCGGGCAATCAAAAGGAATCAAATCACTACCTGGACTTGTGATACCTGTTCTTGAAGACACCATCGATCAATCAATGACATTGGCAGCGAGTATGTCTGCTCGTGGATTTGGACGTAAAGGTTCGCAGAGTAAAGGGCGATTACAGCTAACCCGTTTCATGGGGCTTACAGGCCTTGTCCTTATTGCTGTTGGAGTGTTTCTACTTATTCTCAATCCAACAAATCAGGTACTGGATTTGGCGGTAACCCTCAGTGGATTACTCAGCACAGTTATCTATATAAAGATGTCAGCACTAGGGTCACTTCGAACCAGGCATTCAGTGCAAAAGTTTAGAAGTGGCGATTACCTTCTATATGCATTCGCCGCAGCGATACTGCTCCTGTCATTTAGCGGGGTGTTAGAGATTTGATAACCCTAAAAGACCTGTCCTTTAGTTACCTAAAACCAAATGGTGAACCAGTAACTGAAACCCCTCAACTAAACCGAGTAAACCTCGAAATCTCTCAAGGTGAATTCGTTCTGGTCTGTGGCCCAACCGGTAGCGGTAAGTCCACCCTGCTCAAAGCTCTAAATGGTCTAGCCCCAAGTTTTACCGGTGGCCTGCTAACTGGAGAGATACATATAGATGGTGAGAATCTAACTGGCAAAGAACCCCATGACTTTGCACATTTGGTTGGCTATGTGAATCAACAACCTGAAGGCTTCTTCGTCACAGATACCGTCATCGATGAAATAGTTTATGGTTCGGAACAACTTGGTATCTCAGTAGTTGAAATAGAAAAACGCATTAAACCAATCGTTGAGATCTTGAAAATAGAGCATCTACTAACCAGGCCCTTGAGCACCCTCTCTGGTGGTGAACAACAAAGAGTTGCTATCGCATCAGCCTTGGTTGCAGGTCAAAAGGTTCTCCTACTGGATGAACCAACCTCAGCCTTGGATCTAACCGGTGCAACTGAAGTTCTCAAGGTCTTGAAGAATCTTGTGCAAAGTTTTGGCATCACCGTTTTACTTGCGGAGCATCGAATCAGCAGAGTGATAGCTGAGGTTGATTCAGTTCTTGTTGTTCATGGTGATGGCAGTGTTACCAAGGGAGAACCAGCAAAGCAATTCAATGATGATCGCTTCGCTCCCCCAATCATTGAACTCGGTGTCAAGCTTGGTTGGAAACCTTTAGCTATTGCAACTGAAGATGCAGCGTTGCTGTGGTCGTCCAGTAATCGCAGCTTTGAATCAAAAACAATAAAAACACCATCGCTACCAATAATTTCAACTAAAGAACTCAGTGTGAAATATGGCGAGCTAACCGCAGTTGCGCCAACTAACTTAGATTTCTTTGGCAATCAGATCACAGCAATCATGGGTGAAAACGGTTCAGGAAAAACAAGTCTCTGTTGGGCCATCCAAGGACTGGGGCACCGAAGTTCAGGAACCGTTTTACTCGATGGTTTAGACACTTCTGAACTTGCTAAGACTGCTCGCTTAGATTTGGTTGCCATGATTCCGCAACGAGCAGCTGACTTACTTTTCTTACACACCCTAGGTGAAGAACTTCACGAATCTGATGTCTTTGCTGAAGTCGAAGATGGAACAACTGCTTCGCTATTTCAAAAACTTGCTGGTCGCATCGACCCATCTATACATCCAAGAGATCTATCAGCTGGTCAACAGCTAGCAGCTGTTCTCAGCATTCAGTTAGCCAAACAAGCCAAGGTCTTGATTCTGGATGAGCCAACTCGTGGCTTGGACTATGCCGCTAAGCGAGCTTTGGCTAAACAGTTGCAGCATCTGCAATCTCCTGAGCGAACCATAATTTTGGCAACTCACGACATTGAATTCATTGCTGAAGTTGCCGATCGAGTTATCCGTTTGGAATCAGGCAAGGTTGTTGCTGACACATCGCCTGTTGAAGCCCTTTCTTGGCCTTCACCTTTTGCATCTCAAATAGCTCAGATAACTAGAACTCCAGGCTTGATAAGCATTGGTCAGGTGAGCAAATGAACTCTCTGATTTCTAAACTCACCATCGCTATTGCCGGTGTTGCTAGCCTCCTGATGTTTAGCTGGCCGCTCTTGATTACCAGCAACATTTCAAATGAAGCAACGACTGCTCAGACAGTGTTTATCCTGTTGATGCCACTTACCTTAGTAATTGTCCTAATTGAATTTGCTACCGGCGATCTCAGTTCTAAACATCTTGCACTACTAGGTGTTCTCATCGCATTGAACGCAGTGATCCGTTTACTCGGTGCAGGAACGGCTGGTATTGAAACTGCATTCTTCTTAGTAATACTTGGCGCATATGTCTTTGGCAGTAGCTTTGGTTTTATTTTGGGTGCTGGTTCTATTTGTGTGTCAGCACTACTAACCGGTGGTATCGGTCCTTGGTTACCGTTTCAGATGATGGGTGCAGCACTAATTGGTTTAGGGGCAGGTCTAATCCCTCACGCTAATAAGAAGTGGTTAGTAAAACTAAATCTGATTGTCTATGCAGTAATAGCTAGCTTCACCTATGGTGCTCTGATGACACTTTGGAACTGGCCATACCTGGCAGGAACTGGAACACAGATTAGTTATGTTGCAGGTGCTCCACTTATTGAGAACCTAACTAAGTTCTTGCAATACGAAATAGTTACCGGTGGCTTGATTTGGGATACCGGAAGAGCAATCACAACATCTCTTCTTATCCTCTTAACAAGCACAGCCCTGATCGCCACCCTTAGTAGAGCAGCAACCAGGGCTGGCGTTGGAAGAAAACTTTAGGCAGTTGGGTAAATAGCCAACAGCACAGTTGCAACAACTGTTACGGCAAGAAGCATCAAACCTGACTTGTATGTGTATTTGAATTCCTTACGAACAATGTGGACCAGGTTCGCTAGCACCATGATTGTTGCCAATCCTGCAGCAGCTGCAACGCCTAGTGGCAAAGCCCAGTCAAAGTCGAAAACAGTAACTGCAACTGGAGCCAAGATCACACCAAGACCACCGAGCAACTCTGCTAAACCAATGAACTTTGTAGTTCCCTTAGGGGCAGATTTAACCCAACCCCAGCCACGAGCTAACAGGTCAGCATCTGAAGTCTTTAGCTTGTCGATACCAGCCTTGGTAAATGCGTAGGAAGTGAAACCAGCAACTACTAGAGCTGCAACGATGATTGCGATGTTCATGTGAACCTTTCTAAGTTCTTGTTTTGT
>Ga0114979_10001929_pt1 | contig 14016 bp, 15 predicted proteins | sample S_140625_EF_Meta_FD_87315 | JGI IMG/M metagenome (GOLD analysis project Ga0114979, IMG submission 87315) | Freshwater microbial communities from Lake Simoncouche, Canada to study carbon cycling - S_140625_EF_MetaG | ecosystem: Environmental > Aquatic > Freshwater > Lake | place: Lake... | reverse complement strand
TGAGCGCGACGCGGCAACTACTCGATCTCCTCAGCGAAGCCGACCTGGTGGTGCCGCTTCAGTGCCTGGGTGAATTGTTCAGAGTGCTCACCGGCAAGGCTGGACGTCCGGCCCAGCAGGCTCAGGACGCCGTGCTCGGCTGGATGGACGCTTATCCCGTTCTGGAGTCCAATGCGGCCGCCTGGCGTGGCGCCATGGACCTGTGCGTGGCGCATCAGTTGGCCAGTTGGGACGCCCTGGTGCTCAATGTCGCCGCCGAGGGGGGTGCCCGTCTGCTGCTCACGGAGGATCTCCACCAGGGCTTCAGCTGGCGCGGTGTGCGCGTGGTGAACCCACTCATCGAGCCGCAGGATTCGCTTCTCAGGCAGCTGCTGGGCGGATGAAGCCCGATCAGCCCGGCGGCTCAGTCCTGTTGCTCATGCAGTTCCCCCGGTGGGTGCCCACCGGGTTCTTCAGTGGTGGTGATGGGCCTGTTCGCAGAACCTGCCTTGGGTTGCCCCTGGCCGGGGCCTGGATTGGCTGTCCTCTGCGAATGCGGCCATCCCCACCCCCAATTCCTCGATCACCTCGGTTGGCATCGAGCACCATCCGCCCGGTCTTGATCCGGCCTGGGCACGGATCTGGTTCCTTGATGCCGCTGCCCATCCCGTGCGCTCTTGCCGCCTGGTGCCTGTCTCCTCTGTCAAGCAAAGGACGCTGGAGCTCCAGGAGCAGTGCGGGGCGGAGTCCCTCTGGTTCCTCTGAGTTGCGGCTCCCACTTAGCCCTCGATCGTCCATTCGTGCATCACTGCAACACGACCAGACGACGGATGTCGTGCTTTCTGATCAAGGAAGCCAGTTGATCTAGCTCGCGGCGTTGCGGCAAGCAGATGCAACCCACTCCAGGGAAGCAGTTGTGGATGCCTAGCCCAATGCGACGCGTTGAAAACCGGGGCTCCAGCCCAATCCATAGGTCGCGTCCCCATGGCTCAGGCCAACCCAGGAGATAGGTTCCAGCCGGGAGCGGGGCTCCATTGCCGGGGTTCCAGCGACGGTCCAACCCCTGGCTCTGACTGGCACCGCTAGCTGCAGCCCAGCGTTGCAACACTTGCTTGCCCTGGCGCCATTCGAGCCACCAGATGCGATCACCGCTGGAAAACCGCTCCTGACTCGGTCGCAACAGCAGTTGGCTCTCAGCGGCGACGACAGGCCCAATCAGCAACGACAACAAGACCGCAGTACAGCCACCCAGCATCCTGAGCAGATGGAATTGGAATGACGTCATGGGCTGGAAATGAAAGGGGTCGTCTTTGGCTTCCGCAACTGTTTTGTGCAAGCAAAAGCAGTTGCCAACTCAATTAGAAGCTCAGCCCAGCGGCTGGGTTCGAGCAGTGCCTCGCGGAGCGAATTCCACTGGTGGCTGCTATCGGTGGTGACCAGCGACCACCCTGGTTCATCAAGGATGGAGAAGCCCATGATCCAACCTGAACAGATCGCAGCCTTGATCGACTCTTCCCTGACGGGATGCCCTCCGCTCAGCACCTCAGCCATCACCTCCTCGCTCACCAGCACCTGGCCGAACAGAGTCGAGGCCAACAACGCGGGCGAGGCGCAGGGCTTCGTCGCAGGGGAACTGGGGCTGCCCTGACAGCACGCATGTGCGCCCGCAGGAGTCGCCATCGTGCCGCTCCCCCTCTCCCGTCTGCAGCCCTCCCGCATTGATGCGATCGAGGACTGGCCCTGGCTTGATCAGGACGTGCTCCGCTCCAGCCGTAGCCGCCAGGTCTGCATGACCGGCCATTTCTTTCGGCACCACCCCGGACCCAACTGCATCCCCCTGCTCACCTGCCACCTGCATCAGGGATTGATCGCCCATGGCGAGCACCTCACTCACCGGTGCAGCGGCTGGACAGAACAGCTGGACCGCCAGCGCGGCTGGGCGCCTGAGGTGGCGGGAGCGGTGGGAGCCATGACCGGCCACCGCTTTCGCCCAAGGAGGCCTGGCTCAGCGATGGCCGCCAGGTGCTGCACTTCCGGCCGACCCGGTGGGACCGCTGGAGCCAGCAGCTAGAGGTAACGGTTGGGGAGCTGTTGCCGGATCAGCCCGTTCCTCTCCTGAAACGCCGGCTGGAGCTCCGTCGGGAGGAGGCCCTCAAGCTCTGGGCTGAGAAACGTAAGGCGGGCTGGGCGCGCTTTGACATTGGTCTGGTGCCCTTCCCGTTCACGGATGGGCCCAATGTCAAGCCACGCCCGGCGATGGTGATCGGCCTGAGCGAGCGACATCAGGACGTTCTCCTGGCCTTCATCAGCTCAAAGGTCACTGGAGCAGCCAGCGGAGATGAGCTCGATCTACCAGCATCCACAATTCACCCAGAGCGGCCTGTAAGTCTCGTCACGGTGCCGGCTGAGCCGCATGACCACCCTGGCGATGCCACTTGTTCGTAGGCGCATCGGCAGCTTGCCGGAAGATCTACAACCTGCCTGTGTCCAGATCCTGCGACAGTTTGTCGGTGTCGATGCCTGATCAAGGCGCAGATCCTTGAGATATGTGCACCGCTGGCGTGACCACCAGCTCCTGAACGGGCTCCGCTCCGGCCCTCTTCATGGTCGGGGGTCGCCTCAAGGGTTTCACGAGCCCGCCGGTGCTGACGTTCGCTGCGCAACGCTCAGCATCCCAGTCGTGGACGGGCCCTTGACCCGCCCCCCGCCGGCTGAGGGGTCCTACGCGGAGCCCTCCCATGGGTTCTCTGTCCCGCAAAGCCCGCCTGCAGCAGTGCTGCTGGGAGCTGCTTGATAATCTGGCGTTCTGGAGGGAGCGGTATCGGCGGCTGGCTGAGTTGGCGGCCCAGGTGCTGTTTGAGCAGCAGTCGGCCCAGCCACTGGTGGCGGTTGATCCGGTGTTGGAGGCGCTGATTCCCTTCTGATCTCAGCCGCCAAGCGGAGGGCCCCAGGGGCGCCGGAGCCCTCACAGTCGGCGAGGGGGTTCTGGAAACCCATCATTCAGATCTGGGTGGACGCCTTGATCCTCCGTTTCAGGCGACGGCTGAAAGCCAATGCAGTGCCAATCCCAAAGATAGGCAAAGGACCGGGAACCCCATTAATGGACGAGGTTGTGGTCTGGAAAGCCAAATCGTAACCAAGGCCATTGAGGGAACCATCTCCAGTGCCAGGGATCAAAGCTCCCCTCACTGCAGTAACACGGTCGTACTGATAGACACCAGTCCCATCTCCACTCATGTAGAGATCGCCGTTAGTGGGATCAAAGGCAATGCCATCAGGATTGCCACCCAGCTGTGATCCTGAGTTCAGGACTTGGGTTACCCAGGCAGACGCACCACCTCCGTAATAATCCCAAGTATAAGCAGTGTCCAAGCCATCTTCTAAGATTGCCTGAGGAATCTGAAACAGGGTGCGGTCTGTCGATCCGGGTTCAATACCAAGACCAATCATCTTGAGATCAATGGGATCGAAAGCCAGATCCGAACGAAATTCGCCACCCCCGACAAGTGTTACTTCAGTGGAGAAAATATTGGATCCAACATTATAGCGATAAATCTGACTTTTTCCATAACCAGTCATGTAGAGATCTCCGCTTGGGCCTACGGTCAATCCGTCAATGATCCCAAACCCAGAAGTGGGAAGATCTGCTACAAGCGTTGGAGCGCCTACCAGAGCGGTGTTTGCTGAATTCAAGATAGCGGAGAAGAGTCGATGACCTGGACCATAAGTACCTTCAAAAGGATTCATATAATAAAGGGTACGGTCTGGAGCCATCGCCAGGTTTGTTGGAAACGAGACTCCGGAATAGCCGAGGTCGGTAGTTGTGTTTGTATTGAGATCAATCCGGTAGATATGGTCCTGCGGGAAAGCCCCACCTCCTAGGGCGAAAATCTCTTTTTGGCTTGCTGCGCTGGCAGGCTGCACGATGGGAATCATCCCCAGCAAAGCAGCAACACTCGAGGCGACAACCGAAAAAGTCCTTTTCATGAACTCAAGAATAAAATTTCTCTAGAAATCTAGACAGACTCAGGAGAACTCGATACATCAGTGGTGCCGCATTTGCGCCTCACGTTAATAGATACTACCTGGATTTGGATGGCTGGCGTTCTGGTGCTAAGGGCATCAATCGCCTACAGCTTCTCCTCGTCGAGGTTGCCTGCCAGCAGGGAGTACATCTCGTAGCTCTCAAGGCTAGGCCCATGGTCCCTCGGCCGAAGAAGCTCTTCTGCCTCCCAGTCCGCTGCCAATAGCGGAGCTTTACGAGCATCTGCATGTAGGGAGTTTCGTGCGCCATCCCAGTCGGCGAGGGGGGAGAACTGCACCGTTGCCCCGGCTGTCCTGCCCCGTTGGGTCGCTACAGCCGAGGCCTGACAGGGGTGGCCCTCGCCTTCTTTGTGATGGCCTCCCCTTCCCCTAGCTGCGAAAAACGCCAGTTGTTGGTGCACGTCTATCCCGGTGGCAGCAAGGCCCCCGGTGCTGAGCGCATCACCATCTTCTATGGCCGCCATGGTCGCCCGGTCAAAAATGCCCCGCTTCATCCCGGCTGAGCTGGCCTATCAGCTGACCCGCAAGCTGCAGGCCCGGCGCTTCGGCACCGTCTCGGTGCTCTGAGGGGCTTCCGGTCCTCCATGGCGGACTGCGGGTGCGCCCGTGGCCGGCCTTACGGCTTGCCGACGGAGCCAGGCCCGGAAGGCGGAGCTATTGACGGAACACCCTCTCGACAGGGTTGATGGGGAAAGAGCAGCTGATCAGCGCCTGGATGACTTCAGGATTGGGCGGCCGCTACGGATCGCGAGCTCCTGGATTCGCTCATAGTGATCGGAATTGGGGTGGCCGGCTGGCCAAATTGGCCAGCCGGCCGGGTTTTTCAGAAAATTAAGGCTTTTCATCAAGCACAACCAGATCCGCAAGCTTGCCCCCTTCCAGCGAGCCCTTTGATGACTGCCAGCCGTATTACTGCGCAACATTGATCGTCATCGCCCTCAGAGCCTCTAACGACGTCACGCGCTAGTCCGCACCGATCACTTTCCCAACACGTGACAGGCGGTTGACGGGCGACCGGACCCTGAGTGGGGCGAAACGGCGGCCTCAATCAGGTCCCAGTCGGCTGGGGTCAGATCGTCAAAGCTGCGCATCGATGGTGGGGGGTGCCCATTCCGGGCTTTGCTGACCGTTGGGCCTGATTCAGTCTTAAGTGGCGGCTTGATGCAGGCAGCCCCAGATCAGCTCTGCTCTCGGCCGACACGTCTCTGAAGGGAGAGCGCGATGATTTCTTCTGTCTCCTTGAGGTCGAGCCGCGCTGCTGAAACCGGCGCCGCGGTGGTCATCACCCGAGTGCGGCTCTGGGATCGCCACCATTTGAAGCGCAGCAGCGGGAAGCCCCCCACCCGGCGGGCCATGGCCCAGAAAAAAACATAGCTGGCCAACAGCCGGCGGAAGGCGCCGTAGCGCGATTCGCGCAGGTCTTCGAACAGCACATCGGACGCTGGACGCTCCCCTTGGCGCGATCTCCCATCGCCCGATCTTTCCTCACCAGCCCCCAGCTCGGTGGCGCAAGGCAGAAGCAACGCCCGACGGAACGGCCCCGCCACCAGCGCCGGATCGCTGCCTACAGCGACAATCTCCGGCCCCGCATCCCAGTGGCGAATCCCATCAGACTGGCGAGCCGCCAGCAGGGCTGCCTCCGCCAGAGCGCGCTTGCGGTCGCCGCCACGGCCGTCCGGCACCCCGAAGAACAGCAGGCTGCCCCGCACCACCCGATGGGCATGGGTGTGCAGCAGATGATCGCTCACCTCACCCCCCTGCACATCCACGCTGGTGATGCCGAAGCTGAGGGAGAAAAGCTTGCTGATGTAATTGGTCAGCAGCGGATGGATCCACGCGGCCTCGCCGATCACCACACAGCGCCGGCCGGTGCGGGCCAGTAGCGGTCGCTTTTGGACCCAGCGCAGGGCCAGCGTCCACAACCAGGGACCAAACACGTAAACACCCACATCGCCCGCCAGGGCAGCGCCTCTGAGCAGGGTGACGGCAGCTGTCTGGCTACTCCAGAGCGGCTCGCCGGCCAAAGCCCTGACCAGGGTCCGCACCAGGGGCCACCCAAGCTCAAGGGACAGAAGGATGTAGAGGGCATGGATCCCCCAAGCCAGGGGGGTCTCCAACACATGCATCCCCCAGTGCTGGCCCCCTTGCTCCAACTGGCTGGAAGTGGCCGTCGCCTGCCGCTGGCCACTTGCGTCAACTCCAACGATCTGGGCAGACTCCTCAAGCAGAGCGCGGGTTTCATGCACCGTTAACTTTTCAAGATCATTCCGCGTGAGCACAAGGCCAAGGGGGCGCTGTGGGGCGTCCGGGAAGGCCTGCAGCAGCTGGCGAGTGAGGCTGAACAGCAGCTGGGTGAGGGTGTGATGCATCGCCGCCACGCTGGCGGTTGCCGGTTCGGCCCGGCGTCGGCCTGCCCCCGTGGTGAAAAGGCGCTCGCAGCCAGATCTGCCGGGGCCCGCCTCCTCCAGCATCGGCGAGCCCAGCAGGCTGTCCGGTTCCCCGGTGAGGATGAAAAACTCGCGGATCACCTCCCGCCGCACCATCAGATCACAGGCGTCCATCACCTTCCGGGAGGGAAAGGTGCGGCTGGAGTGACTGAGCACCAGCACGATCGACTGGCGGGCGAGTCTGAGGCTCTCGCTGTCGTTCTGCAGGGCCAGAAGCATGCCATTGGCGGAGAGGGTGAGCACCGTCAACTGCGGCATCAGGGCCTGCAGATCCTCAGCGAACTGCTCAGCCAACCAGAAGCTGTTCTCCACCCCGGTGACCAACAGATCCCCATGGCTGGATTTGGCCAGACTGTGATCGAGACCTGCCTGGCGCAGCACCATTTGCTTCTGTTCCAGATTGGCCGCCTTGGCGATCAACAACTGGGCCAGATAATCAGCTGATTGGCGGTTGCCGGATCCGGGGTTGCTCCAATCGGCGTGGATCTGCCTCAGCAGCGAGGGAATCTCAGCGATGTCAGCTGCCACGGGATCCTGCCGAAAGGGAGGGGGAAGCTGGCGAGGAGGAGTGCGTGGGGAGGAGGAGGGCGCACCGCGTGCCGATGGAGTGGCATAGAAATGGCGACGTCGCCAGATCTCTAAGGGTGTCAATTCCCGCTCGAGGGATAGCGAGGTGATCTGCAAATCCCGGCTTGCAAGAACTGCAACCTCCCCAGCATTCTCATCCAGATCAATCCGCCATGCCTCCGGCTCACCTAACATCACGTCGTCGACCGCCGCCGATTCCGAGGCATAGAGAGCAAGGCCGATCTTTGGATCCACACCAATCGTGATCGGCTGTCCGAGGCTGCACAACACCAGCCGATCCGGCCAGGTCGTCGACACCACCACCAGGCCGAAACTGCCGCGAGTGCACTGCATAAACTGGTGCACCGCAACGGCTGGATCGTTGTGGAGAAACAGTGCGATCGCTTGTCGGATCCAAAGCCGCAAGTGCTCATCCCGCTGCCCCTTCAGACCAGGATCCAGGCGCAACGCCGGTAGGATGGCCTCATCGAGGACTTGGCTCAAACCAGCTACATCCTCATCGGAATCGTGGTAGCCCACGATCCACTCTGCGAAGGCCTGCTCGAAGATCGAAACCCAGCGATTCAGCTCACTGAGAGGGGGGACCTGGGGAAAGGGGGCCATGTTGTGCAGGAAGGCCCAGCGCACTGCGGCGAACCAATCCCCTTGGCAAATCATCAGGTCCATCATCCCGGCGATGCGGGCGGAGTCGACGACGGCCGGTGCGGGCTGGTGAAGTGCGTTCTCCAGCCACGGTCCCAGAGCAGTCGTCACATCGACCAAGCGGCCGAAGGCCATAAAGCCCTCGAAGTCTCCGTTGTGGGTGATGCGGTGGTGCACGGTGTGCGCTTCACAGCTCCAGCCTCCATCCGCCCCAGGGCGCCAAAGGCGAGCCTGGCGGGCGGGGCTCCATTCGTGCCAGTGCGTTTCACGCACCGCAGGCGGGCCGCTGGTGCCAAAGCGGTAATGCCAGCAGGCCAAGAGGCCGGCGGGATGGGGGCGACACCCCCGACGATGGGCCCGTTGGCGCACTTTGCAGAAGGCGGCCTCCAGGGAAGGCGTGAGATCCCCGCGTTTGGCATTGACAATCTTGTGGCCGACGAAACAGGTTTCTCCGCGTCGATCGAGGGCCATGACCAAGCCGCCGCCAGCCTGAGCCCCCCGCACCTCCGTTTCCTGTCCCATGCGATGGAAAAGACGGATCGCGTGCGGGGATAGCAACTCGTGGCGGCTGGCCACCTCGGCGCTGGCGATCACGCCGAAGTTGCCGCAATAGAGGATGCTTGCGCGAGCATTGAGGATCGTCTGCCAGTCGGTGCGCGAGGCGAGAGCCAACCAAAGGTTGGTGCCGATCAGGTTGATCAGCAGGGTGGCAAGGGCCGAGAACGACGATGCGGTACTTGCGGAGGAAGAGCTGACCAATACGGCGAGACAGCAGACGGCCGCTACGATCACCACAACGTGCAGCACAATCGAACCAGCGGCCTTTAGGCGCAGTTTCCAAGGTTCGGGATCGCCAGCCTCCATCCAGGCCGGCGGAAGCAAGGATGCCCCCAGAGGGCCGATCGGAGTGAGTGGCAGCAGGCCGCGGGCCAGTTGCGCTGCAGAGCGGTTCTCAAGCAGATGGGCCAAGCGGATCGCCCCCTGGTTTCGGTCAACGATTGCCCGTGCCAAGGTGTGGCCGGCGCCATGGACCAGCTCTGCCGCAATCCAGGCCAATCGCAACAACAGGGCAAAAACGAACCCATCGAACAGCGAGCCGTGCCAAGCTGCCGCCGCCAAGATGCCCATCAATTCCGGAATCACACAAGAGCTAACGGCAAGTGCAAGTCGCCGAGGTTGGTGCGCTAAGAGAGCTAGGGGCCGACGAGCGTCCACGGAAGTGTGGGCTTGCATTGCATTGAAGGGCAGCTGCTGAATCAGATGTGCCAACCTATGGACGATCCAGAGGCTCCCGACAACGGCTGATGCAAATTCGAAGCTCTACTAGGTCTTCGGGTTGCTGGGCTTCACGAAAGTAGTTTTATTGAGATTTGCTTTGCAATCATTCCGATGGGCTGCCATTGGCACAAATGGGTTCTGAAATCGCCTAATCTGCACACGGAAAGAGGCATATCTACTAGACTTATACTTCACTCAAAGTGTGTAACGAGACCCGGGAAAATTTAAACAATTCTCGTCAGAATGGGATCGCAAACTAAAGCCATCAAGGTCATGGCCGGTAGGCAGCTTGGTTTCTCGGAATCCGAGCTGACGACGGCCAAGATGCAGGCCAAACGGGAGAAGCTTCTCCCTGAGATGGAGGAGGTCGTTATCTGGTAGGCGCTGATCGAATTGAGCGAGCCCCACTAGCCAAAAGCCAGCAAAAAAGGCGGCCTGACTCCCTATCCGCTGGCCACCAGCTCCCGGCGGCTGGGGTCAATGCCACGGCCCTGCTGGTAGCGGGTGAGGGCTGGGGCCGTGGTGACAAAACCAGTGTCGAGACAGCGGAACAGCAGGAACTGCCCCCGCAGGTTGTGCATATTGAAGCTGGTGACCGCCATCAGCGCTGAATCCCCTTCCTCCACCCTTGGTGGCACCGAAGCTGCCTGGACACCACCGGTAGGGAACGATGCCGACGCCCCGCTGCTAATGACTGCTCAGGGCAGCAGGGCGGCAGCATGGTTTCCCGGAATTGAGAATTTTTCCGAGCAGCTTTGCAGCCGCTTCCCGAAACGGGGGAAAACCCTCCGGTTTCGCTTCTTCTACATGCTTCTACAAGGACTTGCGAGGAGTTGCAGGGAGTTGCAGGGAGTTGATTTTGGAAGTGGATTTATGAGGAGAATTTTTGTTATTTTCTGCGTTGCTTTCTCCCCTTTTGAAGGTGGGTTATTTCGGCGCTGCTGAATTTCGGTGACGAGGGAGAAGTCAGTCGCCGACTGATTGGTTTGGTGTGGCGGTGGCTAGCGGTGTCCGCGTCGGCAGCCGATCAGGCTCGACGCTCAGCAGCATCCATGCGATGAGCCAGGCCTGGCGGGCCTTGCCATAGGCGCCCCAGCTGGAGCCCTCCTTGTCGACCGCGTGGCGGACGAATAGCTGGGCATCCGGTTGATGGTGATGGGCGATCAACGGCCCTCTCCGCCCCGGACTACCCGGAAGCGCTGCTCAATCGGGTGGGCGAAGGCCATCACGCCCAGGCTGATGGCGATGCCGATGGCACAGGCAAGCAGACGTTTGTCGGCCATCAGCGTCAGGTCGCTGGCGTTGCTGTTGAACAACACGATCGTGGCCGTGAGAACGGTGACCATCAGGGCTGGATGGCCTTTGCGGGCGGCGATCGCGGCGGTGATCGCGGCCAGGGCGATGGCCGGCACCTGAAGGGACAGGGTGTGGGGCAGGGCCGGGGCCACGAGGATCACCAGCGCAACGCCCGCCAGGGTTCCCAGGGAGCGGTGCAGGGCGACCCTCCAGGCATCCCGCACGAACGGCCGCAGCACCAGGAATGGCGTGAGGATCAACCACAGCCCATTGATGTGCCAGTGGTGCTGCAGGGCGATCGGGGTGGTGATCAAGGTGGTGGCCGCCAGCAGCGAGCCATAGGCCAGGGCGCGGCGCCAGCTGTGCGCCACCGCAAACGCTGCTGAGGTGCCTGCCCCATCAGGGCGGGGCAACAGCTGGCTGAGCAGCAGGGTGGTGAGACTGCCTGAGGCGAGCACGCCGAACACCAGCCTGGCCAGATCGCCGGGAGTGGCAGTGGCCGCCAGCGGACTGTTGGTGATCAGTAGGCAGAGGCTCACCACCATCAGCCAATAGACCGGCTGCAGCTGCCAGCGGGCGCTAAGGCCCAGAGCGAGGGCTGTGAGCGTCATCACGACGGTGCCCGCAGCCGGATCGCTCTGGCTCAGCACGGCCGGGATGGTGAGCGCCACCAGGCTGCCAACGCCCAGCAGGGCCTGACGCCAGCCCAGCTTGATCCCGATCATCAGGGTGGCCAGGTTCGCCAAGCTGAGCAGGCCCACGGCCCGCTCGATGCCTAGCCCGCGGGCGATCTGCTCCGTCAGCATGAGGCAGAGCACCACCACAAGCACCAGCACCACGGCCCGAGTGCGTGATGTCATCCCAGGCGGGCTCGTCCGACGGGTTCCCAGTCAACTGCACCACGGGTCTAAGCCCCCCCTGGGTTCATCTCATGCAGAAGCTGCATGAATCTCGGGCTTCAATCCGTGGTCTGTGGGTGTGGCTGATGAAGTTGCTGACGTCCAGGAATCCCGGCCAGCGGGGCAGGTCGCGCCGCGATGACTAGAGGAGGTTTGCGCACGTTTTGGGCACAGCCTCGAAGGCCAATCCCTGAAAAGTCAATCGGGGCGACAGGATTCGAACCTGCGACCTAGTGCTCCCAAAGCCCTTAACCGCCGCACTTGGAAAGCGCCCGTGGTCATTGGGATCTTAACCAGAAACCCCCACCACCACTGCTGTTTACCCTTGCAGTTAATGGCAGGCGATGCCCGGTCGTGCCAAGCTGAGGGGGTGGATTTGCTCACCTGTTTGCTCACATGGGCGGCTCTAGGGCCTCGAATAGCTGGACTTCCATCCTCCGCTCCGGCCTGCGGCTCTCCCTGGAGCAGCGGGGCACAAGGAGTGGTTGGAGGGTGTCCGACCTTCGTGGCCGCACCCGCCTGACGGTCGATGGCGCCGGAGGACGGCATCAGGTTCTGCTGCCGATCGCATGGGATCACGACCAGGCCGATGAGATCCGCGACACGGTTCTGGCGATTCATGACGCCTATCGCGATGGGCAGCCCATCGAGCGTGCAGTTGCGGCAGTCCTGGCCGCGGTGGATTCGATTGAGTCGACCGAATCGGCCCCGATTGATTGGCCTGGACTGGTTGAGCGCTTCAAGGCCCGGAAGCTGAGCAGCGGCGCCATCAAGCCACAGACATGGAAAAGCGTCTACGAGCGCAGAATGGCGGAATTGCTGGCCGCTTTCACAGCCAGGATTCCACCAACGAATCCCCTTGAGCTTCTGGAATCGGTAACCCTGCGCTGGGCTGATCAGCCAGGTTCCCGTGGTCGTCAGATGCAAGTGCAACAGACAGCAGCTCTCTTGCGCTGGGGTGTCGATAACGGTCTGCTCGGCAGTGAGTGGGCCCCACCTCTCGACCTCGATCCCTTTGTCGGTCGCAAGCGTGAGGCCAAGGCCATCACCACACCCCTTGCAGTCGCCCACATCCTTGAGCTGGTTGAGGCCATACCTGATCCGCGATGGCGTCTCGCTTTTCAACTCCTTTCAGCATATGGACTGAGACCAGAGGAGCTACAGCATCTCCACGTTCGAGGTGATCGACTCTGGTGCGAGTACCGCAAGAGCACCAGCCGAGGCGAAACCAAGCCCAGAGCATTGCGTCTGCTGCCCTGCGATGACTGGGCTGAAGCTTGGAATCTTGTGGAGAGCTTCCAGGCCCAACCATTACCTCCAATGCGACCCGGGTATGGAGCCGAGGACCTGGGTCTTTATATGCGAAGACGCAAGCGATGGCGAGAGCTACGGCAGAGCTATGAGGCGGCTGGCGAGAAATTGGTCCTCTATTCAGCCCGTCACGGATACGCCCATCGTGCTCACATGATCTGTGAGCTGCCTCCGAAGGTTGCAGCAGCAGCCATGGGTCACAGCGTTGAGACCCACCTGGCCGCTTACAGCAAATGGTGTGGCGACGATGTCGTGGACGACGCCTTTGAACGAGCAGCCGCGAGGCTGGCCCGTTGAGAGCGGGTACCGCCCAGGCTCTTCCCTTGGTCCCCGAGGGCTGAGCAAACGCCGCAGGGCTCCGGTCGTCGACGGCCGTCCTTCAGCGTGCCACGGCTGTGCCGTGGCGTGCATCGGCCAGCCGCCGCCGCCCTCCGCTCCGGGGCCGGTGTTGGGGTGGCGGGCAGAGCCGCTCTCCCGCGGCTGCGGTGGCCGGGCGGCTGCCAGCCGGCGGAGTTCTGGGGTGGGCCCCAGTTTCCCTCGCGCGACTGCGCGGCGCAGGTCGATTCGGAGCGAATCTTGCTGCATTGGCTATCAAGCTGCTTGGCCTGTTGGGGGTGGCTGGAGTTTGGCCAGATCGCTTGCCCCGCAGCAGCTCCAGCCGCCCCATAGTGCGTTTGTACTGATAGAATAAGAGTCGCGCCAAAGGCCACGAGCCCATCGCCTGCGGCAACGAAATCCCCGGACAACTTGCCCCGTTCGTTTGCTCTGTAGCCATGAGCTTGTCTTCTGCTGCAGTGGCCCCGGCCGCTGCATTGGCCCTCCCTGGCCTTTTGCCTCCTCCTGTTCTTGTCCACCGCTCGGTGGTCATCGTTGCTGCCGGTGGCCGTGATCTCTCCTGGCCCCAGGAGCGCATCGCCTCCGCCCTGCTCCAGCGCAGCGGCGGCCGGTCCGTCCATCTGTTGCTGCATGGCGGTGCCCGTGGTGCTGATCAGGCCATCGGCCGAGCTGCCCATCAGCTCGGCTGGCGGGTCCAAGCCCTCGCCGCTGATTGGCGCCGTCATGGCCGCAGCGCCGGGCCGATCCGCAATCGCCGCCTCCTCGAGCAGGCCCTGGTCGAGGCCCAGGCCCACACCTCTCCAGCGTTCAGCGCCTCGGTTTTGGTGATCGCCTTTCCCGGGGGCCCCGGCACGGCCTCGCTGGTGCAGCAGGCCCGCCGTTGCTCCTCCCGCTCACCGGTGCCGGTGGTGGTGATGGAAGTTCCGCCGCCGTTCTCCCCGGAGCCCCTCGTCGCCTGAGCGGCCTCCGCTGCCCCCGTTCTTCTCGTTCCCCTCCTCCGCATCCCCATGTCAGTTCTCACCGCCCCCGCCGCCCGCGCCGCGGCGGCCCTCCCCAATGCAGCAGGCCCTGCCTGCTCCCTGCAGCGTTCCGGCTCTCTCTGGCAGTTGGGCATCGAGGCCCAGGAGCTCACCACCACCATTGGCCAGCTGGCCGAACAACTGGAAGCCGACGACGACACCCGCGCCCAGGCCCTC
>Ga0114979_10001923_pt1 | contig 14030 bp, 16 predicted proteins | sample S_140625_EF_Meta_FD_87315 | JGI IMG/M metagenome (GOLD analysis project Ga0114979, IMG submission 87315) | Freshwater microbial communities from Lake Simoncouche, Canada to study carbon cycling - S_140625_EF_MetaG | ecosystem: Environmental > Aquatic > Freshwater > Lake | place: Lake... | reverse complement strand
CGGGAGTTCGCCACTGGAATCGAAAGCGGTGCAGAAGCGGTCAATGGAGTGGTCCTGTGTGCGGGGGTGAGCAAATATCTTTAGGTAAGTTGTTCGGTCAAAAATGGTTTCAATACACCCTCCTTAGAAGGTGTGTCGATAGCTTCAGTAGAACGGATTGGAATGCAATCGCAACCTAGTTGGGATTGCTCGATTCAGGGCCACGGTGTGACGATGGAGCGGTACACCTTGGCCTTTTTTCGTTACATGAGCTTTTGCTGTATTTCGATCGCGAGTTCGATCGCGTTGGCTGCACGGTCACCGTCTAAGCATGCCGCCGGAATTCTGGATGTGACGCTTTGGGCCATGTCTTCAATTTCAGCCACAAACGCATCGATTTCATCGCTAGCTGGCAGCTCGGGCCGAATGACTTGCCCATCGCGGGTCACGATCTTCAGAGGCATAGTTTCGGCACCATCGGAAAAGGCGGCGAATTCATGCTGCAACGTTGCGTTCTCCAGCTGCAATTCGAACCCGTGAGTGAAGGGGCGACCTGGCCCGTCGATCACTCCCGAACTGCTTGAAACCGCGATGTTTTCATCGTCGTATCCGTAAAGAACATGGACAAATTTGGCAACATCCCCTTGCCGTCGTCCAACCGCATGGACTTGATTGGGTTTTCCAAACAGCAAATGAATCCAGTGCAGATCGTGAACATGCAAATCGACCAAGGGCCCGCCCACTTTATCTTTGGCGTAAAAGTCGGGAATCCAGGTTGGGTTCGAAATGATCCGTTTGAAGTAGCCACCGATCGGCTTTCCATACGTTCCATCCACAACCAATTTCGTCGCCAGGGCGAACGCTCCCATGTAGGGAAGCACGTGTGCAACCAAGGCAAGTTTTTGGTGCCGGGCTGCTTCGGCCATGATATTCTTGCAGTCAGGTACGGATAGAGCCAAGGGCTTTTCGCAAAACACATCCTTTCCGTGTTCGAAGGCCAAGAGAGCTGCCTGGGCGTGCAGATGCGGAGGCAGGCAGATATCGATGACATCGATATTGGGTGACTTTACCATTTGCTCGAGCGTCTCAAAGACCTCGATTTGATCCAACGATATCTGCTCACCTGGCGGACCAAAGTTCCCTTGGATTCCTCGCCAATCCCCTGTCCTTTTTTTCGGATCGCTCGAACAGAACGCCACCAATCTTGCAGATTTGCAACGGCGGTAAGCAAGCTGATGAATCCAGCCCATGAAACCGATCCCAACAAGTCCAACTCGAACCATTTATCGCCTCACGCTGAAAACTGAATAACGGACTGAAAATCGATGGTGACGGGGAGTGCGAGTAAGCTCTTGCCTATTCCTTGGCCGGCTTGCAACTCAATCTCCTTTATAATCATGGGACGTTGCCATCATGCGATGGTTCGATCATGTGCTTGGACAAAAGTTGTCGGACCGAATCCGGGATCCTGTGACTGGAAAGTTTGGTATCTTCCATCAAGCAGCAAACGCATTTCATACTGCCGGTTGCGACGAGCCTTTGATCCGCCGAGATCTGATGATGGTAGACCACGCTTGATTGACCTAGTGCAGCGACGTGGGTTCGGATCGTTAAGATGTCTTCAAATCGGACGGGGCATTCGAACTGAGCCTCGACACGAATTCTGGGCCATCGCAAATCCGGGCCGTCGTGAAGTTGCTCGTTGGCGTGGCTTGTTGCGTGCGATGCGACGCTCAATCCCAGGGATCGGAGCAAAGCGTGTTCCGCCTGCTCCATGAAAATGATCAGGGAAGAAAAGTGCGCGATTCCCGCTGCATCGGTCTCATGGAATTCGACTCGACGCTCCCAAAGAAAGGCGGAGGACATTACTCTCCGACGTAAGGCATCAATGCCATGAATCGAGCACGCTTTACAGCTTGGCTGACCGCGTGTTGGCTAGCTGCTGAGCAGCCAGACTTGCGGCGGCTAACGATTCGGCCATGACGATTGACCAACTTGGTCAGAAGCTCGATATCTTTGTAATCGACGTACATTGGACGAGGGCGTTTGCCTTCGACTAGTAGTGGGTCACGCTTCTTGATTTTCGTCCGCACACGCGCTCGCTTGCGAGGAACTCTTTTTCCGTTAGGTGGGCGACGCGAATTAAACATAGCCGTCAAATGCCGTCAAAAAATAGGTGTGAGCAAAACAAAATGGGGTCTTCCGTCTAAAACGGGCTCGATATGGTAGCTTGTTCCCTGAAGTCCATCAATAGCCAAAGGCCCGCGGATTATCGCATTTTCTCTAGGCTTTGACCGCCGATTCGACCGTCACGACCGGCAAATCTGCAATTTTACTTGGTTTGAACCGCGAGAAATGAAACCGTCTGGTCATGAATGGATGGGTTTGCAGTCGACAACGGGAGAGCGATCTAGTGGTTTCCCTGCGGCGAAAAGTTCAAGACGATGATCATTGCGGCACTCACTCAACCTCAAAAAGACACATTCCAAGTGTTGGGGCTTCGTTCGAATTCCGCCAGTGTCGACGTCTTGGGTCAAGCGATTTGCAGCCCTTACGATCGAATTCGCTTAGCAGCCCTTCAGACGCTCGTTGCTCGCGGGGGGGAACGGGAGATGGCGATGATTGTGGAGAAGATCGATCGTTGTAGCGATCAAGAGATTCCGATGCTGCAAAGCCAAGTACCACTATTGTTGGCACCGATCGAGGCATGCTTGGCGGATCAAGATCCTGGTCGCATGCAACGAGCGATTATCGCGATTGCGAAGCTTCGGATCAGCTCCCTGTTTCACCATTTGGTCCGGATTGCCAGCTCTCCGGAGGAACCTCAGCAAATGGTTGCGATCGAGTTGCTGATGGAGCTGGCATGTTATTACGGTTCCAAAGCGAGAAGTCACCGAGTCGGCTCCACGAATGAAGCTCGGGAGGTATTGCTTTTGGATCTCTGGCGTTCTATGGAGCGATTCCACGAGCATCGCGTAACCCAGATCCTAGACGCATGGCTATGCGCATCGCACTGGGAGGATGACGCCCTGAAGGAACTGTTCCGGCCCGATCGACGGGACTCGCTTTCCAAGACCGTGATTCGTCAGCTCAAGCATTCCCACCGGTCCGAGGTGTTGGAGCTGACCGCAGGAATCCTTTGGAGCAAAGGGCCATTGCACTTTGCACTTCAATTGGTCGGTGAAAGGAAAGAGGAGAGTTTCACGGAGACCGTATCGACACTGATGGACCGGTTTGGTGTAACGCCACTTCTGAGTCAAAATCTACGCCAAAACATTCCGATGCGGTTCAGGGAGGACTACGACATGAAGTCGGAATCGCATTCGATCGAGCACCGGTGTGCGATGCTCAAGCTTTTCACTGCTTCGGTCATGACACCGGATCGGATGCTAGCACATATTCTCGATCTGCTTGAAACGGGCGACGCCAGGGCACAGAAAGAGTGTGCAGCTGCCATGAGAAGTCTTAGCTCGCTCAAACCGGAACTTGTTATGATGGTTCTAAGCGATCACTTTGAGACCCCGGATATCGACGCTTATGTTCCACCACCTTGGAAAGCAGATCTGAAAATCCAGCTGGATCGAATGCTAAAGATTTATGAAACCCAATCCGTCATTATTCGATCGGCCATTGAGTATGCGTTCTCCCATTTCCGATGCGAGGAACTTCTAAACCATTTTGACGACTGGCCAGATGCTCATTTGTATGCTTACGGCAAAATGGTTCGAATCGCAGACCGGAGCCATATCGATTTCATCGAACAGGAATCCAAGTCGCAGTCGAGCATCAAAAGAGCCCGAGCGATCAAAGCGATTCGCTTTCTGGGGTCCTACGGCCGTTTGGGGCAAGTTGCGATGGAGGGCCTTCAAGACGAAAGCGATGCGGTTCGAGTCGAAGCGATTTACACGATCGCTCCTAGCTTGAGCAGGGGCGACGCGAACGCGTTCTTGGACCCTATGCTAGAAGACCAAGATGCCAACGTTCGCGTCGCGGCCAATTTCGCAATTTCTCAGATCAAGGAAGTGCCGTGATGCTGCCGGATTGCCTCCGAATCTTCGCTGCGATTCAACGTATCGAGGGCTACGACCGTCTCCTTTTCAAATGGTGGTGGTTGACCCTGCCCGTAGCGGCCTTGATGATTGCGCTCGCAATTTGGAAATTGATTTCCCTTTTGGTTTCGTGGGTCAGGAAGCCGAGTGAAAGTCCCCTGAAGCTCTTTCGGCGTCTCGCCAAAGTGCACAAATTGACCCGCGAAGAACTTCAGTTATTGACATTGATGAGCGAAAAACTGCCCGCCGAAATGCCTCGCCCGGTCTTGTTTGTTGAACCAAGCTGCTGGGCCTGGAACCAGGCCCCCATCGTGGATCAAGTCGACCTTGGAGAAAAATTGTTCCAGAAGATCTTTGGATTTCCCCCTGATAGGTCGCCGTCAAAATGATATAACCTGCGGGATTCTGAACGTTTTTTGACGAAGTAATTCGAGGTTAGTACTGTGTCGATAATCGATGCCAAACTGGAGCAATTAGGTTTTCAACTTCCCCCCGCGCCCAAACCCGTAGGGCTATACAAACCCATGTTGATCGTGGGCCACTTGGCTTATCTGTCCGGCCATGGCCCACTTCAATCGGATGGGAAGCTGATGTTAGGCTGCGTTGGGGACGATCTCAATGTCGAACAGGGGCAAGCCGCCGCCAAGCAAACGGCTCTTGCGATGCTGGCGACTTTGAAAGCAGGGCTTGGATCGTTGGATCGCGTGGTCCGGTTGGTCAAACTGCTTGGGCTAGTTCGATGCACCAACGATTTCGGCCAATCCCCTTTGGTGATTAATGGTTGCAGCCAAGTCTTTGTGGATTTGTGGGGCAGCGACCATGGTATCGGCGTACGGAGCGCGCTGGGAACCAACGCGCTGCCAAGCGGAATGGCTGTCGAAGTCGAAGCGATCTTTGAAGTCAAAACTTAGACTGAACCGCAATATGACCGAACGACAGACTCTTTCCTTTCTGGCCAAAACACTGGAACGCGCTGGACTGCAGCCGAAGACCAAGTACGGCCAAAACTTTCTCGTTGATCTGAATCTGCTTGACATCCTGGTCAAGGGTGCAGAGATCGAAAAGACCGACGTAATCTTAGAAGTTGGAACCGGTGTTGGCTCCCTGACGAAGCTGATGGCCCCGCTTGCCGGCGAAGTGATCACCGTGGAAATTGATCGCGACTTGCAAGCCTTAGCCGCAAAAGAATTGCGAGCCGCAAGCAACGTCACCATGTTATCGTTTGATGCGTTGCGGAACAAAAACAACCTTCGTGAAGAAATGCTTGTTACGGTTCGCGAAAAGATGGCAACCATTCCCAATGCGAGGCTGAAGCTTGTCGCAAATCTTCCCTACAACGTCGCTACACCGATTATTAGCAATCTTCTGTCGGTGGATCCCGTTCCACAAAAAATGGTGGTGACCATTCAGAAGGAACTTGCCCAGCGGATGATCGCGGCCCCGGGTTGCAAAGACTACAGCGCGCTTACGATTTGGATGCAAAGTCTTTGCGATTGCCAAATTCTTAGAATCCTGCCCCCGAGCGTGTTTTGGCCCAGTCCCAAAGTGGATTCCGCGATCATTCAAGTCATCCCCAATCCTGAAAAACGAAAGCGGATTGTCGACCTGAATTACTTTCATACTCATCTAAGAGCTTTGTTCTTCCATCGACGCAAGTTCATTCGCAGTCAGTTGCACACCGCAACTCAGGATGATCTCACGAAACCGCAGGTGGATCAAATTCTTGAGCAGCTAGGCCACGAACCGAACTTACGTGCGGAGCAGCTTTCCGTCGAGCAAATTATTGATTTGCTGGAGGCAACTCGCTTAATGACCCTGGCAAACAAACCATTGCCTGAACCAGATCATTCTTAGGACGATACCTTCACCCATGTTTACCGGCTTGGTCGAATCAACCGTTTCCCTGAAAGAAAGCCAACGCATCGGCCCAGGAATGCGTATGGGATTTGATTTGGGAAGCCTCTCCGAGGGAGTTTGCTTAGGAGACAGCATCGCGCTCAATGGTTGCTGCTTAACGGTCGTCGCCATCCAGGGAACGCTGTGCTGGTTTGAACTTGGCGCCGAGACTCTTTCTAGAACGAGCCTCGGAAAGTTGAAAATGGGCGACCGAGTCAACTGCGAACGATCCCTTCGAGTTGGTGACCGAATGGGGCGGCATTTTGTTTCGGGACATATTGACGGTCTTGGGCGACTGACAGAAAGGCGTGACGAAGGCCAATGGTCCTACTTCTTTTTCACCGCCGACTTGGGGTTGCTTCGCCAAATGGCCTCCAAAGGATCCGTCACCTTGGATGGTGTAAGCCTGACTCTTGTGGACGCTGACGATCGCGGATTCAGCGTGGCCTTAATTCCACACACTCTTCAGGTGACCACATTAGGTTCGCTTCAAGTGGGAGACTCTATCAACGTCGAGACCGACATTCTCGCCAAGTACGCCCAGCGCGTTTCGCCCCCCTTGTGTTGATAGACAATTGACCTTGGTGGACCTTTTGGGTCGCTTCGTCGATTTGATCATTTAAATCGGCGAAGCGATCCGAAGCCAATGAAGGGTAACCCGGGCACTCGGCGTCCGTATTCCAAATAGGGTTGGCCAATAAAGCGAAGCAAACGTTTGTCCTTAAAGTAACTTCCTGCAAAGATATAAACGGTCCAAACCGTCGTCAAAATTGCATGGTCGAGTGTCATCGTAGGAGTAAACCAAATGAGCCCTAGAAAGCTCATGTAGACAGGGTGACGCATAAGCCGAAAGGCTCCTTGGGTGACGAACGGGCGGACCGGTGGTTTGGTGCGTCGGAACCAATACCACCACTGTGTCAGTCCCGTCTGATAGCCCATCCCGGTCAAATAGAGGCTATAAAACAGGGCGACCCACGATCCATAAAAACCCACCAAGACCAAAGTCTCACCCAAACCAGCCAATCGCCATAACGCAACGTCGCAGCCAGCCCAGTAGTGGAACAACGCCAACAACGAGATGCAGGTTACAGTGCAATGAATGCAACCAAACAGTCCGCTGGGAACCCAAGCCTTCAATCGGCTCAGGATCGGCGGGGCCAGCAATAAACTATGCGGTAAACAAAAGCCGATCGCCAAAATCAAGTCCAACAGCCACCACATCTCTTGGTGACGCTCGCTGCCAAAACGCAGAAACAAAAATAGGTAAACGACCGTGAACAAGAACAGCAACTGAGTTCCAAGACCGAATGCAACGCCAAGCCATCGGCTCAGAAACATTTGCAAAGGAACGGAGGATGAAGCTGCGGGCGACGTTCGCTGACTTTTCGTTGAGCCTAAAGTTTCCAATCCATTGGATGCTGAAGCTATGATGCTTTCTCCGCAATAAAGTATCCATATTCCATAGCGCCGGATCGATACGCGTTGAGAATCGCATCGAAATGGTTTAGAAACAGGGTGTGGTTTTTACCAAGGATTTTCGCGATGTAGCGAACCCCTGTGCGTTCCACTCGATTTCTACAAATCTCCCAAGTTCGCTCTACTTGGCGAGTCCAAATGCCTTGATCTACCAGCACCAGACCCGCATCTGAAAACCACTTCCCATAATCGGTTTGGCTTCCAAGAGATGGGCAGAACATACCGTGGCAAACTTGCGTCGCTTGTTCCAACTGCATCACGCTGAGCGGGGACTCGCCTACCAGCCATGCGCATAGAGCGAATCGTCCCTTCGGCTTCAACCAGCTTGCTGCATTCTTGAAGAACGCAGGCTTATCAAAAAGATGCTCCGTACATTCGACGCTCCAAACGTAGTCAGCAGACTCGGGGGCAAATTGAATCGATTCGGCGTCTGCGCAAACAAACTTGGGGCGAGGGTTGATATTGTGCATGCGAGCGCTAAGAGACGCCCAATTCCTTTGCACCGGACTGAGCGTAACACCAGTCACTTCACATTTGCGATATTTCGCGAGCCATTGGCTCGATCCACCCATACCGCAGCCAATATCGTAAAGGGTTGCTCCCTCGCGAATCATCGCATGCCTGGCTAGATTCTCCGTCAGTTGAACTTGCGCGATTGCGGGCGATTCGTTGGAATCCCAGTACCCGTGGTGAATATGGGGTCCCCAAAGTAGGCGATAGAAAAGTGTTGCGATATCGTAATGATTTCGAATCACTCGCTTTTGCACTGAAGCAATTTCGATCATTGGGTTGGTACCACCCACAAATCGCCCATAATCACCAATTGGTCTTTCACCCCGACCGCGCCAAGCATCTTGCTAAACGGCTTGATTCCATAATCCGACTGAAGGATCTTGAATCCTCCTCGAACATGATTCCATCCGTCTTTGAGTTCGACATCGCACCGGACCTCGATATGACGCTTGGTCTCGTGCAGAACAAAATCCCCTTCAAGAATGTACTCGGGTAAATCACGCTTGGTCTTTTTGCCTGTGCTTTTCAGGCTTATGTTCTCAAGCCTAGCCTCGGGGTACTTCGCAACATCCAGGATCTCATTTCCTAGCATGTTTTCGTTGACTTTTTTTCGAGTCCCCGCATCCGTCTCCCCTTCGAGCCCCAGGTATTTACGAGCAACCAAGGTGTCGGCATCGAAGGACCGCATGTCGAAAACTACTTTTCCCGGCTGCCCTTGCTGAGTTATGATTTCCCCGCTCTTAAGCTTGCCCTCGATTGCATGTTCATGTCCAACGACCCCGCTTTTGTCTACAAAAATAAATACACGGCTAAACTCCAGATTGACTTCCCCCGGCTTCGCGGCAACCGTAGCGCCAACGGCTGACTGGGCAAAAAGATTTTGTACAGGCCCAGAGAACAAGATCTGGATGAACCAGAAGGGGATCAGCAGCAAGCCAATCCAAAAGCGTTGGCGTAGAAAAATGGATTCCATTGACTTCCCTTTCAACGTCATGAAGCAAACCGGAGCATGCGGGTGTTGTAACACAACATTCAGCCCTCACTGGCGTTTCCAGATTGGCCGTTTCCCGATTGGCTTCCAAAGATGAAAAGCATATCACAACCGCTCGAGTCGACAACATTGAAGCTTTCCGAGCAAAAGCAGACCTGCGGCCAGACGATGTCGTTGTAAAGTATATGCTAGCAATAAGTTTTGTCTGGAACGTTATTCGGGTTCTGCAAAATCCGGCGATTGAGATATACTGTTTGAATGAAACATAGACATCTCGTTCCGGAGTTGATGGATGACCCAATGCTCGATAAACAGGAGCATCAGCGGGCGCTAGCAGGCTTGCGGCGAGTCAATCGGCTTTGCTCCACGGGGCGATGGATTGCTCAAGCGATTCAAAGTTGTGCTATCAAGATTCCGGATCGACCGATTGAAATCTTGGACTTGGGGTGTGGAAGCGGAGACGTTGCCATCGACGTGTTGCGACGTTTGTCCCCGAAGATCCCGTGCAATGTTACCGGCTGGGACATGAGCCCATTAGCGATCGAAGACGCGAGTTCGCAGTGGTCTCGTCATCCGCTCCATAAATCTCTCCCAGGCCGTCTTCAGTTTGAGCGTCAAAACATATTTGAGCCAGGGCTACCGCAACACAAGTTTGATGTTGTCTATTGCTGTCTGTTTCTTCATCACTTTGAGGATGAATCTGCGGTGACTGTTCTTCGTGATATGAGGTCACTTTCCAGGCATTTCGTGATCGTAGATGATCTGCGTCGAACAACGCTAGGCTGGTGGTTGGCCAAGATCGGTTGTCATCTGCTATCTCGGTCACCCGTGGTTCACTTTGACGGTCCGCAGTCGGTTCGAGCCGCTTTTTCTGTTGACGAAGCAATCCATATTTCGGGTCGCGCTGGATTAATCAAGGGTACAATGCGATCCCATTGGCCTCAGCGATTCCTTCACTGTTGGGATATTTCATGCTAAACGAGCGGCTTGCGTGCCTCTCCAACCTCTCTGTAGCCAAGGCAGCGGAACGAAGCTGGGACATCGTTGTTTTGGGAGCCGGGGTGGCTGGCGCAGCGTTCGCATCGATGGCGGCAGCAGGTGGCATATCCGTGTTGTTGGTGGAGGCCAAGGAGTTCCCTCGGGAAAAAGTTTGCGGTGGTTGCTTGAACCGCAGGGCACAGACCTTTCTTCAAGAGAGGGGCTTATTGGCGTCATTACTGGAATCCGGGGCGGTTCCCATTGCGTCGCTTCATGTTCAGTTGGCGAAACACTCGAGCAACTGGTCGGTCCCGTCCATGCTGAGCGTTCGACGTTCTACTTTGGATCGGCTGCTCGTCCAGGATGCGATCGAACGTGGAGCTTCCTACCTTTCTGAAACCAAAGGAACGGTAGAGCCGCTGGTGATCCGAGATTTTACGGTGCAACAAGAAAGTTTGCCAACGCTACGAATCGTGCAACTTCAGTCATCGTCTTCTAGTTCTAGAAATACGGTTTCCGTCCGAAGTCGAATGGTGGTTGTCGCAACAGGATTAAGTCGGTCCGCCTTGCCAAGAAGCGAGATATGGCCCGCCACGCAAATGGAATCGTCGCGAATTGGAGTGCATACCCTTGTACCAAGCGAAGCGATGGAAATAGAAAAGGAGTTAGAATTGAAAGCCAAACGTCGCGAACCAACCTTGCATATGCTGATCGGAACTATCGGCTACCTGGGAGTTTGCAAGACGGATGGCGATCAATGGGATTTTGCCGCCGCCATCGATCCGGATCAGGTCCGTAGGTTCGGCAGTATCGCAGCCTGCGTTCGATCCATCTTAAAGGAGAACGGGCTAACCGACACCGCTTTTCTAGAGCGATTTCCTTGGCAATCGACTCCGTACCTTACACGAACGTCCGATTGCGTCGCCATGAGCGGAATCTTTTTGTTGGGTGATGCGTTGGGTTATGTCGAGCCGTTTACTGGCGAAGGGATGTCGTGGGCGTTTGCAGGTGCAGCGTCACTTCATCAGATCACTTGCAAAGACAGACACGCCATCGATCTTTCCGCTGCCGAGCAAGCCTGGAATCGCTGGGTCACCACGGCGCATCGATCGCGTCAAAAGTCGAGTAGGTGGGTTGCCAATCAGTCACGGGATCTAGCTCGAGCGAGATTCGTATTGAAAGCTTGCGATTGGCTTCCGCCATTGAAGCATCTTCTCCTGAGAAAGATAATGACGTAATCATGTCCATTTTGTTCGGGTGTTCTACCTCCCTTCCACCATTCTCGATCGAGCAAGGCGAATCCGCGATATTGGCTCAATCTTTAGGGCTTACCAAAAGGTGGAACAAGGCCTTGCCGGGCCTTTATAAAAAATCCGGCGTCAGTCGGCGTGGAAGCGTTCTTCTGGGGACCGACAGTGGCGAACCCATGACGCGACAGGACTTTTACAAGACGGCAAGTGAGCACGCACCCTTTGGTCCAACCACAAGCCAACGCATGCAAGTATACGCTCAGCATGCCGCCGAACTTCTTCGCCAATCCTGCGAAAAGACTCTCGCCATTTCGCGCGTAGCAGTCTCTGCGGTGACTCATCTTGTCACCATTTCGTGCACAGGTTTCTATTCGCCGGGTATCGATCATACGTTGATCGACTGCCTAGACTTGGATTCTCAAGTGCAACGAACTCATGTCGGTTTCATGGGCTGTCACGGCTTACTCAATGGTCTACGAGTTGCAAACGCGTTATCCAGAAGTGAATCGCAAGGCATGGTGCTGGTTGCCGCCGTCGAACTTTGTAGCATCCATCAGCAGTATTCCGAGGATCCGCAACAAATGGTCGCCAATTCGCTTTTCGCTGACGGCGCAGCAAGTTGTTTAGTGGTCTCGCGTGAAATCCAATTGGACGGTAACGCTACGAAACAAGGTTGGTCCATCGCATCGAATTTCTCACTCAAGATCGATCAGTCTCAAGGCATGATGGGGTGGTTGATTGGCGATCACGGTTTTCAAATGATGTTATCCCCCGAGGTGCCGTTGATCATAGAACGAGAGCTGAAGGGACCGTTTCAAAAATGGCTTAGTAGCAATCAACTTTCGCAACAGGATATCCAAGGTTGGGCAGTGCATCCGGGCGGGCCACGTATTCTGGATTCGGTGGAGACGGGGCTGGGGTTATCGTCCACGATGATTGAAGCGTCGCGGCATGTGCTCGCCAATCATGGCAACATGTCGTCGCCAACCGTCTTTTTCGTGCTACAAGAACTTGAGAAGCAAGTACCGGGCATGCAGAATTGCGTCCTGTTGGGTTTCGGCCCAGGCTTGCACGTGGAGGCAATTCTTTTGAAAAGAGAAAGCGTCGCTTAGGCAGCTCGACTTTTGCCGAATTGATCTGCGGCCGGGATGATATGGCGGGCAGGTCGATTGATAGCGATTTGGTCCAAGATCCGTTCTGCGAGCTCCAGTGCTTGGTATCCGTGTTCGCCTGGAACCGAAACCGGCTGCTCGCTGAGAATCGCACTGAAGAACTCGTTTTGTTCGCTTTCAATTGCGTTTTTCGGCTCGACTTTGGTTTCTTGACAGCTTAGCCAATTGGTAAATAGCGAGTCTTTGACTTTCGATCGTTCGTCTGCTGGCAGCGCATCCGCTTGGCGAACTCCGCTGAGGACATCTTGGACGGGTTCTGTTTTGGTTACTGCCCCGGTTGCGAAATCGACATCCAACACCTTGGTATCCGTGTGAATTTGCATCGTGCGTTTCGCGATCGGCGAAATTCGAGAAGCGCGAAAGTGGCCGACCATGCCGTTCTTAAAATGGACCCCTGCGACAGCAAAGTCCTCGTGCTTTCCAAGCACGCTCCATCCGTAAGCGTGGACGTGCGCGACTGGCGATTGGACGGTTTGCAAAACGAGGTCGAGATCATGAATCATCAAGTCCATAACAATTCCGATATCGGTGCTTCGCCCTGTGTAGGTTCCTTCGCGTGCCGCCTCAAGATAGCGAACCGAATCCAGATCCAACTGCGAAACAACATATTGCCAAGCGGGATTAAATCGCTCGACGTGTCCGACCTGTAAAGTTCGTTGATTCTGTTTGGCCAGCAGAACCAATTCGGCAGCTTCTTTTAAGGAGCTGGCAATCGGTTTTTCGATGAGTGCATGAATACCATGGTTCAGACACCAGCTGCCTGTTTCATGATGCAAGAAGGTAGGCGTTGCGACGATAGCTCCATCCATCGAACCAAGCAGGTCTCGGTAATCGGCACAGGTTGGGATGCCAAGCTGCGATTCGACGATTTCACGCGACGGAGCGAACGGGTCCGCCACCGCGATTAGATCGCAATGGGCGTTGGCTTTCGCAAGCTTGGCATGAATGCGTCCTAAATGCCCACCGCCAATGATACCAATCCGTGGACGGTGGGTTTTTGTTTCCATGATCTTGCTCGTAAGGAATGCAGAATTACAAAACTATGCGGCATCTGTGTTGTTATGCGGCGGCTGTATTGGACGAAGGTGCACTGGCTCTTCGATCTCGGCCTCGACCATGACGCCCCATGGTTGACTCGTCGATAAAAGCAAACAGTATTCCTAATTCGGGAAGCAAGTCACCGGTTCCCTGTAGGATCTCGCGAGCGTGTTTGACCCCGACCTTGGAGCGGTACAGCAACTTATGAGCTTCACCGATCGCGCGAATAGCTTGGGAAGTAAAGTTCTTACGTTTTAGGGCGACCACATTCACGCATCTTGGCCGAGCGGGAAATCCTTCGGCCAACATAAACGGTGGAACATCTTGAAGAACACGCGAAAGTCCGCTGACAAAACTGTAGCAACCGATAGAAGCAAAATGATGCACCGCAACACCACCGCTCAAGGTAGCGTCGTGTTGAACTCGAACGTGACCACCCAGCATGACCGTGTTAGCCATGATCACACGATCTTCAACCACGCAATCATGAGCCACATGGGAATTCGCCATAAAGTAGCACTGGTTACCGATCGAAGTAATTCCCTCGTCTTTTTCGGTTCCACGGTTTACAGTAACGCACTCGCGAAAGACGTTGGAATCGCCGATAATGACTTGAGTGGGAGATCCCTGATACGATAAGTCTTGAGGCTCGCCACCAATGACGCAACCGGGAAATAGTCGGTTGTCG
>Ga0114979_10001922_pt1 | contig 14037 bp, 11 predicted proteins | sample S_140625_EF_Meta_FD_87315 | JGI IMG/M metagenome (GOLD analysis project Ga0114979, IMG submission 87315) | Freshwater microbial communities from Lake Simoncouche, Canada to study carbon cycling - S_140625_EF_MetaG | ecosystem: Environmental > Aquatic > Freshwater > Lake | place: Lake... | reverse complement strand
GAGTCGCTCTCCAGCCGCGGACTGCGAGGCAAGATCGACTGCCGCGCCGCGATTCAGGCGCGCACCGCAGCGCGACCGGCAGTGCTGATTCGCCCCGGCGCGCTGCAAGCCCTGCATGCCGCGCAAAGCGAGGTACGTCGACACTTTGCCGATGCCGCGCCGCTGACGGTGGCCGACTGCCTGCGATTTCCGGGCGTCATCGATGATGCCCAGCCCGACGCTGACCAATGGATGGTCGCCTTTCGGCCGCTGATCGAGATCGCAATCGATGAGTTGCTCGCCAGTCGGGCCCGCGAAGGCGCGCGACTGGCCGGCATCATCAGCCAACGCGCCCAGGCGATGTCGGCGATCGTGGTCCAGGTGCAGACGCGGGCACCGGCGCTGGTCGCCCAGTACGGCGAGCGCTTGTCCGAGCGCCTGCGCGAGGCCGCCGCGACCGGGCTCGCCGGATCGGTCGTGCCGCTTGACGAGGCGCTCGCCCGAATCCGACAGGAAGTCTCACTGCACGCCATGCGGGTAGATGTCGCCGAGGAACTCAATCGGCTCGAGATCCACATCACCGAAATGATCCGCGTCATTGACCAGGGCGGACAGGTCGGCAAGCGGCTCGACTTTCTGATGCAGGAGCTCAACCGCGAAGCCAACACCCTTGGCTCGAAGGCCACCGGGATCGACGTCACCCAGGCCTCGGTGGAATTGAAGCTGCTGATCGATCAGATCCGCGAGCAGGTGCAGAACCTGGAGTAGCCGTATGACCGACAACGTCCAAGCCATCCAGCCCGACCACCCGACCGATTGCGGCAGCCTGCTCATCGTGGTCGCGCCCTCGGGCGCCGGCAAGACCTCGCTGGTGAGGCATCTGCTTGCCGAGCGCGACGGCGTGCGGCTTTCGGTGTCGTTCACCACCCGTTCGCCCCGCCCGGGCGAGCACAACGGCGTGGACTATCACTTTGTTTCGGAGTCCGACTTCGCCGCGCGACGCGATGCCGGCGAGTTTCTGGAATGGGCGCTGGTGCACGGCAACTACTACGGCACCTCGAAGGCCTGGATTGCCGGGCAAATGGCCGAAGGAGTGGACATCGTGCTCGAGATCGACTGGCAGGGCGCCGCACAGATCCGCAAGCTATTTCCTCAGGCGATCTCGGTCTTCATTGCGCCGCCGTCGCTGCAGACGCTGCGCCAGCGCCTCATGGTGCGCGGCCAGGATTCGGCCGAGGTCATCGAGCGGCGGATGGCAGCCGCTCACAGCGAACTCGAGCATGCCGACGAATGCCAATATGTTATTATCAATCAAGACTTTGCTGAAGCCAGCCGGGTTCTTTCCGGGATCCTCGACGCCGCCCGGGCAAGGTTCAGCCAGCAACGCCAGCGATATTCCCAACTCTTTGAAGCGCTGGGGATAAGCAAGCCCCGATCTTCCTGATCCCTTTTCGATTCAGTCACCCGCTCACCCTCCGCAGGATGTCCCCATGGCCCGCATCACCGTCGAAGATTGCCTCAAGCAGATCCCTAACCGCTTCGAGCTCACGCTGACCGCGACCTATCGCGCACGCATGCTCGCGCAGGGCCATGCACCCAAGATCGACAGCAAGGACAAGCCCACCGTCACCGCACTGCGTGAAATCGCTGCAGGCAAGGTCGGCCGCGAGATGCTGCGGCGCGTACCCACCTGAGCGTTCTGCGGCAGGCTGACCGATGAAACACGACGATTCGGTCACCACGCCTAAACGGCGCGCAGCACCGGTGCGCCCTCCCGGGAGCAATCCCCGCAGTCTGCGTCGCCAGGCGGCAGTCCCGCCTGATGGCGAAGTTTTCGTCGCACCGATCGACGAACGCAGGATCGTCTCGCTGGCCGGACTCACTCAGGCCGCTTCAAGCTATCTCACAGACGCCGACGTCAAGCGGGTCCGCGAGGCCTATCGCTTTTCCGACAGTTCGCACCTCGGGCAATTCCGCACCAGCGGCGAGCCTTATATCTCTCACCCGATCGCCGTCGCCGAAATCTGCGCCGGCTGGCGACTCGACGCCGAGTCCCTGATGGCCGCGCTGTTGCACGACGTCATGGAAGACTCGGGCGTCGGCAAGCAGCAGATGGTCGAGCGCTTCGGCCCACTGGTGGCCGAACTGGTCGACGGACTATCCAAACTCGACAAGGTCGAGTTCGCCAGTCGCGAACAGGCGCAGGCCGAGAGCTTTCGCAAGATGTTGCTGGCCATGGCGCGCGATGTCCGCGTCATTCTCATCAAGCTTGCCGATCGGCTGCACAACATGCGCACGCTGGGCGCAGTCGAGCGCAGCAAGCAGCGGCGAATCGCTGCCGAGACCCTCGACATCTATGCCCCGATCGCCAACCGTCTGGGGCTGAATGACCTCTATCGCGAACTGCTCGACCTCTCCTTTCGCGCACAGAACCCCTTTCGCTATCGCACCCTCACCCGCGCCCTGACCGCAGCACGCGGGGTGCGCCGCGAAGGGCTGGGTCGTGTTCTTGATTCGGTCAACAAGTCGCTGCTCAAGATGGGCGTCAAGGCCGAGATGGTCTCGCGCGAAAAGGCGCTGTGGTCCATCTACAGCAAGATGCGCGAAAAACAGTTGTCGTTTTCGCAAGTGATGGATGTCTTCGGCATCCGTCTGCTGGTCGATGACCTGCCCTCTTGCTATCTGGCGCTTGGCGCCTTGCATCAGAGCTTCAAGCCGATTCCGGGTCGATTCAAGGACTACATCGCGATCCCCAAGGTCAACGGCTATCAGTCGCTGCACACCACCGTGGTGGGGCCTTATGGCACACCCGTTGAATTCCAGGTGCGCACCCGCGAAATGAATCAGCTGGCCGAGACGGGCGTTGCCGCCCACTGGCTCTACAAGGCCGATGAAGAAAGCTTCACCGACCTGCAAAAGCGCACGCATCAGTGGCTCAAGTCCCTGCTCGACATCCAGCACAAGACCGGCGATTCGATCGAGTTCATCGAGCATGTGAAGGTCGATCTCTTCCCGGATGCGGTCTATGTCTTCACGCCCAAGGGCCATATCCGCGCATTGCCCCGCGGGGCAACCACCATCGACTTCGCCTACAGCGTGCATACCGATGTCGGCAATCAGTGCGTGGCCGTGAAGGTCAACGGGCAGCCGGTGCCGCTTCGCACCGAACTGCAAAACGGCGATGTGATCGAAATCATCACCGATGCCGATTCGCGCCCCAATCCGGCCTGGCTGGGCTTCGTGAGCACCGGCAAATCACGCTCCGAAATCCGCCATTTCCTGCGCACCATGAAATACGGCGAATCGGCCGATCTCGGAAAGCGCCTGCTCGAGCAGTCGCTGGCGGCATTGCGCATCGATGCCGGCTCGCTCGACGGCGCGCTACTCGAGAAAAATGCCCGCGATGCCGGCGCCAAGTCGCTCGACGAGCTCTATGCCGACGTCGGGCTGGGTCGGCGGCTGGCACCGGTCGTGGCCCGCAGCATTGCGCTCGAGATGAGTGCGCGGCCGGCCGCAGCCGCTTTCACGCCGCGCCCGATGCCAATCACCATCCACGGCACCGAGGGCACAGCGATCCAGTGTTCACCGTGCTGCCTGCCCCTGCCGGGCGATTCGGTGGTGGGTCATCTGCGTGGCGGTCATGGTCTGGTGATCCATCGCACCGAATGCGACTCGGCCAGACGCCAGCGCCAGAAAGACGCCGAGCGCTGGATCGATGTCGACTGGGGTGACGAAGTGCGCGGGCTGTTTCGTACGATCATCGAAGTGCAGATCCGCGAAGATCGTGGCGCGCTCGCCCGAGTCGCTGCCGAGATCGCCGCCTCCGAGGCCAACATCGTCACCGTCTCGATGGATGATGAGCCCGATCAGGTGGCCACCATGCGCTTTACGCTGCAGGTCCACGACCGACAGCATCTGGCACGGGTTTTCCGCCAACTGCGCAAACACACTGATGTGAGCCGGATCACTCGATTGATGACGGTGGCACGCTCGGGCTGATGCGGTCAGGCTGATGCAGTCGATCGCGCGCTGATGCAGTGGATTGCTGACTGCGACACCCGCAGGCGCTTGACGCTTCGGCAGCAAGCGCCATCGGACAAACCAGTCAGTAGGTCACCTTCAGGATCTCGAGCTCCAGCCGACCAGCCGGCGTGAGCAGCGACACCAGGTCGCCTTCATGCGCCTTGATCAGCGCCTTGGCCACCGGAGACACCCAGCTGATCAAACCATTGAGCGGATCGACTTCATCGACGCCAACAATGCGTACCTTCCGCTCGACACCATCCGACTGCAGGTAGGTGACGGTTGCGCCGAAAAAAATCTGCTCATTGCCGCGCTGACGCGTCGAGTCGACAACCTCCGCCCGATCGAGTCGTCGGGTCAGAAAGCGGATGCGCCGATCGATCTCGCGAAGCCGCTTCTTGCCATACAGATAGTCGCCATTTTCGGACCTGTCGCCGTTTGAGGCTGCCCACGACACGATGCGAACGACTTCCGGCCGATCGGTATCGAGCAGCTGCAGCAGCTCGGCCTTCATCCGGGCGTGGCCCTCGGGCGTGATGTAGTTGGGTGGCGCCGGGCCCGAGGGTTCGGAGTGTGCCGAAGGGTCGAGATCATCGTCGTCCTCATCGGTGTCCTCCTTGACGAAGGCCTTGTTCATCGCTCAATTCCTGAAATGATTGACGGGCCGTCGGGCGACAATGACCACCCGGCAGGCTGTGATCGAATACCACGGCAACAGGCAATCAACGCGCCATAATCCGATGATGCATTCCCCACCTCCCGAGCGGAAAAGCGATGTGAAGCAGGTGAGCGAGCTGATCCGCGATGCTGCCAAATCGATGGCGCGGCTCGACGACCTGTCGAACAAGCCGCCGCAACTGTCTGCTGCCACGCGAGGCGCGCTGATCAGGGTGCTCAGGCATGATCTGGCGCAGATCGCCCGCAGCCTGCCCCATCGCGAGCCGCATTCGCTTGCCGAGGAAATCGCAGCATTTGCCGAGCTTGAGTCGCGCCTGGACAGCCTGCACAAACCTTAGCCCGGGCACTCCAGAACACAGCGCAGGCAGCAGAACACCGCACCAGGCCAGGCGGTATCAGCCGGCCACCGCCATCTGACCAATCAGCATCGACCCGGTGCGATAAACGCCGCGCTGCACTTCGTCGGCGCCGATTGCCACGATGTCGGAAAAAATATCTTTCAGATTGCCGGCGATGGTGATTTCCTCGACCGGATATCGGATGCGCCCGCCCTCGACCCAATAGCCGCTTGCGCCACGCGAATAGTCGCCGGTCAGGATACTGACCCCATGACCGAGGAGTTCGGTCACAAAAAGCCCGGTGCCAAGCTTCTTCAGCATCGCCTTCAGATCGTCGCGCGGATCGGTATGACGGCTGCTGAGTGACAGGCGATGCGCGCCACCAGCATTGCCTGTGGTCTTCATTCCAAGCTTGCGCGCCGAGTAGGTCGACAGAAACCAGCCCTCGAGCACACCCCCGGTCACCACCGAGCGCGCATGCGTGGCCACGCCCTCATCATCAAACGCGCTGCTGCCGAATCCGCCCGGCTGATGCGGGTCTTCGTTGATGTCGAGATGCGGCGAAAACACCTGGGTGCCAAGCGCATCGACCAGAAAACTTGCCTTGCGATAGAGCGAACCGCCGCTGGCCGCTCCCACAAAACTGCCAAGCATGCCGCAGGCAAGCGGTGCTTCGAGCAGCACCGGCACGCGCCGGGTCGAGAGCTTTTTCGCACCGAGCCGCGACAGCGCCCGCTGCGCGGCATAACGCCCGACCGCCTTGGGGTCGGCCAGATCAGTGGCGCGCCGTGCCATCGAATACCAGTCATCGCGCTGCATGGCGCGCCCGCGCCGGGCGATGGGGGCAATCGAGATCGAGTGACGGCTGTATGGATAACCGCCCATGAAACCCAGGCTGTTGGCCGAAATGAAATGGCCGTGGCTGGCCGATACACCTGCGCCTTCGGTATTGACAATTGCAGGACTCACCGCGAAGGCAGCCGCCTCCATCCGGCAGGCCAGATCGATGGCTTCTTCGGCCTCGATCGCCCAGGGGTGAAAGAGCGCGAGGTCTTTCGGAGCGCGGGCGAGCGTGTCGGGGTCGGGCAGACCGGCGAAGTTGTCTTCGCCGGTGAAGCGGGCAATTTCGTAGGCCGCCTTGACGGTCTGATTGATGGCTTCATCGCCGAAATCGCTGGTGCTGGCGTGGCCCTTCCGGTCACCGATATAGACCGAGACGCTCAAGCCCTTGTCGCGGGTCTGCTCGATGGTCTCGACCTTGCCCTTTCGCACATTGATCGACAGACCCGAGCCCTCGGAGACGTCGGTAGACGCTGCGGTGGCACCGAGCTTTGCCGCTCGGTCGAGCACCGACTGGGCGAGATCTTCGAAGCGGGCGCGGCTGTAGTCGAACATTGTGAAAGACCGGGGCAAACCGGTACAGGGCGGTCAAAAAAAGGGCGGTCAAAATCGGCGGCAGAAAAGTGGCTGTCGCAACGGCTGGCACAGAGCGACCGGCTATCATAACGCGCCAATGAAACCGCCTCCCTACGACACACACAGCCACGACGACCCAGACGCAGACGATGACAATCTGCCGCTGGGCCCGAGCAAGACCCAGCGCAAGCGTGAGTCCCACGAACTGCAGGCGCTTGGCGAGACGATCGTCGGCTTGCCCAAAGCGCGGCTCGACAAGCTTGCCCTGCCCGAACCGCTGCTCGATGCGGTAATGCTCGCCCGCAAGATCACCGCGCACGAGGGTCGCAGGCGCCAGATGCAGTACATCGGCAAACTCATGCGCCGGGTCGATGCCGATGCGATCCGCGCGGTGCTGGTGGTCGATGACGACCGCCATCGTGCCGAGACCGCGATCATGCATGCCGCCGAGCGCTGGCGTGATGCGCTGATCGCCGAGCCCGGGCGGCTCACCGAATTCGTGGGCAAGTATCCGCTCGCGGCCTTGCGCAATCTGCATCCGATGATCCGGTCGGCGGCCACTGAAGTCTCACGTGCGCAGCACAGTCGCCATTACCGCGATCTGTTTCGCGAGCTGCGCGACATCATGAGCGCGGAGCTTGGCGGCAGTGATGGCGCTGATGATGCCGATGATTGATTCCGCCGATTGAGTCAGATCATTCGGGCCACGACTGACACCCGATTCGAGACCTGCCATCCCAGACCTGCCATCCCTCTGATGCCATGAACGACACCCCATCTGCCGACAACGCCGCCGTGTCACGCCCCCTGCGGATCGGGCTGGTCTCGATCTCCGACCGCGCATCAACCGGCGTCTATGCCGATGCCGGCATCCCGGCCCTGCAGGCCTGGCTCGCATCGGCGCTCACCACGCCCTTCGAGCTCGAAACCCGCCTGATTCCGGATGAGCAGCCCGGCATCGAGCGCACCCTGATCGATCTGGTCGATGTTGCCGGCTGCCATCTGGTGCTGACCACCGGCGGCACCGGGCCGGCCCGCCGCGATGTCACGCCCGAGGCAACGCTGGCAGTCGCCGACAAGGAAATGCCCGGGTTTGGCGAGCAGATGCGTCAGATCAGCCTGAATTTCGTGCCAACCGCGATTCTGTCGCGGCAGGTGGCGGTGATCCGGGGTGGCGCACTCATCATCAATCTGCCCGGGCAGCCCAAGTCGATCCAGGAAACACTGCAGGGTCTGGCCGCATCGCCTGCAAGTGGCGACAAACCTGCGAGATCGGCGGTGCCGGGCATCTTCGCCGCAGTGCCTTATTGCCTCGATCTGATCGGTGCGCCTTATGCCGAAACGAATGAGGCGGTGTGCAAGGCGTTCCGGCCCAAGTCGGCGAAGAAGGACTGAGGCCACCCTGATGTCGCCCTGATGTCAACCTAATGTCGCCGGCACTCGATCACGCCATCAACCCCCCGCACTGCCCCCAATGTCTGATCGAGTTGCGCGGTATCGGTCACCTCGATCGTGAACTGCATCTGCGCCACGCCCGACTGGCTGCGGGTTCGCACCTCGGTGACATTGAGCCGATCGCGTGAGAACACATCCGACACATCGCGCAGCAGGCCCTGCCGGTCGTTGGCCCGCAGGACCACATCCACCGGATAGACACGCCGCGCTGTCGAGCCAGCGCCTTTTTTACCTGATGGCGCTTGAGCCGGCGCCTGCCAGTCACCCCAGGCGGTCTCGAGTACCCGCTCGGGCGAGCGCCGCGACATCTCGGCAAAACTGCGGCAATTGACGCGATGGACCGATACGCCGCGGCCGCGGGTCACGAAACCGACGATCGGATCGGGGGGCGCTGGACGGCAGCAGCGGGCAAGCTGCGTCATCAGAAAATCGACACCGACCACCAGCACCGGGCTGCCGCCCGAGGTGCCACTGCGTGAGGGGCGAGTCAGCCGCTGCAAGGCTTCGGCTTCGCCTTCCGGCTCGCGAACCGGCTCGGCTTCACGCGCTGCCTCTTCCAGCATCCTCGGCCCGATTTCCTCGCGATTGACCGCAAGAAACAGCTCATCGCTTGAAGCGAACTTCAATCGCCGTGCGAACTCATCGAGCGAGAGCGCGGTGCGGCCTTCACGCTGCAGCAGGCGCTCGACCTTCTCTCGCCCGTTGGCCAGGTCGCGCGCGAGTTCGAGCGCGTTGAACCATTGCCGCACCTTCGCCCGCGCCCGAGGGCTGCACACGAACCCAAGTTGCGGATTGAGCCAGTCGCGCGAGGGGCCATCCTGCCCGCTACCTGACCGCGCGACCACCACCTCGATGGTCTGGCCATTGCGCAGCACGGTGTTGAGCGGCACCAGGTGCCCGTCGACCCGCGCCCCGCGGCAGCGATGGCCGAGGCCTGTATGCACGTGATAAGCGAAATCGACGGGCGTGGCGCCTGCCGGCAACTCAATCACCCGAGCCTGCGGCGTGAGCAGATAAATGCGCTCACCCTCGCCCTCGCCCGCAGTGGCAAGCTTGCCGCCAAGGGTTGCACCCACCTCCTGCTGCCACATCAGCAACTGGCGCATCCACTCAACGCGCGCCTGCGGACTGCCGCTGGCCACGCCGGTCGATGCTTCCTTGTATCGCCAGTGCGAGGCCACGCCAAACTCGGCATGCTGATGCATCGCCCGGGTGCGGATCTGAATCTCGAGCGGCCGGTCGTCCTCGGCGATCACCACGGTATGCAGCGACTGATAGCCATTGGGCTTGGGTCGCGAAATGTAGTCGTCGAATTCGCGCGGAATCGGCGGCCAGATCTCGTGCACCACACCGAGCACGGTGTAGCAGTCGCGGGTATCGGCCACCAGCACCCGAAAAGCGCGAAGATCCTGGACCTCATCGAAACTCAGGTCCTTGGTGCGCATCTTGTTATAGATGCTGTAGAGATGCTTCGGGCGCCCGCTCACTTCGGCGACCACGCCGGCCTCCCGCAGCGCCGAGCGCAGCCGCTCGACCGCACCCGCCACAAACTGCTCGCGTTCGAGGCGCCGCTCTTCAAGCTGACTTGCAATGCCTCGATAGAGCTCGGGCTCGACAAAGCGGAAGGCCAGATCCTCAAGCTCCCACTTGAGCTGACCCAGACCGAGGCGATTGGCCAGGGGCGCGAGCACTTCGAGGGTCTCGCGCGCCACCGCCGGCGCAGGGGAAGTCCTGGCGCCGGCATGGTGGCGCAGGGTTTGCAGGCGCGACGCCAGCCGGATCAGCACCACGCGAATGTCGCTGGCCATGGCCAATGTCATTCGCCGCAGGGTCTCGAGTTCTTCGCCGGTGCTGGGCGCATCGTCCTTGAGCGTGAGGTCCTTGAGCCTGAGCAGCTCGCGCATCCCCTCGACCAGCACCCGCACCTCGATGCCAAACCGCGACTCGATCTCGTCCAGCGCCAGCGCTTTGCCCGGCCCGAACAGGACACCCGCCAGACGCGTCGCCTCATCGACCCGTAACGCCTCAAGAATCGCCAGCGTTCCGGCGGCATGATCGGCCACCAACTCGGCCCCATCGCCAGCCCGGTCGAGCGCCAAACCACCGGCCCGCTCACGCACCAGTGCCAGCGCCTCGGTCAGCGCCGCAGTCAACGCTTGCGGGGCGGCCGGCGCCGGCGCTTGGGCCGGATCATCGATCGACCGGACCGCGGGCGAGGCGATCCCGGGCAAGCCGGCTGAAGAGGGGGTCGGTGAATTCATCGGGACTGGCATTATAGGGAGCCAAGCTTGCCTTCCCTACCGCCATGATCTGGCCGCGTAAAGCCCGCCGAGAACTCGCCATTAATCTGCCTGTCTGGAAGCGCCTGCAGGCCGATTGGCCCTGTCTGCGCGGCCTGAGCGACACCGAGTCCGATTGCATGCGCGAGCTGATCGCCGGTTTTCTGACGAGCAAGACCGTCAGTGGCGCACAGGGCCTCGCACCCGATGACGACATGCGCCTGGCCATCGCCGCCCAGGCCTGTCTGCCGATCCTGCACCTGGGGCTGTCGTACTACGGCGATTTCGTCGAGATCGTGGTCCATCCCGCCGCCTTCCTGGTGCGACGAAAACTCACCGATGAGGATGGGCTGGTCCATGAATTCGACGACGTTCTGGCCGGCGAGGCGATGGACGGCGGGCCGGTGGTGCTGTCCTGGGACGACATCCGGCCTCGGACGGCCCCGCACGATGCGCGTGATCAGGCGATGTCGAACATCGTCATTCATGAATTCGTCCACAAACTGGATATGGCCGATGGCCAGGCCAATGGATGCCCGCCGATGCCGGCCAGTGCCAGACAGCGCTGGGAAACCACGCTCTTGGAGGCTTTCGATGATTTTTGCGGCCAGCTCGACGCAATCGAAGCGGCAATTCCGGCCGATATCGACCCGGAAAGCGAAGCCGCCGATGCCTGGTACACCCGATTGCCGCTCGACCCCTATGCCGCCACCGACGAGGCCGAATTTTTCGCGGTCGCCGCAGAAGCCTTTTTTGTCAGCCCGGTCAGCTTCCAGCGAGCATTTCCCGCCCTCTATGAGTGTTTTTCGATCTATTTCAGACAGGATCCGGTCACCCGGATATCGTGATGCCACCGACACCCGAGAGCGCCTCATGATTTGTGAGCGGTGACTGACCCTGAAGATTAGACACAATTCAGACGCAAAAAATTTCTTTTTTTGAGATACTGGCGAAAAGCCACTGATTCGCCCGGTAAAGAACCCGGCGAGACACACCGTTGCAATGCAACAGGAAGTAGACTCGCGGTCCAGTTGACGAGGTGAACGGTAGGAGGATATGCCGACGTCGTCCTCTGAATCCTGTGCGTGTCGTATTTCCTCACGGCACCCTGCCCCACCACGCTAAGCTCCGCCTACCATGATCCGCGTCTTCAATCACTACCTCTCGGTCCGTCTGCTACTGCTGACCCTTCTGGAAGGTGCGGTCCTCTTCCAGTCGGTCATTCTCGGCTTTCAGGTTCGGTTTCCGGGATCGCTTGACGCCATTCCGCTGATGGAAGCCGGCGTTTTCACGTTCGTCATGCTGATGTCGATGTCGGCGCTCGGGCTGTATCAGACCCAGGCCGAGAGCTTTCGCACGACCCTCAACCGGATCCTGGTCGCCTATTGCGTGTCGCTGCTGCTGATCAGCCTGGTCTTCTATGTCTTTCCCGAGACTTATATCGGTCGCGGCGTGATGGCCTGGAGTTCGCTTCTGGCGCTGGGCAGCGTCCTGCTGCTGCGCCTGAGCTTTTTCTGGCTGACCGATATCGGTCTGCCCAAGCGACGTGTCCTGGTGGTGGGCAATGGCGCGGAGGCAGAGGCAGTCATCCGCTGCCTGCACAAGGGCGCAGGCCGCCAGTCGGTGCAATATGCCGGCCTCTATCCGGTGATGCCCGAGCGCAATGCCGACGGCATCGAGCGTCCGCTCAATCACGACCTGCTGCGCCGCACCGCCGAAGAGCTCAAAGTGTCCGAGATTGTGATCGCGGTGCGCGAGCGTCGGGGTGGCGTGCTGCCCCTGCGTCAGCTGCTCGACGCACGACTGCATGGCATCAAGGTCATGGACCTGCAGTCCTTCTATGAACGCGAAGAAGGCGTGCTGCGAATCGACAGCATGCGGGCAAGCTGGATGATCTTCGGCAATGGCTTTGACCAGGGCCTGAGCCGCGATATCGTCAAGCGCCTCTTCGATCTGATCGCCTCGACCATCCTGCTGTTGCTGGCGCTGCCGATCCTGCTGCTGGCGATGATCGCGGTGGTGATCGACAGCGGATTTCCGATCTTCTACTCGCAGGAGCGAGTCGGTTTCGGCGGGCGTCATTTCAGGATTCTCAAACTGCGAACCATGCGCACCGACGCCGAAAAAGGCGGTCAGGCAGTCTGGGCAGTGGCCAAGGACCCGCGCATCACCCGTGTCGGCAACTTTCTGCGCCGCACCAGGATCGACGAACTTCCCCAGCTCTGGACGGTGCTCACCGGCCATATGAGTTTCGTGGGTCCGCGCCCCGAGCGGCAGTTCTTTGTCGATCAGCTGGTCGAAAAGATCCCTTTTTATGATGTTCGTCACTCGGTCAAGCCCGGGGTCACCGGCTGGGCGCAGGTGCGATATCCCTACGGCGCCTCGCTGGAAGACGGTCTGGCCAAGCTCCAGTACGACCTTTACTACGTCAAGAACCACTCGCTCTTTCTCGACCTGATGATCCTGGTCGAGACGATCCAGGTCGTGCTGCTCGGCAAGGGCGCACGCTGAGCGAGGCTGCTGCATCACTGGGGTTTCTCGGTTACGGCGCGGCAGCGCTTGCCTGGTTCGGCCTCGCCGTCCTGCTCATCCTTCGCAAGAGCTGGCTGTCGCTCGGTCCCCTGCTGATCGCCGCCTGCGGCATTCAAGTTGCATGGGCGGTGCTGATGGCCATGACCACCACCTCTCGCGCGCCGATCCCCGAACTGCTGCATCTGGCCGAAGCACTGCGACCACTGGCCTGGACCGTCTTCATGATCGCGGTCCTGCGCCGGCAGATCAGCCCGGCCGAGCTGACGATCGGCACGTCGCTTGCAATCGTGATCGCCGCCGCGCAATTCGCATCTTCACTCTTTCATCTCGGCCCTCAGGAGCGCTTCGGCACCGGCCTGCTCGCCTCAGTCCTGGTTCTGGTCTGCCTTGAGCAGCTCTACCGCAACTTGCCCGACGGGCAGCGCTGGTCGATCAAGTTTCTTTGCCTAGCGTTGCTCGCCCTCTTCGGCTTCGACGTGGTGCTCTACAGCGACGCCCTGCTCTTTGGTCGCTTCGAATCCGGCTGGTTTGTCGCGCGCGGCTATGCCAATGCGCTGATGGTGCCGCTGATTGCGGTCACCGCCGCGCGGGCCGGCGATTCGCCCCTGGCGATGCGGCTGTCACGCAAAATCGTCTTTCATTCGGCGACCCTGCTGGCTTCGGGCCTGTTTTTGCTGGCGGTCTCGGCGATCGGCTATGGCCTGCGCTATTTTGGTGGCGAATGGGGCGGCGTCGCCCAGCTGGTGGTGGTGTTTGCGGCGGTGGTCGGTGTCATCGCGCTGGCGGCCTCCGGCCGGCTGCGCGCCCAGATGAGAGTCTTGCTGGCAAAGCACTTTTTTACCTATCGCTACGACTACCGCACCGAATGGCTCAAGCTGACCGATCTGGTGGCCCGCTCTGAACAATCAGGCTCGACTGACAGCACCCTGTCCTATCGCGCCCTGCAGGGTCTGGCAGGGCTGGTCGAGTGTCAGGCAAGCGCGCTGTGGCTGCGCACCGAGCAGGGCAACTGGGTGTGTGATGCCCGCCGCGACCTCACGGTGCGCGAGCCGATCGCGGCCGACGACCCCTTGCCACGGTTTCTGGCCGAGCGCCAATGGATCATCGATGTGCCCGAATGGCGCAAGCTGCCCGAGCGTTATCAGGGTCTGACGCTGCCCGCCTGGCTCGCCGATGATCCGCAAGCCTGGCTGATCGTGCCGCTCGAGCTCAATGACGAGCTGATCGGCATTGCCCAGCTGCAGCGACCGGCGGCAAGCATTCCCCTCGACTGGGAAGTTCGCGACGTGCTCAAGGCTGCGGGGCGCCAGGTGGCCGGCTATCTCGCGGTGAGTCAG